>OGCQ01000024.1_pt1 | contig 305120 bp, 253 predicted proteins | sample 1570161 | NCBI WGS metagenome assembly OGCQ01 (sample SAMEA4384402, study PRJEB24528) | human gut metagenome
TTGGTTCGGATGCTGTGCCTCGGCAAAATGCTGCCTGCGTTTGCTTCTGCGCTCGACTTTTCGTATCTTTGGCTTTACCTTGGTTCGGATGCTGTGCCTCGGCAAAATGCTGCCTGCGTTTGCTTCTGCGCTCGACTTTTCGTATCTTTGGCTTTACCTTGGTTCGGATGCTGTGCCTCGGCAAAATGCTGCCTGCGTTTGCTTCTGCGCTCGGTTTTCCGTATTTTTGAGAAATAAAACAGAGAGAATTATGAGAAAAATCGGAATTATCGCCCTCCTGCTTGTGACTGTTCAAAGCGTATCGGCGCAGGTCAGCATCTCCGCTTCGACTTCGAATGGTGCGGGCGGACAAACTGTTGTTCAAACCGATACGATCGCAGGGCAACGGCTCTGGCCGGACTTTCACGCCGTGGAGGTCGAAGGCGCCATGAAGGTACGTTTCGAAACGGCGGATGCGGAGCATCCCGTGGGCATCAGTTATTATGCCAACGATTTCAAGGCGGGCAAATACGTGAGCAAGGTCGAAAACGGCGTATTGAAACTGCGGATGCAGCGGTCGAAAGAGGCCGATTCGTTGCAGGTGACGGTACGCTACAATACCCTCAGCGCCGTGAAGGTTTCCGGCGCTGCCGTTCATTTCGCCGGACTGTTGAAGACGAATCTGCTGGACGTGAAGGTTTCGGGCGGTGCCCGCTTCGAGACGACGCTCGATGCGGCGGATCTTCAACTTGAAGTTACGGGTCGCAGCAAGGTGACGCTGAGAGGAAAAGTTCGCTATATGGATGCTGTCGTTTCGACGGCCGTCGTCAACGCTTCGCAGTTGCAGGCGATGGCCGTGACGGTCGATGCGTCGAACAAGGCCGAGGTGACGGTGCAGGCCACCGAGCGCGTGGTGATGAAGTCTACCACGGGCGCTGTGATCCGCTATGCGGGCAATCCGTCGATCGAACGTTCGCACACCTCCTCCATGCTGAGCGGTACGTTCGAGCGGTTGAATACCGATCCGAAATAGGGGCGAGCGGGCGATGCAGAGTTTTTTGCAGGAGGTTGCAGCCGATCTCTACCGGCGCTACGGAGAGGATGTTTCGTCGCTGCACATTCTCTTCCCGACCCGTCGTGCCCGCCATTTCTTCATCGACGCCCTTTCGCATCTGGCCGAACGGCCGATGTGGCAGCCCCGTTGGCTGACGATCGACGACCTGATGCAGGAGGTTTCGGGATTGCATTCGAGCGAACGCATCCGATTGATCGCCGAGTTGTACAAGGTCTATTCGTCCTGCCACGACGAACCTTTCGACAAGTTCTATTTCTGGGGCGAGATGCTGCTCAACGACTTCGACACGATCGACAAGTACCGTGTCGACGCCGATGCGCTGTTCCGCAATATCTACGAGTTGAAGGAGTTGGAGTCCGACGTCTCCTACCTGACCCCCGAACAGTTGGAGGTGATCCGCCAATTCTGGGCCAATTTCACCGACGGAGCGACGCTTTCGGAGGAGAAACGCCGTTTCCTGGCTGTGTGGCGGACGCTGGGCGACGTCTACCACGGTTTCCGCGCACGGCTGCAACGTCAGGGGATCGCCTACGGCGGTATGATGCAGCGCGCCGCGGCCGAGCGGCTGCTGGCGGGCGATTTCGCTTTCGCCGAGCGGCGGCGCTATGTCGTGGCGGGATTCAATGCCCTTTCGGCCTGCGAGAAGGTGTTGTTCCGTTTTCTGCAACACAACGCCGAAACCGATTTCTATTGGGATTACGACGACTATTATCTGAAAAACACCGACCAGGAGGCGGGAATGTTCGTGCGTGAAAACCATGCGTCGTTTCCTCCCGTGGTCGAGCTGTCGCACGATAATTTTCGAAAAGAGAAGGAGTTGACGGTCGTATCCACGCCTTCGAACGCCGTGCAGTGCAAATATGCAGGCCGGATCCTCGATGCGCTGCGCACCGGTGCCGACGGCCGGAAACGGCCGTTGGACAAGGAGACGGCCGTCGTGCTGACCGACGAAAACCTGTTGCTGCCGCTGCTCCATGCGTTGCCGGAGAAGGCCGGCGGCATCAACGTGACGATGGGATACCCGATCAAGACGACCCTTGCCTACGCCTTTCTGGAACGGCTCGTCGAGTTGCAAGCGCACCGGCGCGAAGGGCGGGAGGGGACGTCGTTCTATCATGTCGATGCGGCGGGTATCCTCGCGCATCCCTATGTTGCGCGGAGTGCGCCGCAAACGATCGAGCAACTGCGCCGGACGATGCTCGCCGACCGCCGTATCCGGATGACCGCCGACGAGCTGGGGCAGACGCCGCTGTTGAAGACGCTTTTCACTCCGGCAGCCGAGTGGCGGGAGTTGTCGGACTATCTGCTGCGGGCCGTGGCGGCCGTCGCCCGAGAGCCCTACGACGGCGACGACGCCCGGCAGCGGGTGGAGTTTCTGGCTGTCATTTCCGAGCAGTTGATTCGATTGCGCAATTCGCTCGAAGCTTGTGATATAGAAATAACTACCTCGATCTATACATCGCTTCTGCGGCGGCACCTGCAAACCGTGCGGATTCCCTTCGAGGGCGAGCCGCTCGAAGGGTTGCAGGTGATGGGAATTTTGGAGACCCGCAACCTCGATTTCCGCAACGTGGTGCTGCTCTCGATGAACGACGACAATTTCCCGGGCAACCGCGTGGCGCAGGCTTCGTTCATTCCCTACAACCTGCGGGCGGCTTTCGATCTGCCGACCCCAGCCCATCGCGAGGGGGTCTACGCCTACTATTTCTACCGGCTCGTCCAGCGGGCAGAACGTGTCTATATGCTCTATTGTGCCCATGCCGACGAGAAGACGACCGGCGAACAGAGCCATTATATCTACCAGCTCGATTTCGAAACCGGTTTCCGGTTGAAGCGCGTCGAGGTGGGGGTCGACGTCAATCTGGCGGAGAATCCGCCGATCGAAGTGGCGAAGGAGGGCGACGTCTGGGAGAAGCTCTCGCGTTTCGTCGACCCCGAATCGCCGGCGATGCTCTCTCCGACGGCCTTTTTCCGTTATGTCGCCTGTCCGCTGCGCTTCTATTTCTACTCCGTGGCGCGGTTGAAGGCCGACGACGATCTGACCGAGGAGGTCGACGCTCCGATGTTCGGAACGATTCTCCATGCCGCCGCGCAGCGGCTTTACGAGCGGATCGCGGGGGAGGAACATCCGGGCGGGACGCTGCGTGCACTGGTCGGAAGCGGGGCGGTCGAACGGGCCGTCGCGGCGGCGATCAACAGCGAGTACCTGCAAAACGAGGCGGCCGACGTGAAGGAGTATCCGGGAAACCTGATGCTGGTACACGGCATCGTCTCCAAATACCTGCGTCACGGCGTCGTCGCCTACGATGCCGCGCACGACGGGTTTCGCGTCGAGGGGTTGGAGCGTCCCGTCGAAGACTCCTTCCCCTTCGTCTCGGCCGGCCGTGAACTGCGCGTCCGGTTCGGCGGCATCGCCGACCGGATCGATCGGTTGGACGACGGCCGCCTGCGGGTGGTGGACTACAAGACGGGCGAGTCGCAACTCGAATTCGCGGGCGTCGAAGCGCTTTTCAACGGCGAAGCCAAACAGCGGCAGTCCAATGTCTTGCAGACGTTGCTTTACGCGATGATGCTGACGCACTCCGAAGGTTGCGAGGCGGTGCCGGCGCTCTACTACGTGCGGCGGATGAACCGTCCCGATTACAGCCCCGAACTGGTGGATCGTTCCACGGGCGGCGTAGGGGAAGGCTATTCGGCCTATGCGGTCGATTTCGAGCGGCTGCTCGGCGAGAAACTCGCCGAACTGTTCGATCCCGCCGTGCCGTTCCGCGCGACCGACGATGCGGAGCACACGTGCCGTTATTGCGATTACAGGCAGATCTGCCGGAGATAATTACCCGATAAAGATTGAAAACGATGGGCGGAACGATCCGCTGTCGCCCCGTCCGCATGTCTGCGATTCTGTGTATTGCAGGGAATTGCCTGCGGCAGTGTGGTGCAGGAGAGGATATCTCTCCGACCGGTGCGGGCGAACCTTCCCGAAAAAGATGATTCTGCGGCTCAGAGCTTCACGACGAAATAGGCCGCTCCGCTGCGGCGTGCCGCTTCGATGCCGACGGCCGAATCCTCGAAGATGAGCGTTTCGTCGGGCGTCGCCCCTTCGATCTCCATCGCTTTGAGGAAGCAGCCCGGATCGGGTTTGCTCTGCGGTGCGTCGAGCGCCGAGATGATGCCGTCGACGCCCGCTTCGAGGTGCAGGTGGCGCATCACGTTGTCGATGTTGGCGCGCTGGCCCGTCGAGACGATCCACACGCGGCCGCCCTGTGCCCGGAACTGCTGGCAGAACTCCCACAGCGGACGGTTGAGTGTCACGAGGTCGAAGTAACGGGGGTAGAGTTCGATCTTGCGCCGCCGCAGCCGGTCGATCTCCGCGGGGTCGTCGATGCCGATCGACCGCAGGAATTCGGGGCAGCGCACCCCGAAGTGGCGGGCGGCGTACTCCTCTTCGGTCATTGCGTAGCCCACTTCGCGCAACGTTTCGACATAGGCGCGGGCATTGGCGCGGCGCGTATCGACGAGCGTACCGTCGAAATCCAAAAGAATCAATCGAATGCGAGACATGATCTCAAACGTTAGTCGAATGACTGCATACCGGAACGAGCGATGCGCATCATCCGCTGGTAATCGTCGGGTGAGAGTTCCATGAAAAAGTAGTGGATCGGATCGACGCGCATTCCGTTGCAGCGTACCTCGTAATGCAGATGCGGAGCCAACGACAGTCCGGAGTTGCCCGACAAGGCGATGATGTCGCCCCGCCGCACCCGCTGTCCGCGTCGCACGCCGATGCGGCCCAGATGCGAATAGAGGGTTTCGTACCCGCCGCCGTGGTCGATGACGACCGTCTGGCCGGAGGTGCTGTTGCGCAGCGACACCTCCTTGACCGTCCCGTCGGCCGTAGCGAAGACGCGCGAACCTTCGGGAATGGCGTAGTCGACGCCCTGATGCGAGCGCAGCACCTTCTGGAACGGATTGATACGCATGCCGTAGGAGGTGGTGAGCAGCGTCAGCTGCTTGTTGATGATCGGCTGGATGGCCGGTATCCGGTTGCGGTAGGCGCAGCTGTCGATCGCCGCTGCCATGCGGTCGTAGGAGTCCGCCAGATCGGCGACGGCGCGCTCGGTGGCGTCGAGCCGTCGGGCGAACTGCTTCTGCAACTCGATAGTCGACTGCGACAGCAGTCCTTCGTAGAAATTCCAGCGGTTGGCGGCGTTCTCCTCCTCGAAATCGTAGGGATCGGCTTCGAAGAGGATGTGGAAGACGTTGCGGTCGCGCGCGATGACGTTCTCCATGACGCGGTTCAGCGAGTCGTACCGCCCGGTGAGCGTCGCGTACTCCCGCCGCAGCCGGTCGGTCGAGTGTTTGAGCCGGTACTCCACCGGCGTGTCGAAGAAGATCGAGAAGGCGAAGTAGTAGAGCACGGCGGCGCCCGTCCAGACGAAGAGCTGGATGACGACGCGCGTGACGTTGTTCCAGAATGTCTTGCGGCGGTGGACTTTGGCTATGTATCGGCTGTCGGGCATGGCGTCAATCGGTTTCCATGGTTGTTTCGTGCATCTCCTCCATGAGCTTGTTGTACTCTTCGGCCGTCATGTCCTTGTTGAAGTAGTTGATCGGATTGACCACCTGCCCCATGTACATCACCTCGTAGTGGAGGTGCGGGCCGGTCACGCCGCCCGTGCGTCCCGCTTCGGCGATGAGCTGCCCGCGCACGACCGGATCGCCCGGTTTGACGAAGACCTTGTTCAGATGCGCATAGCGGGTCTTGTACCCGAATTCGTGATTGATGATGACGAAGGTGCCGTATCCGTGGCGTGCGCGGTTCAGGTCGACTTTTTCGACCACGCCGTCGCCCGTGGCGTAGACGGCGTCGCCCACGTTGCACGCCAGGTCGATCCCCTTGTGCATGATGTAGCGGCCGTAGATCGGGTGGCGGCGCATGCCGAAGGCGCCGATACCGTTGCGCAGCTTGTTGCGGTCGATCGGCCACGTGGCGGGGATCGCCGAGGAGAGTTTCTCCTTGTTCTTGGCCAGGATCTGCAACTGGTCGAACGAGACGGACTCCAAGTAGAGCTGCCGTGCCAGCGCATCCATCTGCTTCCATGTGCCGATCATCAGCGACGAGTAGCTGTCGTCGGCCATGGGGCGGTACTTTTCGCTGGGGTATTCCGTGTAGATGCCGTCGAGCGAGAGCGTGTCGGTCGAGAAGAGCGCGCGGTAGACCGACTGGTCGCGGTGGCGGATCTCGGCGATCTTGCGCTCGGAGGCCTTCAACCGGTCCTGCATGATGCGGTACTTCATCACCAGCTCGCGGTTCGCACGGTTGATGCGGTACATCTTCGGCGTATAGAAGAAATAGGAAAAGAGGACGTTGGCCACCGAGATGAGGATGAATCCGATGAGTATTTTGCGCAGCAGGCGGTAGGTACGCAGCCGGAACGGAGCCGTGATAACTTCGTAGGTAAGGGTCTGCGGATTGAATCGGTGTTCTTTTTTTGCCATGCCTGAAAAAACTCAGCGGGAACGCGCAAATTTAGGTTAAATTGTGTAATTTTGCAACCTGATAAAAACAAACGCAGGAATCGGATAAAACAGTATATTATATGGAATCGAATGAAATTCGCCAGGCCTTTCTGGACTTTTTCCGGAGCAAGGGACACGAGATCGTTCCCTCGGCCCCGATGGTGGTCAAGGGCGATCCTACGCTGATGTTCACCAATGCGGGCATGAACCAGTTCAAGGACATCTTTCTGGGCAACGCTCCGCGCAAGTATCCGCGGGCGGCCGACACACAGAAATGCCTGCGCGTATCGGGCAAGCACAACGATCTGGAAGAGGTGGGGCACGACACCTACCACCACACCATGTTCGAGATGCTGGGCAACTGGTCCTACGGCGATTACTTCAAGCGGGAGGCGATCGAATGGGCGTGGGAGCTGCTGACCGAGGTCTACAAACTGCCTGCCGAGCGGATGTACGCCACCGTCTTCGAGGGATCGGAGGAGGACGGCGTGCCCTTCGATTCGGAGGCCTACGACGTGTGGGCGCGGTTCCTGCCGGCGGATCACATCATCCGCGGCAACAAGCACGACAATTTTTGGGAGATGGGCGAGACGGGTCCCTGCGGCCCCTGTTCGGAGATTCATTTCGACCTGCGCGACGAGGCGGAGATCGCTGCTCGTCCGGGGCGCGAAATGGTCAACACGGGCCATCCTCAGGTGATCGAGATCTGGAACCTCGTCTTCATGCAGTTCAACCGCAAGGCCAACGGCACGCTCGAACCGCTGCCGGCGAAGAACGTCGATACGGGTATGGGCTTCGAGCGTCTGTGCATGATTATGCAGGGCAAGAAGTCGAACTACGATACCGATGTGTTCCAGCCTACGATCGGCCGTCTGGCCGCGCTGTCGGGCAAGAGCTACGGGGCGGACGCCAGGTGCGACGTGGCCATGCGCGTGGTGGCCGACCATCTGCGCGCCATCGCCTTCTCGATCGCCGACGGCCAGCTGCCGTCGAATGTCAAGGCGGGGTATGTCATCCGCCGCATCCTGCGCCGCGCCGTGCGCTACGGCTACACCTATTTAGGTTTCACCGAGCCCTTCATCTGCAAGCTGGTGGCGGGACTGGTGGCGCAGATGGGCGACCAGTTCCCCGAACTGCGGGCGCAGCAGACGCTCATCGAGCGTGTGATCGAGGAGGAGGAGAGTTCGTTCCTGCGGACGCTGGCCACGGGTATCACACTGCTCGACGGCGTGATCGCCGAGGTCAAGAAACAGGGCGGATCCAAGATTTCGGGGCACGACGCCTTCGTGCTCTATGATACCTACGGTTTCCCGATCGACCTGACGGAGTTGATCGCCCGCGAGCAGGACGTGGAGGTCGACCTGAGTGCTTTCGAGACGGAGTTGCAGGCGCAGAAGGAGCGTTCGCGCAACGCCGCCGCGGTGGCTACCGACGACTGGCAGGAGTTGTTCCCGCTCGCGCAGAGCGAGTTCGTCGGTTACGATACGCTGACCGCGCCGGTGCGCATCGCGCGCTACCGTCGCGTCTCGGCCAAGAACCGGACAACCTACCAGTTGGTCTTCGACCGGACGCCCTTCTACGGCAATTCGGGCGGTCAGATCGGCGACGTGGGCTTCATCGAGAATGCCGACGAAAAGATCGACGTGGTGGCCACCGACAAGGAGAACGGTCTGATTATCCATATCGTCGACAAACTGCCGGAGAATCCCGCCGCCGATTTCACGGCGGTGGTAGATCCCGCCAAGCGGCAGGCTGCGGCCAACAACCATACGGCCACGCACCTGCTCGACGCTGCGCTGCGCAAGGTGCTGGGCACGCATGTCGAGCAGAAGGGTTCGTTCGTGACGCCCGACTACCTGCGTTTCGACTTTTCGCACTTCCGGAAGGTGACGCCCGCGGAGCTGCGCGAGGTGGAGCGTCTGGTCAACCGTGAGATCCGTGCCAACCATCCGCTCGTGGAGCGGCGCGACGCGACGCTGGCCGAGGCACAGGCCGAGGGGGCGATCATGCTCTTCGGCGAGAAGTACGGCGACCGCGTGCGCATGGTGCGTTTCGGCGATTCGGTGGAGTTGTGCGGCGGTACGCACACCTGTGCTACGGGTACGATCGGATTTTTCAAGATCGTGAGCGAGAGCGCCGTTTCGGCCGGCGTGCGGCGCATCGAGGCCGTGACGGGCGAAGGCGCCGAGAAGGTGCTCTACGCTGCGGAGGATACGTTGCAGAACGTCGCCGAGTTCCTGAACAACACGCAGGTCGTGCAGGCGATCAAGAAGATCGTCGAGAGCAACGACGCCCTTTCGAAGGAGGTCGAGGCGATGCGTCAGGAGCAGGTCCGCGAGTGGGCCGACCGTCTCGTGAAGAGTCTTCCCGAGCAGAACGGCGTGATTCTCATGGCCAAGCAGTCCGAGCAGATGCCGGCTTTCATCAAGGATCTGGCCTATAACCTGCGTGCGCGCGTGCACAATTTGGTCATGGTCGTCGGTACCTGTCAGGAGGGGAAACCGAGCCTGACGATCATGCTCGGCGACGACGTGGTCGCCAAGGGCGTCAACGCCGGCAAGGTGATCCGCGAAGCGGCCAGGGAGATGAACGGCGGCGGCGGCGGTCAGCCCTTCTTCGCAACGGCCGGGGGCAAGAATCCCGACAAGTTGCAGGCGGCGATCGACAAGGCCGTCGAACTGATTATGGATGAATTGAAATAAACTAAGATAAAACAATGAAACAGAAAGTATTGCTTATGATTCTGGACGGTTGGGGCATCGGCAACCGATCCAAGGGCGACGTCATTTCGACCGTCCATCCCGCATATATTTCGGCGATGACCGAAAAGTATCCTCATGCGCAGCTGCATACCGACGGCGAGAACGTGGGGTTGCCCGACGGGCAGATGGGCAACTCCGAGGTGGGACACCTCAATATCGGTGCGGGCCGCGTGGTCTATCAGGATTTGGTGAAGATCAACCGCGCCTGCAAGGACGGTTCGATCATGGAGAACGCGGAGGTGAAGGCGGCTTTCGAGTACGCCAAGGCGAAGGGCGTGAACGTGCACTTCATGGGCCTCGTGTCGGACGGCGGCGTGCACTCGTCGATCGACCACCTCTACAAACTCTGCGACATCGCCAAGACCTACGGCATCGAGCATACCTATGTACACTGCTTCATGGACGGCCGCGATACCGACCCGCACAGCGGCAAGGGTTTCATCGAGGCGTTGGAGCGCCATACGGCGCAGTCGACGGGCGTCGTCGCGTCGATCATCGGCCGTTACTATGCGATGGACCGCGACAAGCGCTGGGAGCGTGTGAAGGTGGCCTACGATCAACTCGTGAACGGTGTCGGCGAGCCGGCGACGGACATGGTCGCCGCCATGCAGAAGTCCTACGACGCCGACGTGACCGACGAGTTCGTCAAGCCGATCGTGCGTGTCGACGCCGAGGGGAAAGCCGTCGGGACGATCCGTCCCGGCGACATGGTGATCTTCTTCAACTACCGCAACGACCGCGCCAAGGAGCTGACCGTCGTGCTCACGCAGGAGGACATGCCCGCCGAAGGGATGCACACGCTGCCGCTCTATTACTGCTGCATGACCCCTTACGATGCCAAATTCCAGGGGTTGCACATCCTGTTCGACAAGGAGAACGTGCAGAATACGATCGGCGAGTACGTCTCGTCGCTGGGCCTCTCGCAGCTGCGCATCGCCGAGACGGAGAAGTATGCGCACGTGACCTTCTTCCTCAACGGCGGCCGCGAGGAGAAATTCGCCGGCGAAGACCGCATTCTGGTCGCTTCGCCCAAGGTGGCGACCTACGACCTTCAACCCGAGATGAGCGCCTACGAGGTGAAGGACAAGCTGGTCGAGGCGCTTGATTCGCAGAAATACGATTTCATCTGCCTGAACTTCGCCAACGGCGACATGGTGGGGCATACGGGTGTCTACGACGCGATCGTCAAGGCCGTGAAGGCTGTCGACGAGTGCGTGGGCGAGGTGGTCGAAGCCGCCAAGCGCAACGGCTACGAGGTCGTGCAGATCGCCGACCACGGCAATGCCGACAACGCGATCAATGCCGACGGTACGCCCAACACGGCGCACTCGCTCAATCCGGTGCCCATCGTCGTGGTATCGGACCGCGTGAAGACCGTACACGACGGCGTGCTGGCCGACGTAGCTCCTACGGTGCTCAAACTCATGGGGCTCGAACAGCCTGCCGAGATGACGGGCAAGGTGCTCGTCGAGCTGAAATAGCCCTCCTTCGCGGAGGATATGAGGGCCTGCTCGTCCGGAGCGGGCCCTTTTTCATTTGCGTGATGTCGGGCCGCAAGTCCCGATACCCTTCATCGCAGTTCCTTCCGACCGAAAGTTCGTCTGGTACTCCTCGGAATTTACGCAACCTGCTAATAAATTTGGTTCTACGTTCGCCTTGCATCTTTGCGGGGACAAGCCTCCGCTTAGATAGGCTTCGCCTCGGCAAAACCCAAATAAATTTGGTTCTGCCCTCGGCTTGCACACTTTGCGGAGGACAAGCCTCCGCTTAGATAGGCTGCGCTTCGGCAAAATGCAAACAAGTTTGCTTTTGCTCTCGGCTTGCACTATCTTTGTTTCGAAGAGCCGTTGTTTTTTAAAACGAATTGAAAATGAAGATCGCTATTTTGGGCGCAGGCAACATGGGCAGCGCCATTGCCTGCGGGTTGGTTCGCAGCGGAAAGTTCCAGGCCGAAGAGATCGTTTGTACGGCACGTACCGAGACGACGCTCGAACGTTTGCGCACACAGTGCCCGGGTGTGCGGACGACGACCGACAACGCTGCGGCCGTGCGGGATGCCGCGGTCGTAATGCTGGCCGTCAAGCCGTGGCTTACCGAAGCGTTGATCCGTGAAATCCGACGGGAGATCGATCCCGACCGGCAGTCGGTGGTTTCGGTGGCGGCCGGTGTTTCGCTGGCGCAGCTCGCCGAGTGGATGACGGCCGACAGCGCGGTGCGACCGGCGTTGTTCCGCGTGATTCCCAACACGGCGATCGCCGTGCGGCAGAGCATGACCTTCGTCGCTGCACGGGGTGCGGACGAGGCTTGTACGGAGCGGGTGTTGGGAATCTTCCGCGAACTGGGCGAGGCGATGCTCGTCGACGAGCCGATGTTGGAGACCGGAATGATCCTCGCCTCGTGCGGAATCGCCTTCGCTCTGCGCTATGTGCGGGCGTCGGTCGAAGGAGGAGTGGAACTGGGTTGCCCGGCAGGGCAGGCGACGCATATCGTCGCCGCGACGCTCCGCGGTGCGGCCGAACTGCTGTTGCAGCGGGGCGAACATCCCGAAGCCGAGATCGACCGCGTGACCACGCCGGGAGGGATCACCGTCCGCGGTCTGAACGAAATGGAGCAGGCCGGATTTTCGGCAGCCGTGATCCGCGGGTTGAAGGCCTGCAAATAGGCGGAGGATGATCCAGCAACGGGAAGCGTCCGGATCGATTTGCGATCCGGACGCTTCCCGTCTGTTGTTGAAAGGGTTATTTTTTCAGGTATGCTTCGATGTTGCGGGCGACGCAGCGCACGAGCGTGTCGATCGCTTCGCCCGTGGCCCATGCGTTGTGGGGCGAAGCGAGCAGACGGTAGGGGTCGCGCAGGGCGAGCAGCGGGTTGTCGGCCTTGACCGGCTCCGACGAGAATACGTCGAGCGCGGCGCCGGCGATCCAGCCGTCGTCGAGCGCTTCGGCCAGCGCGGCTTCGTCGACGATGCCGCCGCGGGCGACGTTGACGAGCAGGGCCGATGGTTTCATCCGGCGGAGCTGCTCGGCGCCGATCAACCCTCGCGTGTGAGCGTTGAGCGGACAGTGGATCGACACCACGTCGGCCCATGCGAGCAGTTCGTCGAGCGGAAGGGCGGGGTAGGCCTCCTCGCGTGCGACGCCCGACGTGGAGTGGTAGTTCACCTCGCAACCGAAAGCCGCAGCCAGCCGCGCCACTTCACGGCCGATCGCACCCAGCCCGATGACACCCCAACGGCGCCCGTGCAGCTGCCGGATCGGACGGTCGAAACAGAACAGGCGCGGCGAGCGGGCGTAACGGCCGCTCTTGAAAAATTCGTCGTAGTAGACCGATTCGCGCAGCAGGGCGATCGCCGCGCCGAGCGTCGTTTCGGCCACCGAATGCGTCGAGTAGCCTACGGCATTGCGTACTTCGACGCCGTGTTCGGCCGCGGCGTCGAGATCGATGTTGTTCACGCCCGTCGCGGCTACGCAGATCAGCCGCAGGTGCGGCAGTTGCGCAATCGTTGCAGCGTCGAGCCGCACCTTATTGGTGACGACGATTTCGGCGTCGGCGCAACGCACGGCCACCTCGTCGGGCGCAGTCATGTCGTAACCGGTGTAGTCGCCCAGCGCCTTCACGGCCGAGAGGTCGCGCCCTGCGAGCGAATATTCGTCCAGAAAAACAATCTTCGGTTTCATATCTTTAACGGTTTAATCGTTGCTTTCCCGTTTGCCGGAATCCTCCATTTCGCCCAGCAGGTCGCGCACCACGACCGATGCGCAGCCGATGCCGAAGAGCGCGGGCAGGTAGGAGATCGTCCCCACGTTCGATTTCTTGTTCTGCTCCTCGCAGAGGATCATCGCCCCTTCGCGTGCAGGTTCGGCCGAGAAGACGGCGCGGAATCCGGTGCGGATGCCGAGTTTGTGCAGACGTTTGCGCAGCATGTGCGCCAGCGGGCAGTGGTGCGTGCGGCCGATGTCGGCGATCTCCATGCGCGTGGGATCGGTCTTCGCGCCGGCGCCCATCGAACTGACCAGCGGAATGCCGCGGTCGAGGCAGCCCTTGATGAGCGCCAGCTTCGGCGAGAGGGTGTCGATCGCATCCACCGCATAATCGTAGGGCGCGGCGTCGAGCAGCCGGTCGGTCTCTTCGTCCCTGATGTATTTCTCGATGACGGTAAGCTGCAAATCGGGGTTGATGTCGCGCAGCCGCTCGGCGAGAACTTCGGCCTTGGGGCGTCCGACCGTCGAATGCAGAGCGACCAGCTGCCGGTTGATATTGGTTTCGGCCACACGGTCGGCGTCGGTGATCGTGAGACGGCCCGCACCGGCGCGTACGATCATCTCGGCGGCGTAGGCCCCCACGCCGCCCAGTCCCACCACCAGTACGTGCGCACTGCGCAACCGTCCGAGTTTTTCGTCGCCCAGCAGCAGCCGGGTTCGTTCCATCCATCGTTCCATCGCTCAGGAGAAAATATGCAGGTAGTTGTTGTAAATCGTCTCTTTGAGCCGGTCGAGCGGCATTCCCAGCAATCGGGCCGCCGTTGCGTAGACCGACTCGATCGTCGCGGGAGCGTCGTCGGTTTCGAGGAAAAGCCGCTGCGTCGGGATGCTCCCGAGTGCCCGTACGGTGCGCGGCGAACGCAGCGAGCGGGAACCGAAGGAGAGGTAGTAGCCTGCGGCGACGGCGCGTGCGGCCTGTTCGGGCGAACCGATGAACCCGTGGAAGATGACGGCCCGCAGGCGGAACTGTTTGAGCAGCCGCATCGTCTCCTCGAATGCCTTCACGCAGTGCAGTACGACGGGTTTTCCGGCCGCCTCGGCCAGTCGCAGCTGCCCTTCGAAAATCCGCAGTTGCGCCTCGCGGTCGGGACGCAGGTAGTCGAGGCCGATCTCGCCGACGATCTGTGCCGGGCCGACATGCTCCCGCACGGTCGCAAGATCGCCTTCGGCAGCCTCCCACGGATGTATCCCGACGCTCGCGGGCTCGATGCCGTGTCCGGTCGGACGGTGGGTGTGGATATTGACGAACGGTGTTTCCATCGGTGCAAAGGTAGGAATTTTCGGGCTGTTTTCCGTTTTTTTCGGGACGGCCGAAAAATATTTGAAAAAATCTTAAATAAATAGGTAAAAAATCGTATCTTCGCGCACGGAAAATCAATGTTATAAAACTAACAGAAACTTTTCATAATTATCACACTAATCAAACACTTTTACACATGTCGAAAATCATTAAACTGAACAAAGGTCTCGACATCAAACTCGAAGGTCAGGCGGCCTCCGTGGTGGTCAACGCCCCGTTGGCCGACACGTATGCCGTTTCGCCGCTCGATTTTGAAGGTGTAACTCCGAAGTTGCTGGTGAAAGCAGGAGATCAGGTGAAAGCGGGTACTCCGTTGTTCTTCAACAAGTACAACGAGCGCGTGCTGTTCACCTCTCCCGTGAGCGGAACGGTCGAGGCGGTCAATCGCGGCGAGAAGCGCAAGGTGCTCTCCGTGACCGTCAAGCCCGATGCCGAACAGCAATACGAGGAGTTTGCGATTCCCGATCTATCGAGTGCGACCCGCGACCAGATCGTCGGACTTTTGTTGAAGGCCGGCCTGTGGACGATGATTATTCAGCGCCCCTACGGTATTATCGCCGATCCCGACGATGCGCCCAAAGCGATTTTCGTTTCGGCATTCGACTCGGCGCCGCTGGCGCCGGACTACAACTTCGCGCTCGCGGGCGAAAAGGCCGCCTTGCAGCGGGGCGTGGAGGTATTGAAGAAACTCACGGCAGGCAAAGTGCACGTTTCGTTCCGTGCGGGTGCCGAAGGCGAAGCCGCTACGCTCGAAGGCGTCGAGTTGCACGCCTTTGCCGGCAAACATCCCGCGGGCAACGTCGGCGTGCAGATCCACCACATCGATCCCGTGAACAAGGACGAGGTGGTCTGGACGGTCAACGTGCAGGATCTGGCCACGATCGGCCGTTTCTTCTCGACGGGCAAGGTCGATCGCTCGAAGGTGATCGCCGTGACCGGTTCGGAAGTGGCCCAGCCGCAGTACTGCCGCATCATCGACGGCGCCTCGATCCGTTCGATCGTCGGCGGGAACATCAAACCGCAGGCCGAAGGGGAGAGCATCCGCTACATTTCGGGCAATGTGCTTACGGGCGTCAAGACCTCGCTCGACGGTCATATCGGGTACTATGCGCATCAGTTGACGCTGATTCCCGAGGGCGACAAGTACGAGTTGCTGGGTTGGGCGATGCCCCGCTGCAACAAATTCTCCGTGTCGCGCGCCTATTTCTCGTGGCTCTGCCCCAAGAAGCGTTACAACCTCGACACCAATCTCAACGGCGGCGAGCGTCCGTTCGTCGTGACGGGCCTCTACGAGCAGTACCTGCCGATGGACATCTATCCGATGCACCTGCTCAAAGCGACGCTCGCGGGCGATATCGAGAAGATGGAGAACCTCGGTATCTACGAGGTCGTGGAGGAGGATTTCGCGCTCTGCGAGTTCGTCGATCCGTCGAAGACCGAGATGCAGCAGATCATCCGCGACGGTATTAACTTAATGATCAAGGAGGCTTAACGATGAGCGGATTAAGAAATTTAGTAGACAAGTTGAAGCCGACCTTCTCCGAAGGCGGCAAACTCTCGTTCCTCGCATCGACCTTCGATGCGTTCGAGACGTTCCTTTTCGTACCGAACACCACGACGCAGAAGGGTGCGCACATCCGTGACTGCAACGACATGAAGCGCACGATGATCGTCGTGGTCGTCGCGTTGCTTCCGGCCCTGCTGTTCGGCATGTACAACACGGGTTATCAGGTGGGCATGACGGGCTGGGCAGCTTTCTGGTTCGGATTCCTGCAAGTGCTGCCGATGATCGTCGTGTCGTACGTCGTGGGTCTGGGCATCGAGTTCGCCTTCGCGCAGGCGCGCGGCCACGAAGTCAACGAGGGCTTCCTCGTTTCGGGTCTGTTGATCCCGATGGTGATGCCCGTGGGGACGCCGCTGTGGATGATCGCGCTGGGTACGGCCTTCGCCGTGGTCTTCGGCAAGGAGGTCTTCGGCGGTACGGGCATGAACGTATTCAACCCCGCGCTGCTGGCGCGCGCCTTCGTCTTCTTCGCCTACACCCCGCAGATGTCGGGTGAAAAGGTGTGGTTCGCCGTCGACAGCGTGTCGGGGGCTACGGCGCTCGAACAGCTCTCGACGACGGGTGCGATGAGCTATTCGAATCTGGACGCCTTCCTCGGCTTCATCCCGGGCTGCGTGGGCGAGACCTCGACGCTGGCGATTCTCATCGGCGCTGCGATCCTGCTCTTCACGGGTATCGCTTCGTGGCGCACGATGCTCTCGGTCTTCGCGGGCGGCTGGCTCATGGGCCTGCTCTTCAATGCGGTGGGCGCCAACGCTTACTGCGAGATTCCCGCATGGCAGCACCTGATCGTGGGCGGTTTCGCCTTCGGTGCCGTCTTCATGGCCACCGATCCCGTCACTTCGGCACAGACCAACGCCGGCAAGTACATCGTCGGCCTGATGACGGGTGCGCTGGCCGTGATGATCCGTGTGGTGAACCCTGCTTATCCCGAGGGAATGATGCTTTCGATCCTCTTCATGAACGCGCTGGCGCCGCTGGTGGACTACTTCGTGGTCGAGCGGAACATCGCGCGTCGTAAGAACCGTGTCAAACTTGCAAAATAGGGAGTGAATTATGGCAACCAAGAAATTCAAATGTAAAGTCTGCGGCTATATTCACGAAGGCGATGCCGCACCGGCCAAATGTCCCGTTTGCGGCGCACCGGCTTCGGAGTTCGAAGAGATCGTCGAGGCAGGTGCCGGAGATGCGGGCGCGAAGAAGGGCGGGCTGTTCTCGGACAAGAACTCCAACGCCTATATCATCCTCTACTCGACCGTGATGGTCGTCATCGTCGCCGTTCTGCTGTCGCTGGCTGCCTTGTCGTTGCAGAAACGCCAGTACGCAAACGAATTGGGCGAGAAGAAGAACAATATCCTGCAATCGCTGGGCGTTCCGGACGGCGACTTCGACGCGATGGTCAAGGCCTATGTGGTCGACGCGGCCGGCAACAAGACGGAAAAGCCCGCCGAGGAGGTCTTCGACATGATGAAGACGAACAAGGACCTGCGAGCCGATTACGAACGGAAGACGCTGATCCTCTTCGAGGCCACCGACGGCCGCGTGATCATCCCGCTCATCGGCAAGGGGCTGTGGGACGACATCTGGGGCTATATCGCGCTCGAAAAGGATATGAATACCGTGTCGGGCATCGTGATGGCCCACAAGAGCGAAACGCCGGGCCTGGGGGCCGAGATCGCCACGCCGGCGCATCAGGCGCTCTACAAGGGCAAGACGCTCTTCGAGAAGGGCGATTTCGTCTCGATCACCCTGCGCAAAGGCGGCGCCAAAGATCCGGCCCACGAGGTGGACGCCGTGACCGGCGGTACCAAAACTTCGGACGGCGTGACAGCCATGCTGCGCGACAACCTGAGCGAATATCTTCCCTTCTTCGAGAAGGCACGGACCGCCGCTTCGGCAGCCGGTGCGGAGGAGTCTAACGATCAAAAAGTAGAAAGCAATGAGTAATAAGGAAAAAGAGCCTCTGTTTTCGGCTAAGAACATGAAGTACCTGACCGGCCCGTTCGGCAAGAACAATCCGGTGATCGTACAGATCCTCGGTATCTGCTCGGCGCTGGCGGTTACCGTCCAGTTGAAACCCGCCATCGTCATGGCGCTTTCGGTGACGGTCGTGACGGCATTCTCGAATCTGGTGATGTCGCTGCTGCGCAAGGGTATTCCGGCGCGTATCCGCATCATCGTCCAGCTGGTGGTGATCGCCGCGCTGGTGATCCTCGTCGATCAGGTACTCAAAGCGTATGTCTACGAAGTATCCAAACAGCTGTCGGTCTACGTCGGCCTGATTATCACCAACTGTATCATCATGGGCCGCGTCGAGGCTTTCGCACTGGGCAACAAGCCCTGGCCGTCGTTCCTCGACGGTATCGGCAACGGTCTGGGCTACGGTATGATTCTGGTGACGGTCGCCTTCTTCCGCGAGTTGCTGGGATCGGGTTCGCTGCTGGGATTCCGCATCGTTCCCGAAAGCTGGTACATCGCAAACGGCGGCGCCTACTCGAACATGGGCCTGATGCTCTTCCCGCCCATGGCCCTCATCATCGTGGGGTGCATCATCTGGATTCACCGTTCTTACAACAAGGATTTACAGGAAAAGTAGCAGGTAGCGTATGGAAACTCTGAATCTTTTTATCCGGTCGATCTTCATCGACAACATGGTCTTCGCTTTCTTCTTCGGCATGTGTTCCTACATCGCCGTGTCGAAGAGCGTCAAGACCGCATTGGGACTGGGTGCCGCCGTTACCTTCGTGATGGTGATGACCGTTCCGCTGAACTATCTTCTCAACGAGTACGTCCTCAAAGCCAACGCGCTGGTCGAAGGGATCGACCTGAGCTTCTTGTCCTTCATCGTCTTCATCGCCACGATCGCATCGTTCACGCAATTAGTGGAAATGGCCGTCGAGAAGTTCTCGCCGACGCTCTACAATCAGTTGGGTATCTTTCTGCCGCTGATCGCCGTGAACTGCGCCATCATGGGCGGTTCGCTCTTCATGCAGCAGAAGGTCGACGCCGGTGCGATCGGCAACGTATGGCAGTCGATCGTCTACGGTCTGGGTTCGGGCATGGGCTGGTGGCTCGCCATCGTCATGATGGCCGCCATTCGCGAAAAGACCGCTTATTCGCACATCCCCGCCGCACTCAAAGGGCCCGGCATCGCCTTTATCATCACGGGTCTGATGGGTATCGCCTTCATGATTTTCAGCGGCATCAAGTTGTAACTGTTAAAGATTAAGTAAGATGACATTAACGATTATAGTCGCGATCGTAGCCTTTCTGGCGGTGACGCTCGTTCTGGTGGGGCTGCTTCTCTATGCAAAGGCGAAGCTCACGTCGTCGGGCGACGTGACGATCGACATCAACGACGGCGAGAAGGTGCTGACCACCGAGAGCGGTTCGACGCTGCTCGTAACGCTCGCCAACAACAACGTCTTTCTGCCTTCCGCCTGCGGCGGCGGCGGTTCGTGCGGCATGTGCAAATGCCAGGTGCTCGAAGGCGGCGGCGACATCCTGCCGACCGAAACGGGTTTCATTTCGCGCAAAATGGCCAAGGATCATTGGCGTCTGGGGTGTCAGGTCAAGGTGAAGGAGAACCTGAAAATCCACGTTCCCGAAGCCGTGCTCGGCGTCAAGAAGTGGGAGTGCGAGGTGATCTCGAACCGCAACATTTCGACCTTTATCAAGGAGTTCGTCGTGAAACTGCCCGAGGGTGAAAACCTCAATTTCCGTTCGGGCGGCTACATCCAGATCGACATCCCGAAGTACGATGCGATCAAGTTCTCCGACATGGACGTCGACCCGCAGTTCCGCGCCGACTGGGACAAGTTCAAGATGTGGGATCTGGTGACGACCAACCCCGAACCTACGTTCCGCGCCTATTCGATGGCCAACCACCCGGCCGAAGGAAACATCATCATGCTCAACATCCGTATCGCCACGCCGCCGTTCGACCGCGTGAACGGCGGATTCATGAAGGTCAACCCGGGTATCTGCTCGTCGTACATCTTCTCGCGCAAACCGGGCGACAAGGTGACGATTTCGGGCCCCTACGGCGAGTTCTTCCTGCCGGACAACCTGCCCGATACGCAGGAGCTGGTCTTCATCGGCGGCGGTGCCGGTATGGCGCCGATGCGTAGCCATATCATGCACCTGTTCAAGACCGAGAAGACGAAACGTCCCGTGTCGTTCTGGTACGGCGCCCGTGCGTTGAAAGAGGCTCCCTACTTGAAGGAGTTCCACGAGATCGAGAAGGATTTCCCCAACTTCTCGTTCCATCTGGCGCTCGACCGTCCCGATCCCGAAGCCGATGCGGCAGGGGTGAAGTATACGCCCGGGTTCGTGCACAACGTGCTCTATGAGAACTATCTGAAAAATCACCAGGCACCGGAGGACTGCATCTACCTGATGTGCGGGCCTCCAATGATGTCGGCCTCGGTGGTCAAGATGCTCGACGACCTGGGCGTGCCGCCCGAAAATATCCTTTACGACAACTTCGGCGCCTGACGTTCGGCGTAAGACAGAAAAATAAGACCCGGCAACGGGTCTTATTTTTTGCGGTTATGCGGTCTTCGCTTTCGTGTGAGCGGCCGGGCGACGGGACGGATCGGGTGCCGCCGGTTGCGGTTCTGCGCCGCGGATCGGAGGCCGGAGCCTTATTGCTGCGGGAAGCGTTCCTTCGGCCCCTTGCACAAACATTCGAGCAGCAAGTCGGCGGTGAGTTCCGATCCCTGCCGGCCCGCATGACGGAGTGCGATTTCCAGCAGCCGGCGGAGTTCTTGCAGAAGAGCTGCCGTCTGCGTCTGCGGACATTTCGTGACCAGCAGAACGTACAGATGCAGAAGTTCTTTGAGAGCCGGCGGTATCCGTACCTCCGCGAGGAGTTCCGAACGGTCGTAGCGCAGATAGTTGCGGCATGTGCTCTTTCCGATTCCGCAAAGAGTTTGCGTAATGAGCGAATGGCATCGGTCGTGGCATCTGCGCGCGTTGCCGGTTTCGTAAAACAGCGAGTCTACATAGCAGGTGACCGCCACGCGGTAGAGATAGTGTTTATCCTTCATGAGTGCCGATGTTACGTGTGGGACAATCCGTCTGCGATTTCTCCGTCCGGCGTCGATTCGGCGGGAGGTCGCGATGCCGGTCGTGTGATACGTGGAAAACCGTGAGCCGCGGGGTATCGTCCGCTTGTCCGGAGCGCGAACGTCGTCGTTTGTAGTGTCGGAAAGGCGCGGACGGCCGGTGCGCCGGATCGGATGGGGCGCTTCCGGTTGAAGACGGAAAATGCAAGCGATGAAGCGAATACTCGTTTGGATTCGCCGTGCAGGTTCGTGACCTGTTTTGTTGAAGTTTTTTCATTTTCGGCATATTTTTTGAACCGTTTGTTTCAAAAAATACGCAGTCCCAACTGATGCATCCTTACTTTTAGCCTATAGTAACACATAGCTGAGAACTGCGCACATACAGTTTCAGCTGTTTATCTGTTACTTTATAGGCTTTAGGATGGGATAAACAGGTTATCGGGCGGAGAGAATAATTTTCTCTTCATTATGTTCTACCAAAAGTAAGACTTTTTATCGCTTTTACAAAATTTTGGCAATATAAATTTTATATAATATTGTATCAACGGGTCGTTTAGACGTTTTTCCATGTCGGGATCGGGTTTCAGGGGGTATTCCGAAGGAGCAGGTTTGCGAATTGCGGCTCTTTGGAAGATTGTCCGGATGTAGGAGTCGTTCCGGAGCGGATGGAGGAGAGTTTCCCGCGGATAAAATAAAAGCTGCCGATCGAGTAGACCGGCAGCTTCATTGGGCGAAGGAAAGATTATTGCTTCATTTTGATAAGGATGACTCCGTTTTTGCCCCGTTCGCCGTATCGGACGACGGCCGAGGAGTCTCTGTATACCGAGATCCTTTCGATCTTGTCGGGATCGATCTTCTCCATATCGGTCTGCGTGGCCTCCTTGTCGTCAATAAAGATTAGCGCTTCGCTGGCTTTGAAATCAGCATTGCGGACTTTTACGACGACTCCGTTTTCGGATCGTTTTCCCCTGTCGTCGGTTTCGTCCGGTGCGGCTTGCTTGCCGCACCGGACGGGCAGCGTATAACGTACGCGGACCGGTTCCCCGTCGATCGCGCCGGCCTTCCATGCCGGTGACGATGCGACGATGCGTGCAGCGGCTTCGCCCATAGCGGGATCGGGAGTATCGAGAACCTGTACCTCGGCGACGGAGCCGTTCTTTTCGACGATGAACGTGAGGATAACTTTACCGCTGTGGTCGTATTCGGCCGCACGGGCGTCGACCCAATGCTGGAAATCTCGCAGCGTTCCCTTGCCTTCGAAAAGCGGCATCTTTTCGGCGACGAGATAGACGTCCGCTTCGCCTTTCGCTTTGCGGTAGCGTTCTTGGGTATCCGGAGCTTTGCGGATAGTCCCGACCGACACGATCTCGATGTCGGAGTCGTTCTGCCCGTTCGGCGGGTCGGTTCGGATTTCGGTGGCCTGCGAAGTGAACGAGAAACAGGCCAGCAGGAGCAGTACGACGGGAATACTTCCCGCCAGACGCAACAGCGCGCGGCTGTCGCCGGAGTGTTTGGTCATCATCTGGAATCGTTTTTTTGTTAGTGAATCCCGCAACCCGTTGGCTATGTCCGGACTATAACCGAACTGGGTTTTGAAGATCGTGGCGATGTATTCGGACGGATCGTACCTTTGCGTCAGTACGTCACGGTCGGCTTCGTACTCCTCGACTTCGGCCAGACGCCGTGCGGCGATCCGGACGAAAGGATTCCACCAGAGCAGGGCCTTGACGCACTCCATGACGATCCGCTCGGCGGAGTGACGGTGGCGGATATGGCTCAGTTCGTGGGCGACGACGGCCGCCATGTCGCTTTCGGGAATCGCATCGTGCAGATAGACCGTGCGGAAGAACGAGAACGAGGAGATGTCGGCCTGCGTCAGTACGATGTCGCAGTCGGCGCGGCGGATCGTCCGTGCGCCGTGCCGGAGACGGCGGATTCGCACGATCTGGGCGATCATCGCGCCGAACGGGAGCAGCACGCCGAGGGCGTACAGGAACAGCGTGACGGCGACAGGCAGCGACGGAGTACCGGCATCGGTGGCGGCCGGTGCGGCGGTTGGTGCGGCGGCCGCGACGGGATCGGCTGCCATATAGAGTGTTTCGCCTGTCCAGACGGGAATGCTGAGCGCAGGGATGAGGGCGGCCAGCAGCATCGCGCCGATCAGATAGAGCCGGCAGTGGAGGAACGCCGTCCGGCGTTCGAGCAGCACCGAGTAGGCTAGCAGCAATGCCGCGCTGCATACGAGAACTTCGAGTGCGTAGATCAGCAGTTCTTTCATGGCGTCAGCGTTTTTTGCGGATCTGTTGCATGACGGAGAGGATCTCGTCCATCTCCTTCATCGAGATGTTCTCGTGTTTCGAGAAGAAGGTGACCATCTGCGCGAACGATCCGTCGAAATAGGTGCGCAACATCGACTGCATCTGCCTGCCGGCGACCTCTTCGCGTGAGACGAGCGGTGTGAAGACATAGCTCTTTCCCTCGCTGCGGTGGGCGACGTAGCCTTTATTTTCCAGAATCTTGATGAAGGTGGCCACCGTGGTGTACTTCGGTTTGGGTTCGGGGATGACGGCGAGGATGTCGTTGACCGTTCCCTCGCCGAGCGACCAGAGCATCTGCATGATGCGTTCTTCGCCGTCGGTAAGCGGTTCGATTGCGGGTGTTTTCATAGCTGGGCGTTTTTTTCGTTACGACAAATTTAGTACTAAATTTTTAGATAAACAAGTGTTTCTACGGTTTTTTTAGTAGGGATAAGCTTTTTGGCGGAATACCTTGATTATTAAGCGGCCTCTTCTATGTTTTCCGCTGTCGAAACCGTGCGGGGCGGAGCTGCGGCAGCCTGCTTTTCGGCATGACGCCTCCGGCCGCCGAAGCGTTCCGCCCCGACCGGCATCCGATTATTCGGGAAAAGCGTCGGGGCAGCATAGGGTATTTCAGACTATTTTATTAAATTTGAGGCGATGAAAAACATAGTTTTCGATTTGGGCGGGGTGGTGTTTCACCGCGATGCGAAAAAGGTGCGCAAGGAGTTGATCGATTTTTTCGCGTTTATTTTCGCGGCGAAGATGCCCCTTTTCTGGGAGGAGTACGATCGGGGGACGCTGACCTTCGACGAGGTGTTGGACGAACTGAGCCGGTCGAAAGGCTGCGACCGCGCCGTGGCCGAAGATTATCTGCGCGAAGCGCTGGATCGTCAGGAGGCGGTTCCGCAGACTGCGGCGTTGATCCGCGACCTGAAACGGGCCGGATACCGGCTTTACGTGCTCTCGAACATGTCGCGGGAGTTCATCGATTTTCTGCGCCGGACCGAGATTTACGGGTGCTTCGACGGAGAGGTGGTTTCATGCGAGGAGGGTGTCGTCAAGCCCGAACCGCGCATCTATGAAATTCTGCTCGACCGTTTCGGTCTCGATCCCGCCGAAACGCTCTTCATCGACGACCGCCGCTCGAATCTCGAAGCCGCCGCGGCATTCGGTATTGCGACGTTCCATTTCCGTGAGCCGGAGTCGAGTTGCACGCAGTTGCGCGAAATGTTGTTGCAGAAGGAGTAATCACTTACCTTATAATACACTAAAACACGAACAAGATGGGATTTTTTAAGGAATTCAAGGAGTTTGCCATGAAGGGCAACGTGATGGACATGGCCGTCGGCGTTATCATCGGCGGTGCGTTCGGAAAGATCGTCTCGTCGCTGGTCAACGACATCTTGATGCCGCCGATCGGAGCATTGCTCGGCAATGTGAACTTCACCGACCTGCGGCTCGACATTTCGAAGATCCGCGACATGTCGCAGGCCGTTGGCGAAGTCGTTAACGAGGTGACGCCCGACGGTGTGAACATCGCCGGCAAGGCAGCCGAGACACTGGAACCGGTCTATTGGAACTACGGGGCTTTCATCCAGCAGTGCATCGACTTTACGATTCTGGCTCTCTGCGTTTTCCTGATGGTCAAGCTGATGAACCGTCTGATGAAGAAAAAGGAGGAGGCGCCCCAGCCTGCACCGGAACCCGCTCCGACGAAAGAGGAGCTGCTGCTCGCCGAGATCCGCGACCTGTTGAAGGAGAAGAAGTGACCGGGAGCGCCCGATGAAGAAACGATCCCCGCGACCATCCGGTCGCGGGGATCGTTTCTTTATGTCCGGCGGATTTATTCCACCAGTTCGAAGGCTTTGTCGGGATTGCCCGTCCATTTATAAAGCTGTACGGTACTGCTCTGATTGCCCGTCTGCTTGTCCTTGGCGTTGTGCGAGATGTAGAAATAACCGTCGCCGATGGGGCAGAGCCCCGTCGTACCCCATTTGAAATTCCAACCCCACGTATCGCTTTGCGCATCATGCAGTCCTTCGGGCAGCAGCGAGAGTACCTCTGCCTCGACGGCGGGATCAAACCCTTGCAGCTGCTTGCGCTCGGGAGCCTTGCTGCCGTCGATGACGAAGTAGGAGTAGTTGGGATAGTGCGATTTCTTGCCCTTGTAGACAGCGGCGTGCATGTTGCCCGAGGCCTTGTCGTAGGCGAGGTTCTGGATGCCCCACGAGGTGTTGCCCGTGTAGAGGAAATATTTGTGGAGCGGTTTCTCGGGACCGCTCTTGTGCAGGTTCTCCTGCGTGAGCGGCTGCTCGTACTGCTTCCAGTCCCGGGTGTCGTAGGCCAGAATCACCTGATAGTCGTTGTCGGTGCGCAGCGTGTCGCCGTAGATGCCGTAAGCGACGTAGAGGTACTTCTTGCCGTCGCGGCTCTGGCCGAATGCGGGTGCGAATGTCACGCCGTCGATGCCCGAGCAGCCGAAACGGTGTTCCAGCTCCTGTCCGTTGTTGGAGACTTTGGCGTAGTAGTCGTCGACGGCCTCCTTGATGTAGACGGTCTTCATCACGTCGTCCTTTTCGGCATTCATTCCGATGCGGTCGATGCGGTCGACGTCGAAGACTGCGACGTAGAAACCCGTCTGCTCGTCGTTCCGGACGCCTTCCAGTTTGTTGAGAATGCCCTTTCCGATCGCGTCGTGCTTGTACTCGATCGAAGCGTAGAGCCGTCCGTCGTCGGGATTGAGCGTCATGCAGCCCAAGTGCCCGGTCATGCCTTCGACGCTGCCGAGCAGGTTACCCTGCATGTCGGTTTTCAGGAGCGTGGTGGTGAACGAGAAGTACATGTAGCCGCGGTCGAGATCGACGGCGATGCCTTGTACGTGGAACGGGCCCTGTTCGCCCGAATAGATCTGGCGGGGCAGTTTGGAAACATCGACCGGCATCTTGCCGTTCGGATTTCCCGACGGGCAGGCCGCGAGCAGCGGCACGACCAGCAGAATGGGAATCAGTCTTTTGAGAATCATGTGGTTAACGGGTTAATAGTTATGAATTTGAATTGTGTTTCCTTTGTTTTTCGGATTTTCTTTCTTTTGTTTTCGTGACCGATCGAACAAAAATACGAAATTGCAGGTGATAATCCAACGGTCGGTGTGAAAATCGGAAAATTTTGTCGTTCCCGCCGATGCAGGATACGAAAAAACCGGAAAACCCTGTTCGGATTTTCCGGTCGTAAATATCGGTCGGAGGAAAAACGCTACTGCGCCGCTTCCGTTTCGCGTCCGCCGCCGAGGGCGTGGTAGAGCGTGACCACGCTCTGCAATTCGGTGAAACGGTTGGCGACCTGCTGCAACTGCGCCGAGAGGAGCGACTGCCGTGCGGTCAGTACTTCGAGGTAGGTCGTCGAGCCGTGCTGCATCAGCAGCTCGGTGCTCTCGACGGCACGACGGAGCGATGCGACCTGCTGGTCGTAGAGCGCTGCCGACTCGCGTGCCGTCTGGCAGGCGGTCAGCGCATCGTTGACCTCTTGTCCGGCATTGAGAATCGTCTGCTCGTAGGCGAGCATCGCCTCCTGCTGCTGCGCTTTGGCGATCTTCACGCGCGCACGGTTGGCGCCGGCCTGGAAGATCGGCTGCAACAATTGTCCTGCGGCCGACAGAAGCAGCTTGCCGGGGTTGACGATCTGCGACCCTGCGCTGTTCGTCCAACCGGCCGTACCGCTGAGCGTAATCTGCGGATAGAGCGCCGATCGTGCTTCGGCCGTAGCGTAGTAGGCCGACATGAGCGAGTACTCGGCGCGGCGTACGTCGGGACGGCGCGAGAGCAGTTGCACGGGGACGCCGATGAGCAGGTCGGCGGGCATCCGCTGGCTTTCGAGCGAGCCGCGCTCGATCTTGTGCGGAGTCTGCGCCAACAGCGAACATAGGCTGTTTTCGGTCTCGCTGATCGACTGCGCGAGCTGCTTGACCGACGTCTCGACACTGTAATAGGCCGCTTCGTTCTGTGCGACGGCTGCTTCGGTCGCCATGCCCGCGTCCTTCATCGCACGGATGGCGTCGACTGCTTCACGCCATGCCGAGGCGGTCTCGTTGGCGATGGCGTATTGTTCGTCGAGCATACAGAGCGTGAAGTAGAGGTTGGCCGTCGTGGCGATCAACTGCGTGCGAACGGCCTGGCGATACTCGATGCTCTGGTAGTAGAGCGCCTTGTTGCGGAGTTTGCCGTTGCGCAGCCGCGAGAAAATATCGATCTCCCAGCTGGCCGTCACGGGAAGGTTGTAAGTCCAAGTCCCCTTCGAATTGTCGAAACTGCTTACGCCGCCCTGGGGTGCGAGCGTGAAGGAGGGGAGCAGCGAGAGCCGTGCAGTGCGGAGCGTCGCTTCGGCCTCCTCGACCTGCAACTGTGCCGTGCGCAGATCGGTGTTGCGTACCAGCACCGTATCGATGAGCTGCTGCAACCGCTCGTCGGGGAAGAGCGCCCGCCAGTCGAGGTCGGCCAGCGAGGCCGTGTCGGTCGGAGTTACGGCCTCGCGGTAGATGCCGTCGGTCGTGACTTCGGGACGCGTGTAGGGTTTGTAGATGCCGCAGCCCGTCATAAGCAGGGCGACGGCTGCGAATAAACTATTTCGTATCATCATCGGTTTTTGCTTCTTCGTCAATAGGTTCTTTTTGATTCTCTTCGATCTCGGCCTGGATGCACCAATCGGGAGAGGTGAACTCCACCGGCTTGATCTTCTCCTGCAAGGTCTGGAAGACGATGAAGAGCGTAGGTACCAGGAACAGCAGCGCCAGCGTACCGACGATCATGCCGCCCACGACGCCCGAACCGAGCGTGGAGTTGCCGTTGGCGCCGACACCGTGCGAGAGCATCAGCGGGATCATACCGAACACGCACGTAAGGACGGTCATCAGAATCGGGCGCAGACGGGCTTTGGCGGCCGATACGGCGGCTTGCGTGAGGCTCATGCCTCCGGCGCGGCGGTCGGCGGCGTACTCGGTGATCAGAATGGCCGTTTTCGACAGCAGACCGATCAGCATGATGATACCCGTTTGGAGATAGATGTTGTTTTCGAGTCCCATCGCCTTGGCCATGAGGAACGAGCCTGTCAGACCGCACGGTACGGCGAGGATGACGGCGAACGGAACGAAGAAACTCTCGTAGAGCGCACTCAGGATGAGGTAGATCAGCAGAATACAGATACCGAAGATAATGGCCGTGTTGCTGCCGGTCTGCGCCTCCTCGCGCGTGATGCCGTCGAACTCGAATCCGTAGCCCTTCGGCAGCACCTCGGCGGCGACCTCGCGGATCGCCTGGATGGCGTCGCCCGACGAATAACCGCTGGCGGCCGTACCGTTCACGGCGATCGAGTTGTAGAGGTTGAAGCGGTTGAGCACTTCGGAACTGTATACGCGCGTCAGGTTCACGAACTGGCTCAGCGGCGCCATTTCGCCGCTGTCCGTGCGGACGTAGACGTTGTTGAGCGACTCCGTGTCGAGACGGTACTTCGGATCAGCCTGCAACGTCACGTAGTACATCTTCGAGAAGCGGTTGATGTTCGAAACGTACTGTCCGCCGTAGTAACCCGCCAGCGTTGAGAGTACCGTGCTCGGCGACACGCCGGCACGTTTGGCTTTCGCGGCGTCGATGTCGACCAGATACTGCGGGAAGTTGATGTTGAACGTCGAGTAGGCGCGTTCGATTTCGGGACGCTGGTTCAGCGCGCCGATGAATTTCAGGTAGATGTTGTAGAAATCGGTCAGCTCTCCGCCCGCCTTGTCCTGCAAGTTCAGCGAGAAGCCGGTCGAGGTTCCGTAACCCGAAATCATCGGCGGTGCTACGGCGAAGATCTGCGCATCCTTGATGTCGGCCGTCCGGGCGTAGATCTGTCCGATGACAGCCTGTACGGCATCCGACTTTTCGGGACGCTCGGCCCAGTCTTTGAGCTTGATGATACACATACCGTAGGACGATCCCTGTCCGGCGATCATGCCGTAACCGGCGACCTGCATGAAGTCGCGGATCTGGGGAATGTCCTCGATGCGGTCCGCAACCTGCTCCATGATCAGGTGCGTCTCGGCGAGTCCGGAACCCGGAGCGGCCGTCACGTTGACCATGATCGTACCCTGGTCTTCATCGGGTACCAGACCCGTCTTGGTGGTATCCATCAGTACGACGAGCGCCACGAGGGCGAGTCCGAGCGTCGACCACATCAGCCACTTGTGCTTGATGAAGAGCAGCACGCCGTGCTTGTACTTGTTGACCATCGTACCGAACGTGGTGTTGAACGCCTTGCGGAAGCGGGCGGCGAAGTTGTCGCGCATCTGTCCGTTCTCGTCCATGTAGGGTTTCAGCAGCAGGGCGCAGAGCGCCGGCGAGAGCGTAAGGGCATTGACGGCCGAGATACCGACGGCCACGGCCATCGTGATACCGAATTGAGTGTAGAAGATACCCGACGTTCCGCCCATCATGGCCACGGGAATGAAGACGGCCATGAAGACCAGCGTCGAGGTGACGATGGCCGACGTGATGCCCGACATGGCGTCGATGGTGGCATGGTAGGAAGACTTGTATCCCACGTCGAATCGCGCTTGCACCGCCTCGACGACGATGATGGCATCGTCGACGACCGTACCGATCGCAAGCACCAGTGCGAAGAGCGTCAGCAGGTTGATCGAGAAACCGGCCACCGACAGGAATGCGAAGGTTCCGACGAGTGCCACGAGAATCGAAATCGTGGGGACGAGCGTCGAGCGGATGTCCTGCAAGAAGACGTAGACCACCAGCACCACGAGGATGATGGCTTCGATCAGCGTTTTGAGCACCTCGTTCATCGAGGCGTAAAGGAAGTCGTTCACACTTTGCAGGTGAGCGATTTCGATGCCTTTCGGCAGTTCGGCACGTACCTCTTCGAGCAGCGCTTCGACATCCTCGACGACCTGCGTGGCATTCGAACCGGCGGTCTGGAAGATCATCGTGCTGACGCCCGGGTGGCCGTTGGTATAGCCCTTGTAGGCATAGGATTCGCTGCCCAGTTCGATGTCGGCGACATCTTTCAGACGCAGCACCTCACCGTTGGGGAGCGAGCGGATGACGATCTGGCCGAACTCTTCGGGCGTTTCGTAACGTCCGCGGTATTTCATCGTATACTGGAACGTGTTCTCCGAGTTTTCGCCCAGCGTACCCGTGGCCGACTCGATGTTCTGTTCGGACAGTGCGGCCGTCACGTCCGACGGGATGAGCTTGTACTGCGCCATCACGTCGGGTTTCAGCCAGACGCGCATCGAATAGTCGGCGCCGAGCGTGAAGGCTTCGCCGACGCCCGGAATACGCAGGATACGCGGTTCGATGTTGATTTTCGAATAGTTGGAGAGGAACGTCTCGTCGTAGGAGTCGTCGGGACTGTACAGCGAGAAGATCTTTACCATGGAGGTCTGGCGCTTCATGGTCGAAACGCCGATCTGGGTTACCGCGGAGGGCAATTGTCCGGTGGCGCGGGAAACTTTGTTCTGTACGTTCACGGCCGCCATGTCGGGATCGGTACCCTGACGGAAATAGACGGTGACCGAGGCGCTGCCGACGGCTGCGCTGGAGGTGATGTAGGTCATGTTCTCCACGCCGTTGATGGCCTGTTCGAGCGGTACGATGACCGACTTCTGGATCGTTTCGGCACTGGCGCCGGGGTAGCTGGCGCGGACCATGACCGTCGGAGGCGCGATATCGGGATACTGCTCGATGGGCAGCGTCGCAAGTCCGATGATACCGGCGATGACGATGACGATGGAGATGACCGACGCCAATACGGGTCGTTCGATAAAATGCTTGAGTGTCATGGCCTATTCCTCCTTTGCGGTTTCGGGTTGAGCGGCTGCCTGGTCGGCGGAGGGCGCGGCGGCCTTCTGTGCCTTGGGCTGCACGGGCGTGCCTTCGCGCATCAGACCCACGCCCTCGGCGACGATCACGTCGCCCGGCACCAGACCCGAGTTGACGATGTACTCCCTGCCGTTCGAAATCCGGTCTACGGCGATCGCGGCCGACGTGGCTTTGCCGTCGACGACCTTATATACATATACCTTGTCCTGCAATTCGAAGGTCGCGGCCTGAGGGATTACGACGCACTGCTTGCGGACGTACGGCAGGATGATGTTGCCGGCTCCGCCGCTGTGGAGCAGCCCGTTCGGGTTGGGGAACGCCGCGCGGAGCTGCACGCTGCCCGTCGAGGTGTCGATGACGCCGCTGATGGCCTCGATGCGGCCCGCCTCGTCGTAGACCGACCCGTCGTTGAGACGCAACTGCACGTCGGGCATGTTTTTCAACGTGTTGTCGATCGAACCGTACTCGCGCGTGAGGTTCAGCAGTTGGTTCTCGGTCATCGAGAAATAGACGTACATCTCCGAATTGTCCGATACGGTAGTCAGCGGCTGCGGCGTCGAAGGACCGACCAGCGCGCCTACCTTGTAAGGCAGTGTACCCACGATTCCGTCCGAGGGACTGGTCACGACCGTATAGGAGAGGTTGTTGGCGGCGTTCACGCGCTGTGCTTCGGCCTGTGCGAACTGCGCCTTGGCCGTCAACAGGTTGTTCTCGGCCGTCGAAAGGTCGAACTGCGAAACTACCTTGCGTGCGAAAAGTTCCTTCTTGCTGTCGTAGGTCAGCTGAGCGGTCGCAACACTCGCCTTGGCGGCGGCGACGTTGGCTTCGGCCGTCTGCAAAGCTGCCTTATAGGGAACCTGGTCGATGATGAAAAGCGTCTGCCCGTTGCGGACGCGCTGCCCCTCGTTTATGCAGACCTGGGCGATCTTGCCCGATACCTGCGCATAGATTGCGATATCCTGACGACCGCGGATCGTCGCCGAGTAATCCACCGGAATGGTACGGTCGGTCGTAGCCACTGTCAGGACGTCGTACTCCGAACTCTGGGATTGCATCGGCGCCTGACGACAGCCGAGCATGAAAAAGCAGCAGGCGAGTGCTGCTGCACGGATCGAATTTTTCTTCATGTTTCGTTTTTCCTTTTTAATCGCGACAAAGATAGGCAAAAGCCGTAGAACATCCGGTTTCAAAAAATGGGCGGAATTTTTCAAAACGTGAACTATCATGGGCTTTTTTGCCGAATTTTATCTATTTTTGTGACGTATTTATGTCAAAAACGAGGATATGATCGAATTATTGTTATCCGACGAACAATCTTTTTCAGTGGAGGATACGAATTTGTCCGCTTTTCTGAAACGTCCCGTTCGGGTGAACGGCGGCGCCGTGTTCCTGTGCACGGCCGGCCGTGCGGTCGTATCGGTCAATGTCGAGGAACATGCGATCGAGTGCGATACGGAGGTGGTGCTGCTGCCCGACATGGTCTTCATGCTCGTCGAGGCGAGCGCCGACTTCCGCGTGATCTTTTACGCTTCGAGCATCCAGGTATTCGACGGAGCGATGCAGCGGCTCGATACCGAATGTTTCCACTATCTGGAAACCCATCCGGCGATCCGGCACCGCGGGGAGACGGCCCGCGGGGTGAAAAACCTTTATTCCGTGGTATTGGCCGCCAGCGCGGAGACGGAGAACATCTACCGTTCGCAGATCATGTACCTGCTGATGCGTCATATCCTACTGAACGTTTGCGACAAGGTCCGGCGGAACTACATCCGTTATCAGGAGGAGGGCGCCCATCGCAAGCGGGAACTTTACGATCGCTTCGTGAAGTTGATCGCCGAGCATTTCATCGAGCGGCGCGACGTGGCCTTCTATGCCGGAAAACTCTGTATTTCGATGAGTTACCTGGCCTCCGTGACGCGCACGCTGACCGGCGAGACCCCCAAGGAGATGATCGACAAGTGGATCGTACACGAAATCAAACTGATGCTCATGTTTTCCGATCTTTCGCTGCAACAGATCGCCGATCGGATGCACTTCCCCGACCAGTCCTATCTGGGGCGTTTCTTCAAACGCCATACGGGAAGTTCGCCTCTTGCCTACCGCAATGCGAAGTAGGCCGAATCGGTAAAAGTGGTAACGAAATCCGTAATCCGTGTAGGTCGTGCAGTGCGGAATCTCCGTAATTTTGCATCGTGAACCTAAAAACGAAAAGACGATGAGAAGAATCGCATGTCGGCAGGCAGTCGTTTTTGCACTGCTGATCGGTTCGGCAGGAACAATTCATGCACAGGAAAACACGATGAGAGAGAATCCTATCTTTGGGCAGATCTTCCCGCAGGGCGAGAAGCTGCCGGAGGAATTTTCGGCCTATTTTATCGGTCAGGCCTACCGTGCGCCGCTGGTGCGCGACGAGGCGTTGAACTGTCCGGTGTCGAACGTGACTTTCAGTCCCGGATGCCGCAACAACTGGCATAGCCATACCGGAGGGCAGCTGCTGCTTGTCACGGCCGGCCGGGGCTATTATCAGGAACGGGGTGAACCGGCGCGGCTGTTGTTGCCGGGAGATGTGGTGGAGATCGCTCCCGACGTGGAGCACTGGCACGGAGCGGCACCCGACAGCTGGTTTGCGCATCTGGCCGTCGAGACCAATCCGCAGACCAACAAGAATAGGTGGCTCGAACCGGTGGACGACGCGCAGTATGCAGCGGCGACCGCCGGGACGGAGGAATTCCGCAGCCGGATGTCCCGGACGGCGCTCCGCAATTTCGATGCGTTGTTGCCGGCATGCAAGTCGGAGTTGGAACAGAGCGATCCCGAACTGGCGGAGATCGTCGGCAATTTCGCCTTCGACGAGGTGTTGCGTTACGGAGAACTCGACGAGCGGACGCGCAGAATGACCCTTCTCGCTTCGGCGATCGCCTTGCAGGCGGAGGGGGTCTACCGCTCGCTGCTCGACGCGGCGCTCGACGGCGGCGTGACGCCCGTCGAGGTGAAGGAGATTTTGTATCAGGCCGTGCCTTACGTCGGTTTGGCCAGGACCTTCGATTTCATCGGCATAGCCAACGATGTGCTGCGGCGACGGGGCGTGACGTTGCCGTTGGAGGGGCAGTCGACCGTTTCGCCCGATGACCGCTTCGAAAAGGGACTGGCCGTACAGCGATCGATCTTCGGCGAACGGATCGATCGGATGCACGAGGAAGCACCGGAGAATCAGGTGCATATCCAGCGCTATCTGTCTGCCGATTGTTTCGGCGACTATTACACGCGCGGCGGGTTGGATGTGAAGACTCGTGAACTGCTTACTTTTTCGATGCTCGTGTCGCTGGGCGGTTGCGAATCGCAGGTGAAAGGGCATATTCAGGGCAATGCGAACGTCGGTAACGGCAAGGCGACACTGCTGGCCGTCGTTACGCAGCTGCTTCCCTACATTGGTTACCCGCGCACGCTCAATGCGATCGCCTGTCTGAACGAGGTGATTCCCGAATAGATGAGAAAAACGATTCGCCGTATGTCCGCAATCCTCTTGTCGATCGTCGTGTTGCTCGCTGCGGCGGGGATCGCATTCGTCAATCAGCGGAGTTTCGGCCGCTTGCCACGCGGCGAGCGGTTGGAACGTATCCGCCGTTCGCCCAATTACCGCGACGGGCAGTTCCGCAACCTGCATCCTACGCCGCAGATGACTTCCGACAAAGGGTTTGCGGGCAGCATGTGGGGTATTCTCTTCGGGAGCAAAGAGCGCCGCGAACCGGCGTCGGCGCTTCCGGTGCTGAAACCCGATCTGCACCGTTTGGAGCGGGCGGAGGATGCGTTGGTGTGGTTCGGCCATTCGTCCTATCTGCTGCAATTGGACGGGGTGCGTCTTCTGGTCGATCCTGTGCTGACCGACAAGTGGCCGATGTCGCTGTTCTTTTCTCCCTTCAAGGGTACGGACGTCTTTTCTCCGGAGGACATGCCCGATATCGACTGCCTGATCGTCACGCACGACCATTGGGATCATCTGGATTACCGTACCGTAATGCAGTTGAAAGAGCGTATCGGCAGGGTAGTCTGTCCGCTGGGCGTGGGGGAGCATTTCGAGTATTGGGGATTCAATTCTGACCGGATCGTCGAACTGGATTGGAACGAGAGCTGCGGTTTGTCGGACGGGTTCCGGATCCACTGCCTGCCTGCGCGCCATTTTTCAGGGCGCGGGTTGCAGCGCAACCGTTCGCTCTGGGCCTCGTTTTTAGTGGAGAGCCCTTCGCGGCGGGTCTATCTTGCAGGCGACGGCGGTTACGATACGCACTTCGCCGAGATCGGCCGCCGGTTCGCGCCGATCGACCTGGCGGTGGTGGAGAACGGGCAGTACAACGCCGACTGGCGTTACATTCATCTGATGCCCGAAAAATTGCCGGATGCGATCCGCGACCTGCGCCCGGCACGTGTGCTGACGGTGCATCACTCGAAATTCGCGCTGAGCCGCCATGCGTGGGACGAACCGCTGAAAAACGCCGCCGAAGCGGCGGCAGGCGACGGGTTCGTGCTGTTGCAACCGATGATCGGAGAGATCGTGCCGCTGGCCGACACCGTCAGGCGTTACGAGGCATGGTGGCGAGGGATCGATTGATTGACCGAATCATAGATAATTAGGTAAAAAGAAGAAAAAACGAATTTTGCTACTTTCGTCTTCTCCACGCCGGCACGGGAATTCCGACCGGCTGTGCGACGAGTTCCTGCGCGGGGCGCGGGAGGCGGGGCACGACGCGGAGAAGATCTCGCTGCGCGACTGCCGGATCGGTTACTGCACCGGTTGCGGGGTCTGCTACGATACCCGAACCTGTCCGCAACGGGACGATGCGGCGCAGATCGTCGGGAAGATGATCGCGGCCGACGTGATCGTACTGGCTACGCCGGTCTATTTCTATACGATGAGCGCCCAGATGAAGACGCTGATCGATCGTTGCTGCGCGCGTTACACCGAGATGACGGGCAAGGAGTTTTATTTTATCGTGGCGGCGGCCGACGACAGCAAGGCTGCCATGGAACGGACGATCGACGGTTTTCGCGGTTTTCTGGACTGTCTCGACGATTCCCGCGAATGCGGTACGATCTACGGCGTTGGGGCGTGGAAAATCGGTGAGATCGAGGGTAGTCCGGCCATGAAACAGGCCTACGATGCGGGGTTGAATTGCTGAATACGCGGGGTGCCGTCATTCGGACGATGCGACAACGGAGCGGAGCGGCGATCGCCGCTCCGCTCCGTTTGCTCTGCTGAAAAGCGCCGGACGCCTGTACGTCTTGGGTTCGGTGGCGCGCGGCGAAATGACGGATTGCGCCGGCTGTTCCCGACGGAGGGCTTTCAAATGTCCGGTGATGCGTGCGGGATACGTCGCGCATCTGAACGATAAGTAAAATATAAGACGCCGTAACACGGCACAGGAAAACCGAGCGATATTTCCCGGCCTTCATCCGAAACCGCGGCCGGCCCGACGACGGGCTGTACGACGGTACGGAACAATCCCTCCTTGCCGGGAAAATAGTTGCGGATATTGCTCGGTCCGACGTTTGCGGCGTCGGCGATCTCGCGATGCGACGTCCCGCGAATCCTCTGATACGAAAGATCCGTGCGGCCTGTCGCAGAATTTCGGCACCTATCCTCTTTTTACGCTTTGCATGTTTGCATGTTCGAAATATCCCTTTTCGAGACGCAACGCGGAGGAAATTCCGTCGGATACGCAATACCGAATTATAGCGATTTCGACATCGGCCGAAGGCCCTGGGTGTGGAGTCCGTCCGCGGTACGTCGTGCGGAATTCACACGGGCAGCAGGATCGAGAAGCGGCTGCCCTTGCCGATCTCGCTTTCGACGCCGATCGTGCCGCCGTGCGCCTCGACGAACTCCTTAGAGATGGCCAGCCCCAATCCGCTGCCCTGTACCTTGGTGCCCGGTACGCGGAAATAGCGTTCGAAAATGCTCTTGTGGTAACGCGGGTCGATGCCCCGTCCGAAATCCCGCACGTAGATTTCGACCGCCTTTTCGTGCTGTACGGCGCCCACGATGATGCGCGATTTTTCGGGCGAGTGGTGGATGGCGTTCGACAGCAGGTTGGTGATGACCCACGCGATCTTTTCGCTGTCGACGAACAGTTTCGAGATTTTTTCGGGGTATTCCACCTCGACGAAACAGCAGAACCGCTCGGCCAATACCTGCGTCGCCTTGACGGCGTAGTCGATCAGTTCGATCGGCTTGGTGATCTTGGGCATGAGTTTGAGCTTGCCGGTCTCGATCTGCGTCATGTTGAGCAATTCGCCCGTGATCGAGAGAAGACGGTCGCTGCTGTCGCGGATACTCCCGACCAGCTGCTTCTGTTCGTCGTTGAGCTTGCCGAGCCGGTCGTCGCCGAGCAGTTGCAGGCTCATCAGGATCGACGAGATCGGGGTCTTCATCTCATGCGAGACGGTCGAGATGAAATTGGTCTTGGCCGAATCCAGTTCCTTGTATTTGGTGACATTGCTCAGGATAATCAGGTTGCCGACGAACTGTTGTTCGCGTCCGCCGACAGGTGTGATGTAGAGCGGCGTGTTCTCCATTTGGAAGTAGCTCTCCTTGTTGTCGGCGTAGATTTTCAGTGGCTCTCCTCCGGTCGATCGCTTTTCTCCGTAAAGCTCGCGCATCAGACGGCGCAGCAGGTCGTTGGAGAGGGCGACCTCGGCGGCGTTGCGGCCGACGACCTCCGCTTGCAGATTCAGCACCGCGAGCGCTTCGCGGTTCATGAAGAGGATCTTGCGGTCGGGGCCGAGACCGATGATCGGCTCGTGGAGCGTATCGACGATCGCCTCGATGCGTTTCTTGGCTGTCATCAGGTCGTCGAGCGAACTGCGGCGGTATTCGTCGAGTTTGGCCGCCATGTCGTTGAACGATTCGGCTACGGATTCGAATTCACGGTTGCCCGTGAAGTCGAGCCGTTGCTGGTAGTTGTGGTTGGCGATTTCGCGGATGCCCTTTTTCAGTTCGTCGATGGGACGCAGCACCAGCCGCGGAAACCATACCAGAATGGCGCCGGCACTGACGACGCAGAGCGCCGCCACGACGATCAGCCACCACATCACGTAGTCGGCGCGTTCCTCGACGGCAGAACTTTTGGCGCGGATGGCCGCCATGTTGAGTTCCATGATGCGCAGCAGGTCCTGGCGCACCGTTTGCAGTTCGGCCTCGGTGACGGGGTCGCTCAGCGCCGCGATATGGCGGCCGAGCTCCGATGTCATCTCCCGTTCGCTGATCTCGGTGATGTTTTGTTGTTGGAGGGCGAGACTCTGCCGCAGGGCGTGCCGCGAAACGGAATCTTCGCCGATGTCGTTGAGCGAACGCAGCATGTCGGCGGCGTATTGCAACGAGTTGTAATTGTCGGCCAGAATGGTTCCCGTGGCGCGCGAAAGCTGCCGCACGTAGCTGACCGACTGGATGCCGAGCAGCACGATCATGGCGAAAAGAATGCCGATGCCCAATGTGAGCCTTCGTTGTATTTTCATGGTTATGACAATATATACAGGTCGATGTTCATGCGCGACAGTCTGCCGATGAGGCGGCGCATCCCGACGACGTTTTTCAACAGCGAAAATAGTGAAAATTCGGGTCGGCCGACGCAGACGATATTGATTTTTTGTTCGCGGCAGATCTCCACGATCGTCTCGACCGGACGGTTGGAGTGCACCTGCCGGATCTGACCGCCGAGTTCGGTGGCCAGATTGAGGTTGTTGATCAGGTAGCGCTGGTTGGCAAGCGGGATGCGGTCGGCGGTCTCGCGGTCGCTCTGGACGTAGAGTACGATGAACGAACTGTTGAGATGCGTGGCCAGACGCGCGGTTTTGCGGATCAGGCGGCGGGCGCGTTTCTCGCTGCTGTCGATCACGGCCAACAGCTTGTCGTGCAGCAGGGCGGGTTTCTCCGTCACTTCGTTTTCCACCTTCTTCTCGACGCGCAGCGCCACCTCCTTCAAGGCGAGTTCGCGCAGTTGCAGGATGTTCTCCTGCCGGAAGAAGTTGCTCAGGGCGGTCGGCACCTTGTCGGGTTTGTAGATTTTACCCGCTTTGAGCCGTTCGATCAGTTCGTCGGCCGTCAGGTCGATGTTCACCACCTCGTCGGCCGTCGCCAGCACGCTGTCGGGCACCCGTTCGTGGACTTCGATGCCGGTGATCTCCTGCACTTGTTCGTTCACCCCTTCGATGTGTTGGATGTTGACGGCCGAGATGACGCTGATACCCGCGTCGAGGATCTGCATCACGTCCTGCCACCGTTTGGGATTTGCGCTGCCCTCGATGTTGGTGTGCGCCAGTTCGTCGACCACGACGATATCGGGGTGGAGGTTGATGATGGCCTGCATATCCATCTCTTCGAGCTCCTTGCCCTTGTAGAAGAGCTTGCGGCGCGGAATGAACGGAAGCCCTTCGGTGAGGGCTTCCGTTTCGGGACGGCCGTGCGTCTCGATGTAACCGATCTGGACGTCCACGCCTGCGTCGAGCAGTTGGTGCGCCTCCTGCAACATGCGGTAGGTCTTGCCCACGCCGGCACTCATGCCGATGTAGACCTTGAATTTCCCGCGGTGCGAGGCTTTGATCAGGGCGAGAAAGTGCTCGGCGCTTCGCCGGGTGTCCTGTGTATCCATAGTTATTACATTCTGAATGAAAATCCTCCGACAAAGTTAACGTCGTCGAGAGCTGGATTCCAAATCAGATTGGTGAAAATTCCGATTTTCATGCCGTCGGCACCCTTGATGTCCCAGGTCTTGCCGGCATTGAGGAAGACGTTCTGCACGTAGAAGTCGCGATCGCCGCAGTTGTAGGTCGTGGCGGCATTCCAGGGCACCATGCCCACGCCGGCCTTCATGTCGACCGTCTTCACCGTGAAAGGATAGGCCACCTCGAAATAGGAAGCATAGGCGCGTTCTCCTTTGTCGTTCCGGTCGGCGGCGCCGAACAGAATCGTGTACCACGACAACGTGAAGGGCAGTTTTTCCGATACGACCCAGCTCGCGCCTACCTCGATGCGGTGGGGGGAATGGCTGTCGAATATGAAATAGCGGTCGTCGTCATGTCCGGTCCAGTAGAGGTCGGCCACCGAAAGCGTCACGGGCCCCAGCTGGTAGGCCAGCGTGAGATCCATCTCCTTGTAGCCGCTGTCGCTGAAATCGATCGACCCCCATGCCGTTACCGAGAAGTTTCCGGCCGTCATGGTCAGCGTGGGCTGCAAGGCCGGGCCCGACTCCTTGACGCCGCGCCAGTAATACGAGCTTACGAGATCGGAACCGCCGCTGAACGATACCCCTTTGTCTTGAGCGGCGACGTGATTCGTTCCAAACATGGCTGCCGTAGCCAATACTCCGAGTAAAATACGTTTCATAAATTTAAAAGATTTCTTCGTTGATTGTTGATGATTCGGGTTTGTTTTTCCGTCCGTGGCGCCACGGAACCCGTTTCCGGGCCCGGGCGTACGCGACGGGAAATAGAGGGTTTGCGCAGTCTGACTTGCGAAAGCAGGATGACCGACAGGGGTCAGATCAGATCCGTAATCAGAAATACGACCAGAAAAACGATCAGTACGATCAGCCACCGTTTGGTCGGTTTATCCAACTTTTTCATAAGTTCCGCACACGCTATTTGTTCTGTGCGGCGTCCAACGCCACATTCAGTTTCAGAACATTGACCTTATAGGTGCCGAAGAGTCCGAGCCACGGTTTGTGGATATTCTCCTCGACGATCTTCTTCACCTCGGCTTCGGACATGCCGCGGGCTCCGGCGACGCGGCGGATCTGAACTTCGGCACCGCGGATCGAGATGTCGGGATCGAGGCCCGAACCGCTCGCGGTCACCATCTCGGCGGGAACCTCCTCGCGCGAGAGGTAGGGGTGGGCGGCGAGGAACGCATCGATGCGCTCCTCCACCTGGGCCAGATATTCGGGATTGTTCGTGCCCTTGTTGCTGCCGCCCGAACCTCCGCCGTTGTAATCCACGTTCGACGGACGTCCCCAGAAATAGACGCTGTCCGTAAAGACCTGGCCTACGTTGGCAGCGCCGACCACCTTGCCGTTATAGGTCACCACGGGAGCCTCTCCGTCGTTGGGCGATGCCACCCATGCCACGAGGCGCAGTACCAATACATAACCGACGAACAGCACGACGCACATCGCCAGCGTTATCTTGATTGAAATCCAAAGATTTTTCATGATTCAAGCAATAAATTAAAAGAACACACTTACTAACATGTCGATCAGTTTGATGCCGATGAACGGAACGATGATGCCGCCCAGACCGTAGATGAAGAGGTTGCGGCGCAACAGGGCCGAGGCTCCGATCGGTTTGTAAGCGACGCCGCGCAGGGCCAGCGGAATCAGCAGCGGGATGATGATCGCGTTGAAGATCACCGCCGAGAGAATGGCGCTTTCGGGCGAATGCAGGTGCATGATATTCAGCGTTTGCAGAGCCGGAATCGAGGTGATGAACAGAGCCGGAACAATGGCGAAGTATTTGGCTACGTCGTTGGCGATGGAGAAGGTCGTCAGCGTGCCGCGCGTCATCAGGAGCTGCTTGCCGATCTCGACGATCTCGATCAACTTCGTGGGGTCGTTGTCCAGGTCGACCATGTTGCCCGCCTCCTTGGCGGCTTGCGTACCGCTGTTCATCGCAACGCCCACGTCGGCCTGAGCCAGCGCCGGAGCGTCGTTCGTACCGTCGCCCATCATGGCCACCAGTTTGCCGGCGCGCTGTTCGCGCTTGATGTACTCCATCTTGTCCTCGGGCTTGGCCTCGGCGATGAAGTCGTCCACGCCTGCCTGCTCGGCGATGTATTTCGCCGTCAGCGGATTGTCGCCCGTCACCATCACGGTCTTCACGCCCATCTTGCGCAGACGCTCGAAACGTTCGCGGATACCCGTCTTGATGATGTCCTGCAATTCGATCACACCTTTGATCTGTTCGTTTTCCGAGACCACGAGCGGCGTACCGCCGTTCTCCGAGATCGTGCGCACGATCTTCTCCACCTCCGGCGAGAAGCCGTTGCCCGCTTTCCGGACGATCGCACGGATTGCCTCCGAAGCGCCCTTGCGGATGCGGGTGCCGTCGGGCATGTCTACGCCCGAACACTTGGTCTCGGCCGTGAACTTCACCATGTGTACGCCCACCAAATCGGTCTGGCTGAACCGGAAGCCCTGTTCGCGTCCCAGTTCGACGATGGATTTGCCTTCGGGGGTCTCATCGGCCGCGGAGGAGAGGACGCAGAGCCGGAGAAAATCCTTGGGGCTCACTCCATTGACAGGATAGAACTTGGTGGCTTTGCGATTGCCGATGGTGATCGTACCGGTCTTGTCCAGCAGCAGCGTATCGATGTCGCCGGCGGTTTCGACGGCCTTGCCCGACTTGGTGATGACGTTGGCTTGCAGGGCGCGGTCCATACCGGCGATGCCGATAGCCGACAGCAGACCGCCGATCGTGGTCGGGATCAGGCAGACGAACAGCGAAATAAACGCTGCGACGGTGATGTTGGCACCCACGTAATCGGCGAACGGTTTGAGCGTGGCGCAAACGATCACGAAGACGATCGTGAAGCCTGCGAGCAGGATGGTCAGCGCAATCTCGTTCGGGGTTTTCTGGCGCGAGGAACCTTCCACGAGGGCGATCATCTTGTCAAGGAAACTCTCGCCCGGCTGTACGGTCACTTTTACCAGAATACGGTCGGAAAGAACCTTCGTACCGCCCGTGACCGAACTCTTGTCGCCGCCCGCCTCGCGGATCACCGGGGCCGATTCGCCCGTGATGGCGCTCTCGTCGATCGACGCCAGACCTTCGATAATCTCGCCGTCGGCGGGAATGGTATCTCCGGCGACGCATTCGAACACGTCGCCCTTACGCAGTGCCGAGCTGCTGACGATATGCGACTGTCCGTCCTTCTCGATACGTTTGGCAGGGGTCTCCTCACGGGTCTTGCGCAGCGAATCGGCCTGTGCCTTGCCGCGTGCTTCGGCGATGGCCTCGGCGAAATTGGCGAAGAGCACTGTGGCCAGCAGGACCAGGAAGATCACGATATTGTAGCCCAGCGAACCCTGCGACGTGTTTCCTGTCACGGCGATCCAGACAATCAGCAGCAGCATGACGAACGTTACGACCTCGACGGTGAACATGATCGGATTCTTGATCATCACACGCGGATCGAGCTTGCGGAACGACTCAACGAAGCTTGCGTTTACAAGCTGTTTGTTGAACAACGAATTATTTACTCGATTTTTCATTTTTCAAATCCGGATTAGAAACTTAAATAATCGGCGATGGGACCCAGAGCCTGTGCCGGGAAGAACGAGAGGGCGGCCACGATGATGATGACGGCGAAGGTCATCAGCGAGAAGGTGAACGTGTCGGTCTTCAACGTACCGGCGCTCTCGGGGACGAATTTCTTCGAGGCGAGCAGTCCGGCGATGGCTACCTGTCCCACGATCGGGAAATAACGGCCCATGATCAGGGCGATACCGGTCATGATATTCCAGAACGGCGTGTTGTCGCTGAGTCCCTCGAAGCCCGAACCGTTGTTTGCCGCAGCCGAGGTGTACTCGTAGAGCATTTCGCTCAGGCCGTGGAACGAAGGGTTGTTCAGCCATCCGATTTCGGGGTTCGCGGCGGCCACGGCGGCGGAAATACCCGTACCGACGAGGATCAGGAAGGGGTGCATCAGTACGACCATCGTGGCGATCTTCATTTCGCGTGCTTCGACCTTATGTCCGAGGAATTCGGGCGTGCGGCCCACCATCAGTCCGCTGATGAAGACGGCGATGATGAGGAAGGCGAAGTAGTTCATCCAGCCCACGCCGACACCGCCGAACCAGCAGTTGATCTGCATGTTGAGCATCTGCATCATACCGCTCAGCGGGGTCTGCGAATCGTGCATCGAGTTCACCGAGCCGTTCGAGGTGACGGTCGTCACCATGCCCCACATGGCCGAAGCGGCCGAACCGATGCGGATCTCCTTGCCCTCCATCGAGCCGAGGTCCTGCGCGATGCCCATTTCGTCGATATTGGGGTTGCCGCCCATCTCCTGCGGAACGGAGACGAAGATACCGGCCGTGAAGGCGAAGAGCATCACGCCGAAGATCCAGGCGGCCAGCTTGCGGCGACGGACGTAGAAGCCGAAAGCCCAGGCCATCGCCATCGGGATGATCAGAATCGACCAGCACTCCAACATATTCGTGAAGGCGTTGGGATTTTCGAGCGGGTGCGAAGAGTTGACGCCGAAATAACCGCCGCCGTTGGTACCCAGCTGTTTGATCGGCACGATAGCGGCCGTGGGGCCCTGCGAGATGACCTGCTCCTGGCCTTCGAGCGTCGTGATGGTCTGTTTGCCGTCGAACGACATCGGGGTGCCGTTGATCACCAGCAGGATGCCGACCAGAAGCGACAGGGGCATCAGGATACGGGTCGTGCTCTTGACCAGATAGACCCAGAAGTTGCCGATGGCCTTCGTGGTCTTCGCTGCCAGCGCCTTCATGATGCCGGCCATGGCGGCCATGCCGCACGCTGCGGTGATGAACTGGAAGAGCATGATGACGAACAACTGCGTAAAATAGGTGAGACCCGTCTCGCCGCTGTAATGCTGCAAGTTGCAGTTGACCATGAACGAGATGCAGGTGTTGAACGCCAAGTCGGGGGTCTGGTTGGCGTTGCCGTCGGGGTTGAGCGGCAGCCAGCTCTGGCAGCAGAGCAACACCATACCCCAGAAGAACCAGAAGAGGTTGACCATCAGCAGAGCTTTGAGGAACTTCTTCCAGTCCATATCCTCGTCGGGATCGATGCTGCATACCTTGTAAATGCCCCTTTCGAGCGGAGCCATGAAGTCGAGCCACGTGCGCTCGCCTCGGTAGACTTTGGCAATGTAGCGGCCCAGCGGATAACAGAGCACCACCAGAGCCACCCATTGCAGAATTACGCCTAAAATTTCCGTATTCATTTATTTATCGTTTTACGGGTCAGACAATCAGAATTTTTCGGGTTTAACGAGCACATACATCAAGTAGATGAATCCGATGATACTCAGAATAAGCAATCCTGTAAACATTTTCCATTAAATTTTTTCGAACCAATCCACACATTTGAAATAAAACCAATAGCACAACGCCCCTAAGGCGCAGAGCAGGATGAAAAGTACGATTGCATTCATCGCTTCAGCTTTTTTGAGTTAGACAACTTTTTCACGAAACCGCACATCATGCGATCGAACAGGCATCCGATGCCGCAAAAAAACAGAATCATTAGTATCACCTGCATTTCGCATCCTCCGTTTGGTTCGTGCCGACTTCTATACGAAGGCGGTGCCAAAAAAGCGCATTTTTATTCAATCCGCTTTGGAATAGGCGTTTACGCTCTTTCGCGATGCGCCGAAAAAGAAGGGCGTCCTATCAAAATGATAAGACGCCCTTCTCGGAATGAAACGGTGCGTGTCTACTTGACGCCGTAACTTTCCAACTTGCGGTAGAGTGTCGCGATGCCGATGCCCAGCAGGCGGGCGGCTTCGGTTTTGTTGCCCTTGGCGTATTCGAGGACTTTCAGAATATGATGCCGTTCGAGCGCGTCGAGTGCCAGCGAATCGGGAGGTGCGCCGGCGCCGGCGCGGAATTCGGGCGACAGCGTATCGGCGGAGAGCCGTTCGCCGTCGGCCATAATCAGGCTCCGTTCGACGACGTTGCGCAGTTCGCGCACGTTGCCGTGCCATGTATGGCGTTCCAGCGCGGCGATGTATGCGTCGTCGATGGTTTCGATGCGTTTTCCCATCTTGGCGGCGAACTGCCCGACGAAGTAGCGGGCGTATTCCGCGACGTCTTCGCGCCGCTGGCTCAGGGCGGGCAGCTGGATGCGGAAGACCGAGAGCCGGAAATAGAGGTCTTCGCGGAAGTTTCCGGCGGCGATCTCCTTTTCGAGGTCGCGGTTCGTGGCGGCGATGATCCGCAGGTCGACTTTCGTCGGGCGGGTCTCGCCGATCTTGATGAATTCGCCGCTTTCGAGCACGCGCAGCAGCTTGGCCTGCAATTCGACGGGCATTTCTCCGATTTCGTCGAGAAACAGCGTTCCCTTGTCGGCCTCTTCGAACAGCCCCTTTTTGTCCTTCGTCGCACCCGTGAAACTGCCGGCGCGGTGGCCGAAGAGTTCGCTTTCGAGCAGCTCTTTGGAGAAGGCCGAGCAGTTGACCGCCACGAATGCCTCTCTGGCGCGCGGCCCGGCTTGGTGGATCGCCTGCGCGAAGACCTCCTTGCCCGTTCCGGTCTCGCCGGTGAGCAGTACCGACGTGTCCGTCGCAGCGACTTTGCGCGCGAGGTTCACGGCCTGTCGGAGCGCCTCCGACGAACCGATGATGCGGTCGAACGAATGTTCGTCGGAGAGTTTCGCTTCGAAACGCGCCAGTCGGCGCTGCATCCGCGCCTTCTCCGTCGCACGGCTCAGCAGCGGCAGGATCTTGTTGTTGTCGTCGCCTTTGGTGATGTAGTCGAATGCGCCGTTCTTGATCGCCTGCACGCCGTCGGGTATGTTGCCGTAGGCGGTGAGCAGGATGACTTCGGCGGCGGGTGCGATCTCCTTGATCCTGCCGACCAGTTCCACGCCGTTGCCGTCGGGAAGTTTGACGTCGCACAGCACGACGTCGGGTTCGTATTGGCTGAGCAGCCGGAGGCCCGTGGTACAGTCCGGAGCCTGCTCCACGTCGTATCCTTCCAGTCCGATGATGCGCGCCAGCAGCGCACGCAGTTGGGGTTCGTCGTCGATAATTAGAATTTTCGCCATTGCGGTTAGCGTTCTTTGCGGCAAAGGTACGACAAAATTCGAAATTGTCGACATGCTCCTGCGGCGGCCGTCGCGGAATCCTGCCGTCCGGTTGTGGGGTGTGTCTCCGGTCGGAATTGCGATGCGTTCCTGCCGGTCAGGCCGCCCCGTCGCATATCCGTCCGCCCGATCCGGACGGCGTAACGGAGGGCGAGAGTGAAATTATTTCGGAAAAAAATTAACAAAATTGTTGAATGTTTCGAAACTCTTCGTATATTTGCACTGACAAAATTGTTAAATCAAAATGTTAAACAAAGGTAGAATGGGAGAGAAACCGATGCGGAACAAGGAGCAGGCGATTCTCGAAGCGGCCGAACGCGAATTCATCGTCAAGGGATTCGCGGGGGCGCGGACGACCTCGATCGCCGAAGCGGCCGGCGTGACGCACGCCATGCTGCACTACTATTTCCGGACGAAGGAACAACTGTTCGAACGTATCCTCGACGAGAAGATGCGGTTGATGGGCGAATCGGTGCTGGCAGCCTTCGGGCAGCCGGGATTGCCGCTGGCGGAGCGGCTGCGCGACGGAATCGAGCGGCATTTCGATTTCATCATGGCCAATCCCGACATGCCGCGCTTCATCGTCAACGAAGTCTTTTCGCGGCCGGAACGTTATGAAACGATGCAGGCGCGCATCCGTGAGATCGCAGGCGTCCTGATGTGCGATATCCAGCGGGAGCTCGACGCCTCGGCCGACCGCGGCGAAACGGAAAGGATCGACGTGCGGATGCTGTTGCTCGACATCATCTCGCTCAACGTCTTTCCGTTCATCGCCTATCCTGTCATCGAACCGATTCTGGGTGACCTCACGGCCGACCGCGAACGTTTTTTCGCACGGCGCAGGGCGGAAAACACGGAGGTGATCCTGCGGCGGCTTAAAAAATGCGACTCATGAAACGGATCGTTTTACTGTGCGGGTGTCTGCTGGTCTGGGGTTCGGCCGGCGCCCAACTGACGCTCGACTCGTGCCGTCTGCTGGCGCAGAACCATTACCCCGAAATCCGGCGCTACGACCTGGTGCGGCAGACGGAGGAGTACACGCTTTCGAATGCACGGCGGGAGTGGCTGCCGCAGCTGTCACTTTCGGCGCAGGCCACGTGGCAGACCGCCGTGCCCGCGTTCCCCGATGCGCTGACCGGTATGCTTACCCAGTACGGCGTAGGGATGCCGGGGATGAATAAGGACCAATATAAAGTGCAGTTGGAAGTGACCCAGACGATTTGGGATGGCGGAAAGTCGGCTGCCGACAAACGCATCGCCGAAGCCGAAGCCGCCGAACAACGGCAGGCGACGGATGTCGATCTCTATGCGTTGGAGGGGCGGGTGGACGACCTCTATTTCGGCATTCTGCTGCTCGACGAACGGGTCGCGCAGACGAAACTGACGCTCGGACTGCTGCGGAGCAACCTCGACAAGGTGCGTTCGCTGCAACGCAACGGTGCGGCGATGCAGAGCGATGCCGATGCCGTCGAAGCCGAACTGCTGACCGTCGAGCAGCAGCTCGCGCAGGTCGAAGCCTCGCGTGAGAGCTACCGCCGGATGCTGGAACTTTTCATCGGAGAGGAGCTGGCCGGTCGGGCGCTCGTGCGGCCGGACGTCGCGGAGCCCGCTTCGTTCGAGGCCGCCCGTCCCGAACTGGCGCTGTTCGATGCGCAGGCCGAGAAGTTCGCGGCGCAGCGACGGCTGGTGAAATCGGCGACCCGTCCCCGTTTCGGACTCTTCGCGCAGGGATATTACGGGTATCCGGGCATGGACTACTTCGAGAGCATGATGGCGAACGACTGGTCGTGGAATGCGCTCGTCGGATTCCGGATGTCGTGGAATTTCGGGGCGTTCTACACGAAGAAGAATTCGCTGGGCAAACTCCGCACGGCACAGCGGCAGCTCGATGTGCAGCGCGACGTCTTCCTCTTCAACACACGGTTGCAGACCGTCGAGGAGAGCGGCGACATCGCCCGCCTGCGCCGCGCGCTGGCCGACGACGACCGCATCGTGCAGCTGCGCCGTGCGGTGCGCGAAGCCGCAGAATCGAAGCTCCGCAACGGGGTGATCGATACCAACGACCTGCTGCGCAAGATCACCGAGGAGGCGACGGCCGCCACGGCACGGTCGGCGCGGGAGATCGAGTTGGTGAAGACGATCTATGAATTGAAACATACGATAAACCGATAAGACCATGAAACGATTCATTATTTACGGTGCGATCCCGCTGTTGGCAGTCTCCTGCGGGGGCGACGGGGATTTCGATGCCACGGGGACGTTCGAAGCCACGGAGATCGTCGTGTCGGCCGAAGCTGCCGGGCGTATCCTCCGCTTCGACGCCGAAGAGGGTGACGTGCTCCGAGCCGGCAGGCAGGTCGGTGCCATCGACACCGTACAGCTCTATTTGCAGAAATTGCAGCTGGAACGTCAGCGCGCTTCGGTGCGGAGCGGCCGTCCCGACATCGGGAAACAGGCCGCGTCGCTGCGCGAGCAGATCGCCAAACAGCAGACCGAACGCCGTCGCGTGGAGAACCTGTTGAAGGACGGTGCGGCCACGACCAAACAACTCGACGACATCGACGCGCAGTTGAAGGTGCTCGGCGGGCAGTTGGACGCGCTGTTGTCGACGCTGGAAAACAATGCCGTGTCGATCGACGAGAATTCGTCGGCCATCGAGTTGCAGATCGCGCAGGTCGAAGACCGGCTCGCCAAGTGCCGCATCGTGTCGCCCGTGACGGGAACGGTGCTGGCCAAATATGCCGAGGCGGGCGAACTGGCCTCCGTCGGTCGGCCGTTGATGAAGGTCGCCGACCTCGACCGCATCTACTTGCGGGCCTATTTCACGTCGGATCAGTTGGCCGACCTGCGTCTGGGCCAGGAGGTAACGGTGACGGCCGATTTCGGCGGGGAGCGGCAGCTCGACTATCCGGGACGCATCGTGTGGATCGCCTCTGAGAGCGAATTCACTCCCAAAACCATTCAGACCCGCAATTCGCGGGCCGGACTGGTCTATGCGGCGAAGATCGCCGTCGAGAACGACGGCCGGTTGAAGATCGGCCTTTACGGAGAGGTGAAACTCTAAGTGCGACGACGATGCGGAATGCCATAGAGATTCACGCCCTGACCAAACGTTACGGTATCCTCACGGCGCTCGACGAGGTGTCGTTCGAGGTCGGGCGGGGCGAGTTATTCGGCCTGATCGGTCCCGACGGAGCCGGCAAGACGACGCTTTTCCGGCTGCTTGCGACGCTCGTCGCACCCGACGGCGGCACCGCCTCGGTCGACGGGCTGGATATCGTGGCCGACTACAAGCGCATCCGCGAGCGGGTAGGCTACATGCCCGGACGGTTTTCGCTCTATCCCGACTTGTCGGTGGGGGAGAACCTCGCTTTCTTCGCGGCGCTGTTCGGGGTGGAGATCGCGGAGAACTACGATCTGATCGCGCCGATCTATCGCCAGATCGAACCGTTCCGCGCACGCCGTGCGGGAAAGCTTTCCGGCGGTATGAAGCAGAAGCTCGCACTCTGCTGCGCGCTGATCCACCGGCCCGCGGTGCTCCTTCTCGACGAGCCGACGACGGGCGTGGACGCCGTGTCGCGCAGCGAGTTCTGGGATATGCTCTCCGAGTTGAAAGGCAAGGGGATTTCGATGCTCGTTTCGACGCCCTACATGGACGAAGCGGTGCGCTGCGACCGCGTGGCGCTGTGCGATGGCGGGAAGATCCTGGCCGTCGACACGCCGCAGGGTGTCGTCGGGCGGTTCGACGAGCCGCTCTACGCGCTTGCGGGCGACGATATGTACGGCCTGCTGCTCGAAGCGCGCCGCCATGCCGACGTGAAGGAGTGTTACCCCTTCGGCCAGACGCACCACCTGATCGCGGGCGAGGGGTTCGACGCCGGACGCTTCGTCCGCGAGACCACCGCGCGGGGATTCCGCCGTGTGACGCTCCGACCGGTCGGGGCGGGAATCGAGGATGTGTTCATAAAACTGATGCGCCATGCGTGAACCGATCATATCCGTCAGGGAACTGAGCAAGCGGTTCGGCGATTTTACCGCCGTAGACCGCATTTCGTTCGATGTGGCGCGGGGCGAAATCTTCGGATTCCTCGGCGCCAACGGCGCCGGAAAGACCACCGCCATGCGGATGTTGTGCGGATTGAGCTATCCCACGTCGGGAAGCGGTACGGTCGCCGGTTACGACGTGATGCGCGAAGGAGAGCGGATCAAACGCCGCATCGGCTACATGAGCCAGCGCTTCTCGCTCTACGACGACCTCACGGTGCGGGAAAATATCCGGCTTTTTGCCGGAATCTACGGTCTTCGGCGGATGCAGACGCTGCGCCGCACCGTCGAGCTGCTGCATCGCCTCGATTTCCGCTCGGAGGCCGATACGCCGGTAGGTTCCCTGCCGCTGGGCTGGAAGCAGAAGCTCGCCTTCTCGGTGGCGACGCTCCACCGTCCCGAAATAGTCTTCCTCGACGAACCGACAGGCGGTGTCGATCCGCTGACGCGCCGTCAATTCTGGGAGATGATCTACGAGACGGCCGCCGCGGGGACGACGGTCTTCGTTACCACGCACTACATGGACGAGGCGGAGTATTGCTCGCGGGTGTCGATCATGGTCGACGGGCGGATCCGCGCGCTGGGAACTCCGGCCGAATTGAAAGAACAATATGCCGCAGGGTCGATGGACGAGGTATTCCGCATCCTGGCCCGCACGGCCAAACGCTCGGAATAAGATGAAAGGATTCTTCTCGTTCGTCCGAAAGGAGACGCTGCATATCCTGCGCGACCGGCGCACGATGCTCATCGTGCTGCTGATGCCCGTGGTGCAGCTGCTGCTGTTCGGCTTCGCCATTTCGGTCGAGGTCAACAACATCGACTTCGCCGTCGTCGCGTCCCATCCGACCGAAGCGGTGCGCCGGCAGGTGGAACGCATCGCGGCCAATCCCTATTTCACTTTCGGAGGGTACATCCGCCAGGACGAGGCGGACGAAGTACTGCGCACGGGAGAAGTCGGGGCCGTGGTCGTCTTCGCCGACGACTACGACCGGCGGACGGCCGGTTCCGGCGAGCCGGACGGTGCGGCGATCCAGTTGATTTTCGATGCCTCGAATCCCAACGACGCCTCCTCCGGCGCAGGGTACCTGCGAAGCGTCCTGCTGGCGGAGGGGACGGGCGGCGCGCCGACGCCCGAACTGCATCTGCTTTACAATCCGCAGATGAAGAGTTCCTACAACTTCGTGCCGGGACTCATGGGATTGATATTCATGTTGATCTGCGCCATGATGACCTCCGTGTCGATCGTTCGAGAGAAGGAGACCGGAACCATGGAGGTGTTGCTCGTGTCGCCCGTGCGGCCGCTGCGGATCGTCGTGGCCAAGATGATTCCCTACTTTCTGCTGTCGTGCGTCAACCTGGCGACGATCCTGCTGCTGGCGCGTTTCGTGCTGGGCGTGCCGATGTCGGGCAGCGTCGTGGGACTGGTGGGGCTGTCGCTGCTCTATCTCGTCCTGGCGCTCGCGCTGGGGCTCTTCATCTCGACGATGGCCGACAGCCAGGTGACGGCGATGCTCATTTCGGGCATGTTGCTGATCCTGCCGCTCATCATGCTCTCGGGGATGGTCTTCCCGATCGAGAACATGCCCGGCGTTTTGCAGGGAATCTCCTGTATCGTTCCCGCCCGCTGGTATATCGAGGCCGTGCGCAAACTGATGGTCGAGGGATTGCCCTTCGCTGCCGTGCTGAAAGAGTTCGCCGTCTTGGCCGTCATGACCGGTGCGCTGATCGGCGTGGCGCTCGGAAAGTTCAACGATAAACTCGAATAACGATGCGAACACTACTCGTTTTACTCGACAAGGAGTTCCGGCAGTTCTTCCGCAATCCGTTCCTGCCGAAAATGGCGGTCGCCTTTCCGATGATGGTGATGCTCGTCATTCCGTGGATCACGACGATGGATGTCCGTCATGTCGGCGTCTCGGTGGTCGACAACGACCGCTCGACCGCTTCGCGGCGGCTCGTCGGGAAGATCGGAGCCTCGGACTATTTCCGGCTCTACGGTGTCACGGAACATTACGGCGCTTCGCTGGCAGCGCTGGAGCGGGGCGATGTCGACGTGATCGTCGAGATTCCCGACGATTTCGAACGTTCGATCGCGGAACGGTCGCCCCGCAGAGTGAGCATCACGGCCAACGGCGTGAATGCGTTGAAGGGGAGTCTCGGTTCGCAGTATATGGTGCAGACCGTCATGGGAACCCTCGCCGAACTGCTCGCAGAAGAGGGTGTCGCACCGTCGCCCGACCTGATTACGGTGCAGAACCGCTACAATCCGACGCTCGACTACCGTGCCTACATGATCCCTGCGTTGATGATCATGCTGCTTATCATGCTGTGCGGCTTCCTGCCTGCACTCAATCTGGTGGGAGAGAAGGAGCGCGGGACGATCGAGCAGATCAACGTCACGCCCGTCGGCCGCCTGACCTTCACGCTGGCCAAACTGATTCCCTATTGGATCATCGGTCTGGCCGTGCTGACGGTCGCCATGTCGCTGGCATGGCTCGTCTACGGACTGACGCCCGTCGGCGCGGTCGGTGCGGTCTATTTGGCCGCCGCGCTCTTCATCGTCACGATGTCGGGACTGGGCGTGGCGATCGCCAATCGATCCGATACGATGCAGCAGACGATGTTCGTGATGTTTTTCTTCGTGATGATCTTCGTGCTGATGAGCGGACTGATTACTCCGATCGCGTCGATGCCCGGCTGGGCACAGGCGATCACGCGGCTTCTCCCGCCCCGTTATTTCATCGGGATCATGCGTGCGGTCTATCTCAAAGGTACGGCGCTCGGGGAACTGTGGGGCGATTATGCGGCGCTGGCCGGTTTCGCCCTTGTCTTTGGTATGTCGGCTATACTGACTTGCAGGAAACGGACGTAGGACCGCAGAGCGCTTGGAAACGGGTATTTCGGTGGGAAAAAACGAATTTGTCCGACAAAATGCATGTATTCGAAAAATAATCCGTATCTTTACAAAAATGCTCCGGTAACCGATCACGAACGATGTGCTGTTCGGAGGGGCCATTGCGGATATTCTGGCCAAAATCTCTGCATGATGTGCGAAACGGAGATTTTGGCTTTTTTATTGCTACCCGAATACCTCGGGGTTTGGACGACCTCGAACTGACTGCTTAAATCGAAATAAACATGGAAGAAAAACGAATTTACGAAACACCGGAACTGTCGCTTTGCGACACGGCCATAGAGCGAGGATTCGCGGCATCGATGGATACCTCGACCGAGGAGATCACCCCCGGAGAAGAGGTGGATTGGTAATTTAAAAAACACAGCCATGAGAAAAATCTTATATTTACTCCCCGTCGCTGCATTTTTCGTCTCCTGCGTCGCCGACAGTATACAAGAGGAACTTTCGACCTCGCAGGGGCAGTACGGCGTTTGTCTGTTCGACGCTTCCATTTCGGAACGGGAGGGGACACGCGTCGTCGGAGAGTGGGGTACCGACGGCATTCTCGCCGAATGGGAATCCTCCGACCGGATCGGCGTCTTCGCCGGCGACGAAACGCAGGCGGCCGTTTTCACCGTCAAGGAACTTGACGGCACGAACGCCGTATTCGAAGGCGAGACGATTGCGGACGCAGCCTCCTATCTCGCTTTCTATCCTTACAGCGAGTTGTTGGGACGCGAGGGAACGTCCCTCTCGGGGAAGATGAATTTCCTGCAACGTTATAGTTCGCCCGGATACGGCGAGAACCGGATCGGCATCCAGCCGGATTTCTTCCCTATGCTCGCATACTCTCCGACGGGCGCGCACAGTCTCTCATTCAGACAGATGTGTGCCTACATCCGAGTACGGGTACGCGCCTCCGCAACCCTTGCGGGAGATACCTATCTCAAATCGGTCATTCTGCAAGGCAACGACGGCGAGGTGCTCGCCGGCGAAGGCATCCGGGTTGCGGTCGCCGCGGCGGACGATGCGTCGCTGAATATCCGTACCGGCGACCCTGTTCTGAGCGTCGATGCTTCGGAACAGACCTATTCGGCCGTGGCGCTCGATCTGACCGACCCCGACCAGCCGGAGGGCGAGACGAACGGCAGTCTGCTCTCGCAGAGCGAATTCACGGAGTTCTACATCGCCCTGCCTCCGCAGAATTTCGCGAAGGGGTGCAAACTGACCTTCATAGACACTCGCAACCGGTACATGGGCACCCTGACCTCGAAACCCTTCAACGCGGCGAGGGCGCAGTTCGTAACCTTCCGCGCCGGCGGCGGGGAGAAGGTGTTCGAATACATCGCCGACAACGCCCTGATCTGGCAGGACACGCCGAGGCTGCTCCTGCATGCGAACCGGCAAGCGGAATCCCCGAGCGGGTACGATCTGACGGGCGGCAGCGACGCCAATCTCGCCAATTGCTATGTGATCACTCCGTCGATGCTGGCGGCGCATCCCGACGGACTTTTCTGCTTTCCGGCCAAATCGCCCGTCCAGTCGGGAACGGTCTATTGGGACGACCTGCTGCTCGACACGAACGACTACATGGTTTTCACCGTCGACAAGACGATGGCCCGGACGGGAGGTAACGCGGTCATCGGCTATCTCGATCCGGCGACGGGTCTCGTGAAATGGAGCTGGCATATCTGGGTGGTGACCGACGAACTCTTCGCCAAGGATCAGGACTACGAACGGCAGGAGGGAGAGCAGACGCTTATCTACCGCATGATGGACCGGAATCTGGGTGCGAATGATCCGACGGGTTCCGGCGACAAGTCCCGTTCGTGTCTCTACCAGTGGGGGCGCAAGGACCCCTTCTCGAACGCTACGACCGTGTACGGCCCCGAGGGCAATACGCTGGACATGCACTCGTGGCCCAGTTGCGAGGGGTATACCATCGATCCGGTATGGAATGCCCAGATCGGCCGCAAGTCGGGGGATTATCTCTACAACGGCACCGTGGAGTTCACGCTCTCGCATCCGGCGACCTACATCTCCTATGCCGATGAGAAGGATATATCGAACCCCAATCAGACATGGCTGCGCAGCGATGTTCCGGGGCATCAGAACGACCGTCTCTGGGGTACCTATTTCGAGAAGGAGGCCGTGGGTGCCGCGACCGTTCTGCTCTCGAAAAGCGCCTTCGATCCCTGTCCGGCTGGGTACCGCATCCCCCTGATCGCTCCTTTGAAGTTCACGGGAAACGATGTCGAATCGTATACGACAGAGGGCGTGTGGCTCTACGTCGATTCGCAGCGTTCGGTGAAAGCTTGGTATCCCTATGCGGGATCGCGTTTCTCGAAAATGGACGCTTCGGGTAAACAGATCGGTATTCTGGGATATACGGAAGGGGCTTCGGGGCTTTACCAGTTCAGTTATGCGGCATCGATTTGGAGCGCCACGCTGGAATTCGTGCAGGAGATCTCCGTCGGCACCTCCTGCAATTCGGACGATTTGACGGTTACCGGGTATAGTAGCACAGGCTATCGGCCGGAGTTCGTCTACGAAGGACCCTATGCCCGGAGTTTCGCCCTCGCTGTCCGCTGCGTCAGAGAGGATGCGAACGGAATTGTACGGTAGCCGGACGAAGCAGGCATGGTATCTGCGGGAGACGAAAACAATGGAAATACCGTTCGAAAAGTCTGATCCGATGGACTTGCGGTTGCCTCCTTTTGCGAAGGTTCGTAATTTTATTGGAGTATGACCTCTCCGCCGACTTTTGAATGTGTACAGCGTGGTGAAATCCCCTCGGTGAACACTTTGTTGTAAACGGCTTTCAGCACGTCGAATTTCGGGCTGTCGAGTTGCTCTTGTTTCCATTCGGGGGCAGGAGCATTCGAGATCATGCAGGTAGCCGACCGTAATTTCGTCGAAACGGATATTGGTCGAGCGGAATTGTTGCGGGATTGAAAACGAGACTTGGTGTTTCGACGCCGACCCGATTTTTCCCACCGATTCCGACAGTGCGGTCGTACAATGGAAATATTCGGCAATCATGCAATAAACCCTCCGGCCGTCGGTTTCCGGCACCTTGCCGAGCGTTGCGCGGGAACCTCCAACGCTTCGAGCCGTTCGATGCGCTTGCCGTATTTCTCGATTCGTTCGTAGATCCGCAGCTGAACGGCGGGATTCTGTATTTTAAGCGTTGGGATGTCGAAATCCCGATCGTCGGCGGGGATGCTGATTCCCGTACTTACATAGCGGCTGCGGCGATCGACGGTAAAACGCTGGTAAATATTTCGTGGTGCGGTTTTGATTGATGCGGGCTTTTCTGTAAAAGGAATTGATGCTGACACTCATAATGTTGCGGTATTATGCAGACAGGTGCGAGCGGTGTTTTACCGCCGTAAAACATGGTTAAACAAATGGTAAAACATTCTTCGGAAAACGGCGCGAAAAAGGCATTACAGGGAGTTTCATTTCATATCCACAAAAAGAAAAACGAGCGATAATTCATTGATTATCACTCGCTTATCGAGAGCGGAAAACGGGACTCGGACCCGCGACCTCAACCTTGGCAAGGTTGCGCTCTACCAACTGAGCTATTTCCGCAAAATGTGCGATCTTCTTTCGGAGATTGCGTTTGCAAAGATAGACAAAAAAAACGGATTTCCAAATTCGGAGCGACAGAAGATCCGATTTTTCGTCATACTTGGCTGTACTTCGGACGTGGTGTGCTGGTAAAATGCAGACAGAGGTTTATTTTTGCTTGCGACTTATTCGCATCTTTGACTTCGTCGAAGATACTCTAGTTCGGCAATGTTCAAATAAATTTGACATTGCACTCGCTTATTCGCATCTTTGGCTGCACCGGAGATGCTCCTGCTCGGCAAAACACAAACTGCGTTTGCTTTTGCTCGCGCTTATCCGTATCTTTGCCGGAGCATGAATCGCATGATCGACATATTCTCCGTGCTGGGGCATCGGCTGGCGGCGTTCGGAAAGACGCCGGATACGGTGGAGGTCGTTCGCCGTGCCGCAGTCGAAAATCCGTGGTTTCTGCCGCAGGAGATCATCCGGGCCGTGAAGGCTATTCGCTGCGAGATGCTCGAACGGCAACGGCTCGAAGCGTGGGCGGGCGCATATCCTCCGGTGCGGACGCCGAAGCGGGTATTGGTGGTTATGGCCGGCAATATTCCGCTGGTCGGTTTTTTCGATCTGTTGTGCGTGCTCGCGAGCGGGCATGCGTGCAGGGTCAAACCTTCGAGTAAAGATACCGTTCTGATCGGTTATGTCGTTGATTTGCTGAGAACGATCGATCCGGCTATTCCTCTTCGGATGGCAGAGCAGGGTGAGCGACCGGATGCAGTCATCGCAACCGGAAGCGACAACGCGAACCGCTATTTTCGGATGCTGTTCGGCGGCATTCCGTCGTTGTTGCGCGGAAGCCGGCAGTCGGTCGCGATCTTGTCGGGCAGGGAGACGGCGGCGGAGCTGAGCGGCCTGGAAGAGGATATTTTCGCCTATTCGGGGCTGGGATGCCGCAACGTATCATTGCTGTTTCTGCCGCGCGGGTATCTGCCGGAGCTGCGTTGCACGGCGCTCAATGAAAAATATCGCCGCAATTATCTTCGGGAACGCGCCCTTCTGCGGATGCGCCGAATGCCGTTCGTCGACCTGGACGGGGCGGTATTGTGCGAAGATCGGTCGTTTCCGACGGCGCTCAGCCGCATCCACTATACGTTTTACGACTCGCTTGCCGATGTGGAAGCGTGGTTGGCGGCCCATGACGATCGGTTGCAATGCGTCGTTTCGCAGTGTGTGCGGCACTCCCGCCGCGTCGCTTTCGGGCGGGCGCAGCATCCCGGTTTGACCGATTATGCCGACGACGTGGATACGATGCGGTTTCTCGGTACGATCTGATCCGGAAAAACATCGTGAGAGGGCGATTCCGGATTATTCCCTAATCTTCGGCTACGCCTTAGATGCTTTCGCTCGGCAAATCGCAAACGAGTTTGCATTTGCCCTCACTTATGCGTATCTTTGGCTGCGCCGAAGATACTTCGTCTCGGCATAATCAAGCTGACGCTTGTTTCTGCGCTCGACTTTTCGTATCTTTGGTTTTGCCGAAGATACTCCCGCTCGGCAATGTTCAAATAAATTTGACATTGCCCTCGCTTATTCGTATCTTTGCTATGGGATAAATCTTCGCCGAGGGCGGTTCGGTTCCGAGGCGGGCGAAATTCTTCCCGATCTTAAAGATTCAGAGAATATGTCGATGGTATTCAAATTCCGTATGTTGAGCGACGAAAACGATAATTTCGTCCGCGATCTCGAAGTGCCCTACGATATGACGTTGCGCGGTTTTCACGAATTCCTCGTGCGGATTCTCGGTTATGAAGCGTGCATGACTTCGTTCTTTACGGCCGACGGGCAATGGGAGCGATTGCAGGAATATACGCTGCTCGACATGGGAGACCCCGAAAGCATTCCGATGGAGGACGTATCGCTCGGTCAACTGCTTCATCACAACAGGGAACGATTGATCTATCTCTTCGATCAGTTGAACAACAGGGCCCTTTACCTCGAATTGACCGAAGCGAAGAAGCCCGAGCCGACGATGGAGTATCCGCGCGTGGCATTCGAACATGCTCCGGCTCCCGACCAGTACGATCCTGCGGCGAACGAGGACGACGGCTCGATCTTCGAGCAGATGATGGACGATTTCGGCGAATTCGAGGGAGACGACAGTTTGGACGATGAGTAGGTCGCAACTGATCGTGATCGTCGGCCCTACCGGAGCGGGAAAAACGGATCTGAGCGTCCGCATCGCCGGCCACTACGGCGCACCGATCCTTTCGACCGATTCCCGGCAGATTTACCGGGAGTTGCCGATCGGTACCGCACAACCTTCCTCCGATCAACTTCATGCCGTTGAGCATCATTTTATTGCGTCGCATAATATTACGCAGGAGTTCAATTGCGGCGCATTCGAATCGGCGGCATTGCAACTGCTCGAAACCCTCTTCCGGAGAGGTCGGCGGGTCGTCGCCGTCGGCGGGTCGGGACTTTACGTGCGGGCGTTGTGCGAAGGGATGGACGATCTGCCGCAGGCGGACGGGGCGCTTCGCAGGGAGTTGCTGCGGCAGCTCGAAACCGAAGGGGTGGAGGCGCTGGCCGAACGGTTGAAAAGGCTCGATCCGGTCTATTACGGGGAGGTCGACTTGCGGAATCCCGCACGTGTGCTGCGTGCCGTAGAGGTCTGTCTGCAAACCGGCAGACCCTTTTCGTCGCAGCGTACCGGACTGCGCAAGCAACGCCCGTTCGACATCGTGAAGATCGGCGTGACGCTTCCGCGCGAGGAGCTGTACGCCCGCATCGACCGGCGGGTCGACGCCATGTTGGAGGCGGGGTTGGAGGAGGAGGCGCGGCGGATGTTGCCCTACCGCAGCCTCAATGCACTGCAAACGGTAGGGTATAGGGAGTTCTTCGATTATTTCGACGGAACGGTTACGCGCGACGAAGCCATAACGCTCATCAAACGCAATTCACGTCGGTATGCCAAGCGGCAGCTCACATGGTTTCGCCGCGATGCGGAGATTCGGTGGTTCTCACCGTTCGATACGGAAGGCGTCATCGCCTGGATCGACACCCAGAGCGGCGCGGGGGAGTACTAATTCGATGGTTTTGCCTGCGACATAGGCGGGCGACGCATACCAGTAGCCGTGGCGTCCCGCCCGCTCGCCCCAAGAGTTTTTCACCTTGTAATAGCTGTTGCCGAGCGAATCGACGGCCGTGCCGACGATGTGCATGACGTGGTCGTCGGTCGTGGCCTGCGTGTCGAACATCCGCTGGCGGAGCGGCTGGTCCACGACGATCTCCGGTGCGGGAAGCGTGATGCGTCCCTCCTGCTGCGGCAGCAGGGCGATGCCGGCCCGTCGACCGAAACCCCGCTCCGAGACATCGGCGTCCCATGCTGCCGTATAACCGGCCGCAAGAGCGCTGTCGAGCAGTCGCATCAGCGAGTCGAGCGGAATATTAAGTGTCGCGTGCGCCGCCCAGTTGTCGGGAATTTCCAGCACGAACCGTTCGAAAAAAGGGTGGTGGGTGAAGGAGGTCAACGCGACGTAGTCGTCCCGCCGGAAGCCGATCGAGTCGGCATAGGAAAACGGCGTGTAGGCAACCCCGTCGATTACGAAGCGGTCGGGACGCGCACCCAGCCGCCGATCGAGTTCTTCGTCGATCATCCGCTGCCAATGCTCCTTTTCATACAGTTTTTTGTCGACGATCCGCTTCGCCAGCCGCCGGATCGCCTTCGCCAGCGAGGCGTGGTCGTAGGTGCCGTCGGCCGCTCCGCCTTCGTAGAGGGATTGAGGCACGATGCCGTAGCGGTCGACCAGCCACAGCACGTCCTGAATTTCGCCGCCCTGGTCGAAAGCGACACGACCGCGTGTGCGGACGTACTTGACGGCTTTTTCGAAGTAGGCATGGCGGACGACCCACATCTCCGAGAGATCGGGCGTGCACCGTCGGGTGCGGATCGCTTCGCTCTCGATGAGCGACACCCCGCCGAAGGCCCAGCAGGTTCCCGACTTCGCCTGATTCCGGACCGGCGTCGCGGGGGCCGATGCGACGTCTGTGATCGGGTAGCGGGCGGCCGTACCGGTTGCGGCGGAGGGAGGTGACGGGCAGAGGCCGCAGCCGGTCAGCAATGCGGCGAAAGCCGAACAGAGGAGTGCGCGTTTCATAATCCGAAGGCTTGTATCGGGACAAAGATAACTCTTTTCCCGGGAAAACGTCTTTCGCTGCGGCAGGAGGGTGCCTCGGTCGCAGCGGATCGAAAACGGAGCGGCCTCCTTTGCCGGTTGTCCGACAGGGAGGCCGCTCCTGAATCGAGAACGAGCGGAAGACGTTATTTCTCGATGATCTCCACGTTGTTAGCCTCGTCGTAGGTCATGTTGTAGAAATCGTGCGTGTATCCTTTCCAAATATAGATCCGTTTGAGATGCGGATTGTTATCCAGGAAATAGTCGTTGCCGGGATACCGTTCCACTTCGCTCAGGTCGATCTCCTCGAAGGTATTGCCGTTGGCGATGAAACGCCATAGTTTGTTGCAGCCGGCGAGTTTGATTTCGGTCAGGCCGTTGTCGTTGACGTAGAGGCGCTGCATGTTGCTGAATCCCGTGAAATCGAGCGACGGCGTTTCGTCGGCCTTCCGGTTGAAGATTCCCAAGGTGTGGATTTGCGTCTTGATCTTCTCGATCTGCGGACGCACCGAAAGGAAAACATCGTAGTTGCAGCCCAATTCCATGAGGTTGGGACAGGGCGAAAGATCCAGCGTCTTCAAATTGTTGCAGTTCTGCACATGGATACTCATCAGTTCGGTGTTTCCGCTGAGGTCGATCTCGGTCAGGTTGTCGGAGGTGTTGACATCCAAATGCCGCAAGTGCGGGAAGTTCTCGATACCTTTGGTGGAAGCCACCTGCCACCCTCCGGCGTCGAATCCGTAGGGTACGCCGTCCTCCGGCACGAGTTCGGCTTCGTAGGCGGATACCTTGCCGTCTTCGTTGGCATCCATTCCGTACATGATCGCCGAGATTTCGGCGGCCATGCGCAGCATCTCGTCTTCGATCAGGTCGAGCATGTTGGGACTTGCCGTTTGTCCGACGACGAACTTGCCGGTTTCATCCGGCGTGCTGATCTTCAACTCTGCATATCGGTCTTCGAAGAGATCGTTGGCACCCGCCCTGAGCTTGATGGCCGTATTGCCTTCGCCCGAAATGGAGGTTTTCTTGACCCACTGCTGCGAGGTCGCATCGTAGGATTCGAACCACGTGCCTTCGGGAACCGACACCGTCCATTTCTTCTCCGAAACGACACGCACTTCGCGCTCGCCGCTCCGGTAATCGAAAGTCAGTTCGTCCTTGCCGTCGTCGCTGACCATCAGTTTGACATCCTTTTCGAGGTTGACGGTCACCTGATGCTGTGCATTCAGGCCGCCGGTATCCTCGACGTAAAGAACGACGGTCAGCGCTCCCTTTTGCAGTTTCTCGGGTGCGATCGTGCATTCGAAAAACGGCAGAGAGAGTTCTTCGCCGACCGTTTCGCCGCCGACGGTCAGTTTCACTGCGGAGACGTTGTTCTCCTTATCGTTGATACGCCCCTTGATCGTAAGCGGGAGGTTTGCATCGTAGGTCTCGCCTTCGAGCGGTTCGGTTATCTTGCAGGTCGGGGCCGTGTTCTCACCCTCGTCCTGCGTATTGTCGTCGCTGCATGCCGTAAAGGCGAACGACAGACACGCGGCTGCCAGAAACAGATATTTTTTCATCTTGCGCTGATGTTCGGGAGATGCGAAGTACTAATTCTGTAAGCAGCGTACCGGATAGGCGCGGTCGCACGATGTCCCTCTGCCGAAATCGGGTTCGTATTTGTAATTGGACACCCCTGTCGTTACGCCGCCCGGACTGGAGGGATAGGTGACACCGTCGTAATGGGGTGTCCAAAACGAGACGTTGCTTCCGACCTCTCCGGGGCCGTAGTAAAAACCGTTTTTCCCCAGCAGGCAACCGCTCGGACGTATCGCGAACCCGTAGGTATCCATGCCGCCCTTGGTCAGTTGCGGGAAATCAGGGTCTTCCTTGATTGGCCAAACGTTCGCACGCAGATGTCCGCTGACATTGTAGACTGTCGAACCGTCCCAGTAGATCGCTGATTCGTTTTCGGGAATTCGATCGCGAACGTATTTGTACAGAATCTCCCATTCGGCCTCGCTCGGCACGTGCCAGCCGTCGGGACAGGGCCCTTGAATGCCGCTGGGAATGGCGTCGTTCTTCGAATCCATATTGCCGCCGGCGGCCGGCCAGTTGTAAAGAACGCCTTCGTTGCGATAGTTCTCGGTCGCTTTGGCGGCGGCTACGTCGTTGCCGTCGTAGTCGTAGACATAATAACAGGGCGTTTCGGCCGAATACTCGGAGGGCTTCATCACCTGCGGCAGGTAGGCGCAGTTCTCGGCGAACCAGATCTGTTCGCCGATCTTGACGGTCTTGTAGGTTTTGCCGTCACGCGTGTCGGTGAATTCGCGGAACTGACCGAGAATCACGACCGTTACCTCGTCCGTAGCGGTCTTGCCGTAATTGTCGGTTACTTCCAGCGAGATCTTCACGTTCCCCGGCTCCTTCTGCTCGTCGGTGAGCGTGTATTCGAACGGAACCGTAGCGACCGATTCCACGGCCTTGTCGTTGATCTTCAACACGGCTTTGGCGATCGTGCCGTCCTCGTCGCTGCCCGTACCCTTCACGACGATGGCATCGGTCGGTTCGAACGAAGTGCCGTCGGCCGGTTCGTCGATCGAGCAGACGGGGGCTGCGTTTTTGTCGACGAGCGTGACGGTAACCATATCCTTGGCGACCAGACCGCGGCTGTTCTCCACCTCGAGTATAATAACATAGGTGTCGACAGGGTAGGTGGCCGCCGGTACGGTGTACTCGAAGGGAAGTGCGGTCACGTCGGGAATCACGTCGTCGTTGATCTTCAACGCTACTTTGGAGATTTCTCCCGAAACGGCTTCGCCTTCGCCTTTGATCGTAAACGGTCCGAATGCGTTCAGTTCATCGCCGTGGGCCGGTGCTGTAATCTTGCACACGGGCGCTTCGGACTGATCCTGAATCGCCACCGAAATTTCGTCGGTTGCCGTATTGCCGCCGTCGTCTTCGACGGCCAGCTTGATCTTCATGACGCCTTCTTTGAGATCGCTGGCGGGAATCGTGTATTCGAACGGTGCTTTGGTGACATCCGCAACAGCTTTTCCGTCGACCGTCAATGCGACTTTTACGATGCTGCCGTCGCTGTCGGAGGCTGTACCTTTGATGACGAGATCTTCATACAGATCGAGAATCGCCCCGTCCTCAGGAGCGGTTATCGAACATTCGGGCGGGTTCGAATTCCCCCCCCCTTCGTCCGAAGAGCAACTGTAACCGATCGACAGCGCCGTCAACATGAATGGCAGTAAAAATCTTTTCATACGTCTGAAATTTTAAAATTAAACTTACTCGAAAAGAGATTCGATTTATCTGTTAATTGCACGTTTTAATTACAATCTGTAAGCATTAAGTCCGTTTTCCCCTCTTTCGGAGGTCTCTTTGTTTCGAAATATGCCATTTAACATGGCAACAAGATAGCGGAAAAAGTTCGAATGACCAAATATTCCGATAGTTTATTTTTCTATTTCGAAAGCGATGCAACCGTTGAATCTCTCCGTTCGATCTGCTTTTTATATTATATATTGTTGTAAATTATAATGTTATATTCTTGGATATGACTCCGGAGTATTCCGGGGCGCCTCGTCGCTGCTTCGTTATCGTATTTTAACGGAATCGAAACTTACGGATCGTAGTATTTAGCCGTTTTAGATTCCCGTTTTCGGAGGAAAAATCCCGAAAAATCGGGATAGATTGCCGTTTTGTAATCCTCGTTATTTTAAATTATAATTTAATTTTCTTATTCCGGCAATTTTGCATGATGTAAATTCCGACGAAACAGGAATGTGGGTGAGGTTCGGATCGTCCGGAAATCGTTTTTCCATCCGAATCGTGTCGAAAAGGGCGTTTCCTCTTGTCGTTTTCGGGAAATCTTTCCGTATCTTTGTTCGGCAGGGCAGTCAGCCGCCGCCGAAACGAGCCGGTCGCAGGATGGTACGCAACCGCTTCCGTCCGGTTCGTCGGGCGACTTTCCGCCGGACATGAAAATCGTTGTTGGAAATGAAGATCGGAATCTATCTCGCCGCAGGTATCGCCGCATTGTCGGTCGCAGCCTGCACCCCGAAGACGACCGGAACGCCGGAAACCAATCCGGCGTTGGAGACCATTTTTTCGCGCACGAGCATCCGCACCTATCAGGACAGGACCGTCGAGCCGCAGAAGATCGAACTGTTGCTGCGCGCCGCCATGTCGGCCCCTTCGGGAAAGGATCAGCGGCCGTGGGAGTTCGTCGTCGTGAACGAACGGCCGATTCTCGATTCGCTGGCCGCAGCGCTGCCTTATGCCAAGATGTTGGCTCAGGCGCCGTGCGCCGTGATCGTGTGCGGAAGTCCGGCCCGTTCCTCTTATTGGTATCTGGACTGCTCGGCTGCGGCCGAGAATATCCTGCTGGCCGCCCATTCGCTCGGGCTGGGCGGCGTATGGACGGCGGCCTATCCCTATGCCGAACGGATGGAGGCCGTCCGTTCGAATCTCGCCCTGCCGGAGGGAATCCTGCCCCTGTGCGTCATTCCGATCGGTTATCCGGCTGCCGTCGGAGAACCGAAACGGAAGTTCGACGCCGGACGGATTCATTACAACGGGTGGTAGGGCTTCCTGTTGCCGCGACCGTCGCCGGAATCCGATGCAGAACCTCCTGCGTCGAGCCGAACGAGCACGGTGCGTTTTCTTGCAGAATAGAATATTAATTCGTACTTTTGCCCTGCCTTTCGGACGAAAGGAGGCTGCTCGGATGGTGGAATCGGTAGACACGCCGGACTTAAAATCCTGTGGCCAGTAATGGCCGTGCCGGTTCGATCCCGGCTCCGAGTACGAAACAGGCCGTCGACATCGTCGACGGCCTGTTCTTTATTATATGAAATCTCCCTCGTCTCGACGGTTCCGCAATTTGTCGGCCGTACGGCGACACGACCATCTCTTTGCACCGATCGAAAGCCTCGCGTCGCTTGATTTCGGCGAGAATCGGATCACGAACACGGACCTTTCGAACCCGGCCGATCCTGCATTGAAGAAAGTGATCGTCGATCCGGGCTACGAGTTCGAGCTGGTGACGACGCTGTTCAAGAATCGTCCCGATGTCAGCATCGTAACCGAGTAGGGGATCGTCCGGAATCCGCACGAGAGACGAAGAGGGGTGTCCGCAAAATCGGATGCCCCTTTTCGTTTTGTCTCGAACAGGGAATGAAAGCGTGTCCGACGACGGGAAATCGGTGAAATTGTTCCGATATTTTTTCATATTCTGCAAGAAAGCACTATATTTGCACTGTTGATTCGCGAAACCGGTCATCCGACCGGATTTTTTACCATTTTAGATTTTATTATCAGACAATTTATGCAGGATTTTAATGCACTCGAAGGCAAGAGCCTCGCCGAATTACGCGAGATTGGCAGGGCCTTGGGAGTCGGGAACGTAATGTTGAAGAAAAAGGAGTTGCTCGAACAGATCAGGGCGGTCACCCTCGTCGCCGGGCAGCATAGCGATACCGAGCCGAACGCCGTGCCGGCGGAAGAACCCAAGCGTCGCGGACGCCGTCCCCGGATGTCGGGAGTGAAGGTCGAGGGCCGTTCGCCGGCCGAAGGCCCCGAAGTTCCGGCCGAGACGGAGACGACGGTCGCCGTTGCACCCGTGGCCGAGGAACAGCCGGTCGAGGCGGCGGCCGTCCCCAAGCGCAGAGGCCGTAAGCCGAAAAGCGCCGAGGAACCGGCCGAACCGGTCGCCGGGACGGGCGCCGTCGCCGAACAGTCCGTTACGGAGGTCGCCGCGCCCCGCGTGCGCGAAGAGCGTGCGGAGGTGATTACCAAGGACGATTTCGTCGGCGAAATCGAGGGCGAAGGCGTCCTCGAAATCATGCCCGACGGATACGGATTCCTCCGTTCGGCCGACTACAATTACCTCAATTCGCCTGACGACATCTATGTGTCGCCTTCGCAGATCAAGCTCTTCGGCCTCAAACCGGGCGATACGGTAAGCGGTTCGATCCGCCCGCCCAAGGAGGGAGAGAAATATTTCCCGCTGACGAAGGTGGCCGAGATCAACGGCCTCGATCCCGAATTCATCCGCGACCGCGTGCAGTTCGAGTTCATGACACCGCTCTTTCCGAGCGAGAAGTTCTGCCTGACGGGCAAGGGGCACAACAGCCTTTCGAACCGCGTGATCGATCTCTTCTCGCCGATCGGAAAAGGGCAGCGCGGTCTGATCGTCGCACAGCCCAAGACGGGTAAGACGATGCTCATGCAGTCGCTCATCAACGCCATCGCCGACAACCATCCCGAAGTCTATATCATCGTGCTGCTCATCGACGAGCGTCCCGAGGAGGTGACCGAAATGGCCCGCAACGCCAAGGCCGAAGTCGTGGCTTCGACCTTCGATGAACAGGCTTCGCGCCATGTCAAGGTGGCCGAAATGGTGCTGGAAAAAGCGAAGCGCATGGTCGAATGCGGTCACGACGTGGTGATTTTCCTGGACTCGATCACCCGTCTGGCACGTGCCTACAACTCGGTGCAGCCGGCTTCGGGCAAGGTGCTTTCGGGTGGCGTGGATGCCAATGCGCTGCACAAGCCCAAGCGTTTTTTCGGTGCGGCGCGCAATACGGAGGAGAAGGGGTCGCTTACGATCGTCGCCACGGCGCTCATCGACACCGGTTCGAAGATGGACGAAGTGATCTTCGAGGAGTTCAAAGGCACGGGTAACATGGAGCTGCAACTCGACCGCAAACTGGCCGACAAGCGCATCTATCCGGCCGTGAACGTGATGGCATCGGGCACACGGCGCGAGGATCTGCTGTTGCAGCGCGAAGTGATGTCGCGCACGTGGGTTCTGCGCAAGTACCTGTCGGACATGACCACGGTCGAGGCGATGGAGTTCCTGGAGAAACAGATGAACATGACCGCTTCGAACGAGGAATTTCTGGCTACGATGAACCAATAAACAACGATACGATGAAGAGATTTTGGTTATTCGTCCTCTGCGCCGGCTCTCTGCAAACCGCCTTGGGATGGGGACAGAAGGGACACGATGTGACGGCTTACATCGCCGAATGCAACCTGACACCCGAAGCGGCGCAGGAGATCGACCGGGTATTGGACGGTCATTCGCCGGTCTATTACGCCAATTGGCTGGATTCCGCCAGCCACACGCCCGAGTACGCCTATACGCGAACATGGCACTATGCCAACATCGACGAAGGGTATACCTACGACACGATGCCCAAAGAGCCTGCCGGCGATGTGGTGACGGCCGTGAACGACCTGGTCGCCGAACTCAAAAGCAAGGAGCTTTCCGCCGAGAAAGAGGCCGAAGCGTTGAAGATGCTGATCCATCTGGTAGGGGACATGCACTGCCCGATGCACTCGGGCCACCGCAGCGACCGTGGCGGCAATACGATTCCGGTTACCTTCTTCGGCAAGCCGGCGAATCTGCACTCGATCTGGGATACGTCGCTGCCCGAAGCCGCTCACAAATGGAGTTACACCGAGTGGCAGAATCAGATAGACCGGTTGTCGGACGATGAGGCGACGCTCATCGAGAGCGGTACGCCGAAAGAGTGGTTCATGGAGACGGCCGAGCTGTGCAAGGGAATCTACGAGGCGACGCCCGAAGGGACGAACGTGTCCTATGATTATATAGACCGGTTCACGACACTTATCGAACAGCAGTTCGTCAAGGGCGGTCACCGGTTGGCCAAACTGCTCAACGAGATTTACGAATAACGGTTTTCTCCGTCAAACGCAGGGCGGCCCGCTGTACAAGCGGGCCGCCCTGTCGTTTCGGAATGCGTGGCTATACTTCCAGATCGACGTCGAACTGCTCGTGCCAGGGCAATCCCTGCTCGCCCAACTCGGCGAGGAATGGATCGGGATCGAACTCCTCGACGTTGAAGACGCCGGCGCCGCGCCACAATCCCTTGGCCCACATCGACGCGCCCAGCGCCGCCGGAACACCCGTCGTGAAGCTCACGGCCTGCGTGCCGGTCTCCTTGAAGGCCTGCTCGTGGTCGCAGTTGTTGTAGATATAATACGTGCGTTCCTTGCCATCCTTCACGCCCCGGATGCGACAGCCGATCGAGGTCTGGCCGTGATAGTTGGCTCCCAGCGATTTGGGATCGGGCAGTACGGCTTTGAGGAACTGGATCGGGACGATCTCCACGCCGTTGTACATGATCGGATCGATACGCGCCATGCCGATGTTCTGAATGACGCGCAGGTGGGTGAGGTATTCCTGCCCGAAGGTCATCCAGAAGCGGGCGCGGCGGATCGTGGGGAAGTTCTTGACGAGCGACTCCAACTCCTCGTGGTAGATGACGTAGGATTCGCGCTCGCCGATACCGGGATAATGCAGTCCCTTGTGAATTTCGTGCGGCTCGGTCGTGACCCATTTGCCGTTTTCGTAATAACGTCCTTTCTGCGTTACTTCGCGGATATTGATTTCGGGGTTGAAATTGGTGGCGAAGGCCATGCCGTGGTTTCCGGCGTTGCAGTCCACGATGTCGAGGTAGTGGATCTCGTCGAAATGGTGCTTGGCGGCATAGGCGGTGAAGATTGCCGTCACGCCCGGATCGAACCCGCAGCCGAGAATCGCCGTGAGTCCCTTTTCGCGGAAACGATCCTGATAGGCCCACTGCCACGAATATTCGAAATGCGCTTCGTCCCGTGGCTCGTAGTTGGCCGTATCGAGGTAATTGACGCCGCATTCCAGGCAGGCGTCCATGATCGTGAGATCCTGATAGGGAAGGGCCACGTTGATGACGATATCGGGACGGAAGGCGCGGAAGAGTTCGCACAATTCGGGAACGCTGTCGGCATCGACCTGAGCGGTCTTTACGCGGCCGCCGCCGATCGCCGCCGCAACGGCGTCGCACTTCGACTTGGTGCGGCTGGCCAGCATCACGTCCGAAAAGATTGGATTGGCCGCCACCTTCTGCGTTACGACCGTACCGACGCCGCCTGCGCCGATGATCAAAGCTCTACACATATAATTTATAGGTTTTGAAATGATTTCTTGCTTTCAGCAATACAAAAATATCGTTTTATTTTGGTAAAACAAAAATATTCTCTACATTTGCACCACCAAATCGGAAGAAGACCGTTTCAACCGTTTGGCAAGTGTTGAATCCGTAGCTCAGCTGGTAGAGCACAACACTTTTAATGTTGGGGTCCCGGGTTCGAGCCCCGGCGGGTTCACCGAAAAGCCGTCTCGAAAGAGATGGCTTTTTTTGTCGTTCGGCCTGTCCGGACGTTCCTTCGGTCGAAACGTCGCCCCGTCCCATACGATCTTCGCATCGCAGGAGAGCGGAAAATCCCCATTTGTGGGTATTTGGCGCACGGTGAAAAGTCGCTATCTTTGCAACGAACGAAAGGATATTCCATTATGCACAGGCTCGGGAAATATACGGCTTCGGACAGGATGAGCGATCTGGTATGCGGCAATTACCATATCCTGCTCATCATGAGCCGGTTCGGTATCGCTTTGGGGTTCGGCGACCGCACGGTGGACGAAGTGTGTTGCCAGAGCGGCGTCGACACGGCGACGTTCCTTGCCGTGGTCAATCTGCTCTACGACGAAGGCACGACGACCGTCGATTGCCGGAACGTCTCCCTCGAAGCGTTTTTGCGCTATCTGCACAATTCGCACGACTATTTCCTGCAATACCGTCTGCCGGACATCCGCCGCAAACTGAGCGAGGCTGTCGCCTGCGGCCGCGACGGGATTGCGGAGGCGATCATCCGGTTCTTCGACGACTATGCGGCCGAGGTACACAAACACATGATGTACGAGGAGGAGACGGTTTTTCCCTACGTGCGCCAGTTGCTTACGGGCGAATGTCCCGCGGGATACGACATCGAAACCTTCCACCGCCAGCACGATCAGATCGAAGCCAAACTGACGGAACTGAAAAACATACTGATCAAATACTATCCCGCTTCGGAGAGCTGCGGCAAGGAGATGAACGGCGTATTGTTCGACATCTTTCTCTGCGAATCCGAGCTGGCCTCCCATAACGACCTTGAAAACAGGCTGTTCATTCCGGCTGTTGCGGAGGTGGAACGTAAAATCCGCGACGCACGATGAGCACTTTCCTGAAAATCGTCCTGGTCGAGCCGTCGCTGATTCTGCGCAGCGGTATGAGTTATGTCCTTCGACGGTTGACGACATTCGACGTGCAGGTCGTCGAGACGGGGGAGACTGAACAGTTGGAGGAACTGATCGCCGAAGCGGCTCCCGATGTGTTGATTATCAATCCGTCGCTGACAGACGAGGAGATGCTCCGGGAATTGCAGCAGAAGTCGTTGCGGTTGATCGCGTTCCAGAGTGCCTTGGCCGATGCCCGCCTGATGCAGCGTTTCGATGCCGTCGTGTCGATCTACGACACGGCCGAGCAGATCAAGGAAAAACTCCGTTCGGTCTGCAATTCGCGCGACGGGGAGGCTTCGCAGGAGTTGCTGAGCGCACGCGAAAAGGAAATTATCGTCGGGGTGGTGAAGGGTTTGACCAACAAGCAGATCGCCGAGCGCCTGTTTATTTCGGCGCATACGGTCATCACGCACCGGCGCAATATTGCGGCCAAATTGCAGATACATTCGCCGGCGGGCCTGACCATCTATGCGATCGTCAACAAACTGGTCGAACTGAATGATGTGAAAAATACGATTTACAGCAACGAAGAACAATAACTGCCGTTATTTTTTGAATTTTGTTAAGTGGCGCTTCGCCCGGGTCCGCCCGGGCGTTGTCGTCTCCGGCCATGCGGTTCCGGCATGTGCTGCGAAAGAATATTTTGTACTATCTTTGCGGAAAATTTAAGCACGTAACCGATGGATTTCATACTCGAAGAGCGGGTGGAGAAGGCCCGCGATCTGTTTCGGCAGGGATACAATTGCTCGCAGTCCGTGTTTTTGGCCTACAACGACCTGCTGGGGGTAGAATCGACACTCGCTGCGACGATCTCGGGGCCGCTGGGAGGAGGCATGGGACGGCTGCGGGAGGTGTGCGGGGCTGTGAGCGGCATGTCGCTCATCGCCGGTTTCCTCGCACCCTGCCCCGATCCGGCCGTCCGGCAGGCCAAAGCCGCGACTTACGCGCTCGTACAGGAGTTCGCCGAGCGGTTCCGCGCCGAGAACGGTGCGATCGTCTGCCGCGAACTGCTGGGGCTCGCCTGCCGCAAGGAGGAACCCGTGCCTGCGGAACGGACGGCCGAATATTACAAAAAGCGCCCCTGCGTCGAACTCGTCGCTTGTGCGGCCCGTATTGTGGGGGAGTACCTGCAACGGCAGAACGCTGCGCCGGAAGAGTAGCTGCGGGCGCACGGCCGACCGCATCGGCCGTAGTTCCGCGATACGTCACGGATTCAGCAGCGATTTCCAGTCTGCCGGCGAGAGCGGCGTGTATTCCGCCGGGAAATCGCGCGATTCAAAACGCCCGTCGCGCCATGTTTCTACCCTTACGCCGAGCAGATAGGTCGAGTCGTTGTCCGAACAATAGGAGAACTCCCGATCTGTCTTTCGACACCGGATCGAATCGTAGTCACACGGAAACAGCTCCTGAAAACCGCGACAATCGATCATGCCGTATTTCCCGTTCCGCCGCACGATGTATCGCTCGGTGATTTCACAGGGCCATATCGTGTCGTAGACTGCGGGAATAAGCGTCTTGCCGTCGGCCGCGACGAAACCCCACTTCCCGTCCTGACGGGCAAGGTATCCGAACCGGTTCATCGGCGTCAATCCGTCGATATGCACATAGAGACCTGCGTGTTTTTCGAACTCGCCGAACCAATTCGCCCAAATCGTGTCCCGCATGATCAGCGTGTCGTAGCGGGCCGGGACGAATACATTGCGGCGCCCGTCGATTACGCCTTGTTTTCCCTGCTCGTTACGGTAGAGGTGGAAATTGCGACATTGCGACATTGCGCCCGTATCCCGAATACGGAGCATAAAATCAAGAAGGCAGCGATCGATCGTTTCATAGCGAAAACGTTTGTCCAAAGATACGAATAGGCGAGGGCAATGTCAAATTTATTCGAACGTTGCCTAGCGGGAGTCTCAACGGCGCAAACCAAAGATAATGAATTAAGGAGAGAATCCTCGAAAGATTCTCTCCTTATTCGATGGAGTTTCAAATCCGGTTACTCCACCTCGATCAGCGCGGCGTCGGTCTGTACGTTGTCGCCGGTTTTCACCAGAATCTGCTTCACCGTTCCGGCGTAATCGGATACGATGGAGTTTTCCATCTTCATCGCTTCGAGCACGGCGATCTCCTGACCGGCCTTGACGCTGTCGCCGACTTTGACCTTGATCTCCAGAATACGGCCCGGCAGCGGTGCGTTGACCGTATTGCCCGTGATCGGCTGTCCGGCGGGGGCCTCCTCGGCCTTCGTCTCCGCTTTCGGCGCTTCGGCGGCCTTCTTCGCCTCGTATGCCTTCACCTTCACTCCCGTCAGATAGGTTTTCGCCACCATCGGGAACAATTCGAGCAGCAGCACCTCCTTTTCGTTCTCGGCGAGTTTCACCCCTCCGGCTTCGGGCAGTTCGGGATTGGGCTGCATCTGGTATTTCGAGGTGTCGTAAGGCGTCTCCTCACGCACGCCGGCGATTTTCAGCCGGAATTCGGGGTCGATCGCAACGGGGGTCTTGCCGTATTCGCCCTTGACGAGCCCCACGAACTGCGAACTCTTGGTCGTATACATCGGCCGGCCGGCCTTCTCGTCCATCGCGCAGGCGACGGCCTGAGCACCGACGATCTGCGACGTGGGGGTTACCAGCGGCGGCAGTCCGGCCGCCAGACGCACCGTGGGGATCAGCTCCATGGCTCGGGGCAGAATCTCCTCGGCTTTGAGCTGTTTGAGCTGCGCCACCATGTTGGAGTACATGCCGCCGGGAATTTCGGCGTTCTTCACCAGCTCGTTGGGAGCGGGGAATCCGAAATGGGCTTCGATCCTGTGGCAGGCCGCCAGCAGCGCCGCTTCGTCGCCGGCCTTGGCCGCAGCGATCGCCTTGTCGAATTCGGCGTCGATCTCGGCGGGCAGGGTGTCGGTCAGCGGGTCGAAGGCTTTCGGTGCGGGCTTTTCCGCTCCGAAAACCGAAAGTTCCAGTTCGCGGCGGATCTCTTTCAGTTCGCCGTTGATCTTCGCTACGGCCTCCATGTTGGCCTGCAATTCGATGCCTAACTTCTTGCAGAAGACGTAGATCAACTCGATGGCCGGCGCACCCGTGCCTTCGGCGAAGTACCAGCAGTTGGTGTCGACGATGTCGGCTCCGGCCAGAATGGCGCTCAGGACCGATGCCAGACCGTAACCCGGCGTGCAGTGGGTGTGGAAATCGATCGGTACGTCGACGTGCTGTTTGAGCAGCTTGACCAGCCCGCTCACGCGCATCGGCGGAATCAGGCCCGACATGTCCTTGATCGTAATCATGTCGGCGCCGAGTGCTGCCATCTGTTCCGCCTTGTCGAGGAAGTAGGCGTCGGTAAAGACCGGACGGGGTTTCTTCTTCCCCGTGAGTCGCGCGAAGAATCCCGGTTCGGGGTATTTCGGATCGACCGTATAGCAGACCGCGCAATCGGCGATGCCGCCGTACTGCTTGACGTATTTGATGGTCGATTTCACGTTGTTCACGTCGTTCAGTGCATCGAAGATACGCATGATGCCCAGGCCGCTCTGGATGGCATTGCGGCAGAATCCGTCGATGATCTGGTCGGTATAGGGGGCATACCCGAAGAGGTTGCGGCCGCGCGAGAGCGCGGTCAGTTTCGATACGCCGCCCACGGCTTTGTGGATCGTTTCGAGCCGCGTCCACGGGTTTTCGTTCAGATACCGCATCACCGAATCGGGCACGGCGCCGCCCCATACTTCCATCGCGTAGAAATTCGCGTCCTTGTAGTAGGGTAGGCATCGATCGATTTGCGTCTGCGTCATACGCGTCGCGAACGAAGACTGCTGTCCGTCGCGCAGCGTCAGATCCCGGATCTTGAGAGTTTTTGCCATAATTAAACGATAAAGTTAATTTTGATGAATTTATGTGTCGTGATCGATTTACTGTTATTTTTATAACAAATATAGCCAATTTCTTTTAATAAACAAATAAAACCTCGAAAAAGATAACACGGTCTCCGATTTTTCCGTATTCCCTCTGCAATCCGTAACCACCGGCAGGTTCCGACTTCGTTCCGGTATGGCGGAAACGCGGATTTTTTTACTAACTTTGCTCTTTTGGAGCGAAGGGTGCTCCGCCCGAACTAAAAAAACGCCTCATGACCCCAGCAGCAGTCATCCTCACGGTCGCCGTCTACATCGCCGTCCTGTTCGTCGTCGCCTACCTTTCGGGCCGCAAGGCCGACAACGCCGGTTTCTTCACGGGCAACCGCCGCACTCCATGGTATATGGCCGCTCTGGCCATGATCGGCGCAGCCATATCGGGCGTGACCTTCATTTCGGTGCCCGGATCGGTGGCCGCCGACTCCTTCTCCTACATGCAGATGGTGTTGGGATTCACGGTAGGGCAGATGGTCGTCGCCTTCGTGCTGATCCCGCTCTTCTATAAGATGAAAGTGGTGTCGCTCTACGAGTATCTCGACGACCGGTTCGGCGTGGGCTCCCACCGCACGGGGGCCTGGTTCTTCTTCATCTCCAAATCGCTCGGCGCCGCACTGCGCGTCTATGTCGTCTGCGCCGTCATGCAGCTGCTCGTCTTCGACCACTACGGACTGCCGTTCTGGGTCAACATGGCCGTCACGATGTTCTTCGTCTGGCTCTATACGCAGCAGGGCGGCGTCAAGTCGCTGATCTGGACCGACACGCTCAAAACGGTCTGCCTGGTCGGAAGCGTCGTGCTCTGCATCGTATTCATCGTGCGGGAACTGGGATTGACGTTCCCTGCGGCGCTCGAAGCCGTGCGGCAAAGCCCCTACTCGCAGGTTTTCTTCTTCGACGATCCCCGTTCGGCGCACTATTTCTGGAAGATGTTCTGGGCCGGCGTCTTCACGCTCATCGCCATGACGGGGCTCGACCAGGACATGATGCAGCGCAATCTGAGCTGCGCCTCGCCGCGCGATTCGCAGAAAAACATCGTGCTGACGGCACTCAGTCAGATGGTGGTCATCTACCTCTTCCTGATGCTGGGCGTCTTCCTCTACCTCTATATGGATGCCAATGCCCTTTCGATGCCCGAAAAGAGCGACCAGGTCTTCTCGCTCGTCGCCGTCGGCGGCGGTCTGCCGGCGGCCGTCGGTATCCTGTTCGTCGTGGGACTGATTTCGAGCACCTATTCGGCGGCGGGTTCGGCGCTCACGGCGCTCACCACCTCCTTTACGGTCGATATCTTGGAGGGTACGCGCCGTTACGACGAACGCCGGCTGACCCGCGTCCGCCGGCGCGTGCACGTGGGCATGGCCGTGCTCATGGGGTTGTTGATCCTCTGTTTCGAGGCCTTCGGCAACGACAGCGTCATCAACCTCGTCTACAAGGTGGCGAGCTACACCTATGGCCCGATTCTGGGAATGTTCGCCTTCGGCATGTTCACCCGTTGTCGGGTGCGCGACCGTTGGGTACCGTTCGCGGCCGTTGCGGCGCCGCTGCTGAGCGCATCGCTGCAATATGCGGCCCGCGTGTGGTGGAGTTACCATATCGGTTTCGAATTGTTGATTTACAACGCCCTGTTCACCATGCTGGGCATGTTGCTGCTGGTTCGTAAAAAATGATGAAAAACAGACTCCTTATCCTCTTCCTGCCGCTGCTGCTGTCGGTCGTCCCGGCTGCGGCCAAAGGCCTCTCGGCCGAAAAGCGGAAGGAGATTTCGCAGATGCTCACCCGCATCCTCGACCGCGAGGTGGCGGGCTGCAAGACGAACATCACACAGGTCGTCGACGCAGGCAACCGCCTGACGCTCTACGCCTCGATCGGCATGTCCTACTATCCCTTCCGCGAGCGGAGCGTGGCGGCGATCTACGACTCGATCCGCAGCCTGCTGCCCGCCTCGCTCGCCCGTCGGCGCTTGTCGCTCGTGACGGACAAGCACCCGATCGAGGAGCTGATTCCGCAGATCTACCGCAGTGGCAGCCGGGGCAAGACCTTCACCAACCGTTCGGACCGTCCGCTGGTGACCCGCCTGTCGTCGCCCGTGAAACCGACGCACGGACTCGCGGGGCGCCACATAGCGATGTGGCAGAGCCACGGCCGCTATTTCGATCAGGAGGAGAACCGCTGGCGCTGGCAGCGTTCGCGGCTGTGGGAGACCTGTGAAGACCTCTACACGCAAAGTTACGTGCTGCCTTACTTGGTGCCGATGCTCGAACGGGCGGGTGCCAACGTGCTGTTGCCGCGCGAACGCGACGTGCAGACCGAGGAGGCGATCGCCGACAACGATGCGGGCGTGGACGAAGGATCGTCCTACGTCGAATTCACCGGCGACCGCCGCTGGTTCGACGCGGGAACGGGATTCGCACACCGGCGCGAGGTCTACGTCGAGTGCCAGAACCCCTTTGCGGAGGGGACGGCACGCGGCGTGCAGACCGTAACCGACGGCCGCGAGAGCCGTGCCGAATGGAGCGCCGACCTGCCCGCGAGCGGCGAATACGCAGTCTACGTCTCCTACAAGACGGTCGAACGCAGTTCGGAGGATGCCCTCTACACGGTGCGCCATCTGGGTGGCGAGAGCCGTTTCGCGGTCAATCAGACCATGGGCGGCGGCACATGGATCTATCTGGGGACATTCCGCTTCGCGGCGGGACAAAATCCTGCGTTGGTCACGCTGAGCAACCGCTCGTCGAAAAAGAACCGCGTCGTGACGGCCGACGCCGTGAAGATCGGCGGCGGCATGGGCAACGTCGCCCGCACGCCTGCTGCGGAGTTCCGCACGCAGGATACCGACTATTTCTGCGAGCCGAGCGGTTATCCCCGTTTCTGCGAGGGCGCCCGCTATTGGCTGCAATGGGCGGGATTTCCCGAAACGGTCTACCGCCAGAAGGAGGGGCTCGACGACTACAAGGAGGATTACATGTCGCGCGCCCACTGGGTCAACGCGCTCATGGGCGGCTCCGAACGGCTGCCCGACGAAGAGGGTCTGAACATTCCCGTCGACATGGCGCTGGCCTTCCACTCCGACGCCGGCGTGCGCCGCAACGACGAGACGATCGGCACGCTGGGCATCTACTTCACACAGGAGAACGGCGGCCGCTTCGAAGGGGGTGCCAGCCGCTACCTGTCGCGTGACCTGACCGATCTGGTGATGAGTCAGATCGTCGGCGACATCCGCGCCACCTACGAACCCGAATGGCGCCGGCGCGGATTGTGGAATCGCTCCTACTACGAAGCGCGCGTTCCTGCGGCGCCGACGATGCTGCTCGAACTGCTGTCGCACCAAAATTTCGCCGACATGCGTTACGGCAGCGATCCGCGCTTCAAATTCCTCGTGTCGCGTGCGATCTACAAGGCGATCCTGCGCCACGTCAGCTTCCAGTACAGCCGTCCCTGCGTCGTCCAGCCGCTGCCCGTCGAAGGATTTTCGGCCGTCTTCGCCGAACGCGACGACGAAGTGCGGCTGCAATGGCACGGCGTGGAGGATCCGCTCGAAGCGAGCGCTTCGCCGACGGGATATGTTCTCTACACCCGTATCGGCGACGGCGATTTCGACAACGGCGTGCCGGTCGACGGGACATCGACCGTCGTGCGACAGGAACCGGGCGTAATTTACAGCTACCGCGTCACGGCGACCAACGCCGGCGGCGAGAGTTTTCCGAGCGAAACGCTCTCGGCGGCATGGGTGCCCGAACCGAAGGGGCGCGTGCTGGTGGTCAACGGCTTCGACCGCGTGAGCGCGCCGCTGAGCATCCAGGGCGATTCGCTGGCGGGTTTCTACCGCAGACTGGACAGCGGGGTAGCCGACCGGCACGACATTTCGTTCATCGGCGAACAGCGGGTGTTCGACCGGCGTTTCACCGAGGCGGAGAACGACGAAGAGGCGCTCGGATCGTGTTACAGCGATTACGCCACGCAGGTCATAGGCGGCAATACGTTCGACTATCCGCGTTTGCACGGCGCATCGATCGTGCGGGCGGGCTACTCCTTCTGTTCCGCTTCGGCCGCGGCGCTGGCTGCGGGGGCGGTGAAGACCGACGACTACTTCTTCATGGATGTGATTTTCGGCAAACAACGCTCTGTCGAAATGGGGCGCGGCACGAGCGGCGTCGAGTTCCGCGTCTTTCCCGAGGGGTTGCGGCGTGCACTTGGCGAGTTCACCGCTTCGGGTCGTTCGCTCTTCGTGTCGGGCAGTTTCATCGCCACCGATCCGTGGCGGTCGCCTGCGTCGACGGATGAAGAGCGGGCATTCGTGAAGTCGGTTCTTCGGTACGATTATCGCGGGGGACAGGCTTCGCGCCGGGGCGAGGCGCGCATCGTGGCTTCGCCGGCCCGCATGGATCGCGAACGGTTCTATTTCAACACCGAACCGTGCCGCGACTTCTATCCCGTCGAGGCTCCCGACGCGCTGCGTCCGGTCGGGGGTGGGTTCACCGTCATGCGGTACGACGACGGCGACCAGACCGCCGCCGTGGGCTACACGGGCGACTACCGTTCGCTGGCGATGGGATTCCCGTTCGAGGCGATCGTCGACGAGGGGCAGCGCGACCGGCTGATGCAGCAGATCATGAATTTTCTAGAACCGCGCAAATAGTATGTTTACAACAAATTAAATAGTATTACCTGTTATGTCACTCGAACAACAAATCTCGAAGGGTATCATGGAGGCCATGAAGGCCAAGGAGCCCGTGCGTCTGCAAACGCTGCGCAACATCAAGAAGTACATCATCGAGGCGAAAACCGCCGGTACGGAGATCGCCGAACTGCCCGACGCCGACGTGGTGAAGATCATCGCCAAGCTGGCCAAGCAGGGGAGCGACTCGGCCGAGATCTACCGCCAGCAGAACCGTGCCGATCTGGCCGAGGAGGAGCTGGCGCAGGTGGCCGTGATGCAGGAGTTCCTGCCCCGGCAGCTGTCGCCCGAGGAGTTGACCGAAGCCGTGCGTGCCGTCATCGCCGAAGTGGGCGCCACCTCGGTCAAGGAGATGGGAAAGGTCATGGGCGTTGCCTCGAAGCGGCTTGCCGGACAGGCCGACGGCAAGGACATTTCGGCCAAAGTCCGGGAGCTGTTGGGCTGAGATGACCTTCCCGCATCCGCATAGCCTCCGCACCGTTTCGATGCCGCTCGGTATGGTGGTCGGGGCGATGTTCTGCCGGCCGATCGCGGCGTTGGAAACGGCCAGCGGCGGAATGATTACCCCGTCGCTCATCTTCCTGATGCTCTTTTTCACCTTCTGCCGCGTCGACGTGCGCAGTATGCGGCTGCAACCGCTTCACCTCTGGCTGCTGACGGCGCAGATCGTTTTCAGCGTGGCCGTTTACGGGATTCTGCTGCCGTTCAGCCCGACAGTAGCGCAAGGCGGGATGATCTGCGTGCTGACACCCATCGCAATGGCCGCCGTCGTGATCGGCGGAATGCTGGGCGCCGACATCGTTTCGATGACCACGTTCAGCCTGCTCTGCAACATGACGATCGCCGTCGTCGCACCCTTCATCCTCTCGGTGGTCGGCAGCGGCGACTGCTCGCTGGCCGTCATACTGGCCAGGGTCGCGCCGCTGCTGATCCTGCCCTTCGCCGCCGCACAGGGCTGCCGCGCCTTAATACCGAAGGTAAGCGGCTGGGTGGCCGCCCACAGTCAGATTTCGTTCTACCTGTGGCTCGTGTCGCTGACGGTCATCATCGGCCGCACGACGACCTTCATTCTGGATCATCCCGAGGCCGACGGCGCCGTCGAGACCGCGTTGGCTGCCACGGCGCTCGTGATCTGCCTCGTGCAGTTCAGGTTCGGCCGCTGGCTGGGACGTCGCTACGGCGATGCGGTCGCCGGCGGACAGTCGCTCGGACAGAAGAATACGGTGCTGGCCGTCTGGATGGCGCAATCGTTTCTCGATCCGATCTCGTCGGTCGCTCCGACGGCCTATATCGTGTGGCAGAACTTCGTGAACTCCTACCAAATCTATAAAAAGGATAGAGAAGCGGCGAAAAATCGAATATAAATTACTAAAATATAGCGATTTATATTTGATTGCGGGATTTTCTGTTGTTTTTGTGATTTCCCCGACAAAGCCCATAATTGTCCGATATTTGTTACTATTTTGTTACTCGAAAATACTGCGGTAACAAAACAAATTCGCTATATTTGCCGTTGAAGCAATAAACGGGAACGGCATGGCGAAGCAGAAACAGACGGTCAAATTGAAGGAGCCGGTGCGAATCCGGTTCAAGCAACTCTCTAACGGGAATCAATCCATCTATTTGGAATACTATACGGGCGACGTGATCCGCAAGGAGAACTATGTCGGCGGCAAACGGAAATACGAGTTTCTGAAGCTATACCTTATTCCCGAACGGACGCGGGAGGACAAGGCGAAAAACGAAGCGACGCTCGCCCTTGCCAAAGCGATTCAAAGCAAACGGATCGTCGAGGTGCAGAACGACGCGCACGGATTCCAGAATACGAACAAGTCCCGAGTGAACTTGCTCGACTATCTGGAAAATATCGGGAAGCAGTCCGCCGAGCAGGGAAGCCGGAACTATGCCCGAACGGTGCTCAATACCGTCCGGGCATTGAAGCTGTTTCGCGGCGACTATATCGCTTTTCGGGACGTCGATAAGGAGTTTCTCTCGGAGTTCACCGATTTCCTGCGACAGATGCCGAAGGCCAGTAAATACGGCGTATTGAAAACTGGAGGCCGGTTGAGCAACAATTCGGTCGTGTCTTATTACGGTACTTTGAGAACGGCAATCAACCGCGCTTACAAAGAGGGGATCATCACCGTCAATCCGACCAAAGAGTTCGATTTCGCAAGTAAGGTGCGGCAGGAGCCGAGCCGCCGCGAGTATTTGACAATCGACGAGTTGAAGACGCTGATAAATACCGAATGTCGGCACGAGATCGTCAAGCGGGCTTTTTTGTTCAGCTGTCTGTGCGGATTGCGCGTCAGCGACATTCGCAAATTGAGGTGGTGCGACCTGCAACGGAGCGGTGGGCGTGTCCGTATCGAAATTACGATGCAGAAGACCAAAGAACCGCTTTATCTGCCGATTTCAGACGAAGCGTTGAAATGGTTGCCGGAGCGCGGCGAGGCGAACGGCAGTGATTTTATCTTTCCGCTGACGCACGAGGGGACGGTGAACGACACGTTGCAACATTGGGCGAAAGTCGCCGGAATAACCAAACACATCTCGTTTCACGTGAGCCGTCATACCCATGCCACGATGATGCTGACTTTGGGCGCCGATTTATATACCGTCAGCAAATTGCTCGGCCACAAGAATATCGCCACGACGCAGATTTATGCCAAAATCGTAGACAAAAAGAAAGAGGAAGCCATCGGATTGATTCCGAATCTGACAGACTGAAACAGAGGCCAGACGTGCGGACGATAATTCGCACGTTTTTCTTTATCAACCGTTTTTCGTGTCGCTGACTTCGTCTTAAATACTCCCGCTCGGCAAAATACAAACTTCGTTTGCTTTTGCTCTCACTTATTCGTATCTTCGTATGAAACAAGACGGATTATGGAAGGTATGGAGTTGAAACCGCAGTTCGACGAGCTGCAAAAGATATTCGATCGTTGCATCAAACACGCTTGCCGGGTATTGGAGGAGCGTATTGCGACGAAAACCGCACGACTTGCCACTGAGCAGCGGCAAGAGCAAGAAAGGCTGGAGTATAACCGGATTGCCGACGAGCTGGCTGAGTTGTATTTGCACCACTCCGTATTGTCCGACCTGCGGTTCTGCCACTCCGAACCTGCATTTCTTTGGGAGGGCGGATTCTTCGAGTCGCTGCATGCAGATGAAAAGAAAAAGTATCTTGCATTCTCCGTGCCCTCGTTCGACTACTCCCAATACGAACGGGATAACACGGCCTATGATGCCGAACTTCCTTATTTTTCTGCTGTCGTAAACATTGTCGTCCGAGAGCGTTATGCAGCTTACTTGCGGCAAAGGGAAATATCCTTGTCTGAATCTGCGCCGAAGTCAGCTATTGCGGCGCTGCCCATTGCAGAAACGGAGAATCCGTTCGATTCGATACTTACCGACGAGCAGATTGCCTACCTCGCTACGGCTGTCAATGATGTCAAAATGTTCAACGTATCGTTGTCGGCGGACGAGCTGAAAGCTATTTTCGCCTGCAAACCCGAAGCGATCGTGCGGTCGAACAACAATCGTCTTGTCGCGTTCTTTTTCTCGGGACTGAGCAGCCGCGGGTTGATAACCCCCAACTGGCAATCCGTCATCGCCAATCATAAACTCTTCCTCTCGAAAGATACATCACGCGATAAATACATCAATCAAAGCGACTTATCTACGGCGACCAACTACATCCGCGACGTCGGTGTAGAGGGAAAATACGCAACCCTTGAAAAGTATCTCATGCAAGTGAAAAGACTTTGAGAACGGGTTGAGACCTCAAAGATAGGTCAGTCTGCTATCAAGCTTATACTCAATATATTTGCCCCCGTAACGGTTACAAGTCACGGAGGGCATGCACTCCATTTGTTTTATTTAAAATCCATCTAATTATGGAGAAAAGTATTGAGATGCGAGTTGCAGAACTCGAAAAGCAGGTGTTTCACACCAAAAACGTGTTGAGCTTCGAGGAGGCCAGCCGTTTTTTGAACCTCTCGAAAAGCTACCTCTACAAACTGACGTCGGGCAATCTGATTCCGCACTACAAGCCGCAGGGCAAGATGCTCTATTTCGAGCGTGCGGAGCTTGAGGCATGGTTGCGTCGCAATCCCGTCAAGACGCAGGCGCAGATCGAAGCCGAGGCACAGCAATACCTGCTTGGCCGCTCCTCGAAGAAAAAGTAGCGATGAATGCGCAACGTAGTTCCGATTCGGTTCCGGTTTCTTCATGGCGGTCGGCTCGTCTGTTCGTTACGGACGAGTTCGCGGCGCCTCCCGTGATTTTGCGGGTCAATGATTCGGTGATCGGGACTTTGGGGAATTTCAGCGCTTCTACCGGCAAGGCGAAGAGTAAGAAGACGTTCAATGTCTGCGCAATCGTGGCGGCAGCCATGACCGGCGGCACGGTGTTGAACTATTCGGCCTCTTTGCCGCCGGAGAGGCGGCGCGTCCTCTACGTCGATACGGAGCAGAGCCGTTTCCATTGCAAGCGGGTGTTGTGCCGGATTCTGCGGCTGGCGGGATTGCCGACCGATACGCATCCGCCGTTGTTGGAGTTCTTGTGCCTGCGCGGTTATGCCACCAAAGAGCGGTTGCGAAAGATTGAGGAGGCGATCTACGACCTCGACGACCTCGGACTGGTCGTTATCGACGGCATCCGCGATTTGGCGCACGACATCAACAGCCCCGGCGAGGCGACCGACCTTATCACGAAGTTGATGCAGTGGACGGACGAGCGGCGCATCCACATCCATACAGTGCTGCATCTGAACAAGGGCGACGACAACACGCGCGGGCATCTGGGTACGGAGCTGAACAACAAGGCCGAAACTGTCTTGCAAATCACCAAAGACGACTTCGACCGCGATATAAGTTCCGTTGCGGCGATGCACATCCGCGACCGGGATTTCGAGCCGTTCGCCTTTCGCATCAACGCCAATGCCTTGCCCGAGCTGGTCGAGGACTACCAACCTCGGCCGACTACCGCCACCAAAAGTTTCGACTATGCCGAGGTCTGCGAGGCCAAACACCGCGAGGCGTTGGAATTGTTGTTCTCCGAGGCTGACCGTGTTTCCTATTCGTCGCTTATCGGACGGTTGCAGAGCAGCTATGCCGCCATCGGTCACTCGTTCGGCATCAACAAGGCCAAGCAGCTCAAAGTCTTTTTGGAGAACAAGCGGATGATCGTCAAGGAGGATAGGTTCTACCGCTACAATTCCGATTTCCACTATTGACCCTTGCGGGCGGTTTAGTCCGGAACGGGGGTATATATTATTAAACCATTCTAAACCGGTACGGCGAGTTAAACCCCGAACCGTACCGATAAACCGAGTGAAAGAAAAACAGCTTATGGACGCAAAAGCAATCAATAAGTTCCCGATACGGGAGTACCTTGCAGCACGGGGCATCCGTCCGGTGAAAGACAGAGGTTATTACGGCTTGTATCATTCGCCGCTGCGCGAAGATCGTACACCCAGCATGAAAGTAGATTACGACAAGAACCTGTGGATCGACTACGGTGCAGGCGAGGGTGGCACGCTGATCGACCTCATGATGCGCATGGAGCGGTGCGATGCAGGAGAGGCCATGCGGCGGCTGGAGCAGAAGATTTCCGGAACGCCCGCTTTTTCTTTTCACGGGAATCACAACCCCGTGCCGCCGCACCGCGAATCGGCCATCACGATAGAGCAAGTCCGCCCGTTGGAAAACCCCGCCTTGCTCGCTTACATAAAAGAACGGGGCATCAACCTCAATACAGCGCGGGAACATTGTTCGGAGGTGCATTATCGTGTAGCGGACAAATTCTATTTCGCCGTCGGATTCCGAAACGATGCCGGAGGCTGGGAGTTGCGCAACCGCTATTTCAAGGGCTGCACGTCGAAAGCTCCGACTACCCGACGCGGCGATTATCCGACGTGCCTCGTATTCGAGGGATTTATGGACTACCTTTCGTTTCTGACGCTCAAGCGCAATCCGAATCCGCCGCACAATATCGTCGTGCTGAACTCGGTAACGAACCTTGCCAAAGCCGTTCCGTTCATCGCGTCGCACGAACGGGTGTATACTTACCTCGACAACGACGAGGCGGGGCGAAAGGCGACCGCTGAGTTGAAAGCCGCCTGCCGCAATCTCTCAGACCAATCCGTTCACTATCGGCCGCACAACGATCTGAACGACTACCTGCGCAGTTGTCGTCCCGTGAAAGAACACAGGCGGTCGTGCGGCCGCAAGTTGTAATGTCGCCCACCATTCGGCCACTTCGCGCCCGCGGCTTTTCCTCCGCAGAAAAGCCATAGCCTATTAGGGCTTTTTCCGAGCCGCAACACTTCGTGTCGCTGAAAAAGCCCCAATAGGCCAAAGGGCGACCCTTTGGAAACCCCTTGCGACCGTTCCGGCCGCCGACCGCACGCACTGCGGTCGAAAACCCGACAACCGAAATCATCAACCGCAAAATTATTACTGAATCATGGGATACGTCGTATTGCATTTGGATAAGTCGCCGGACAACGAAGTACCGATGACCGCTCATATCGCACGCACCAAAATGCCGCCCAATGCCATGCCGGAACTGACCTACCTGAATGAAGAACTTGTCGAATTTCCGGAGGGCGTCGCCGACCGAACGGAAGCAATCAACCATCGGCTCGAACATGCCGGACTGACCCGTAAAATCGGGACGAATCAAGTGCGGGTAATTCGTGTCATGCTGACCGGCACACAAGAGGATATGCTGCGTATCGTTCAAGAGGGACGCCTGAAAGCGTGGTGTACCGATAACCTTGCATGGTTGCGAAAAACTTTCGGAGCCGAAAATGTCGTTTCGGCAGTATTGCACATGGATGAAGCGACACCGCATATCCACGCAGCTGTCGTCCCTATCGTAACTGGCGAACGTCGTAAAGTCCGAAAGGAGAAAACTGACGAAACAGGCAAGCGGAAATACCGCACGAAATCTACGGCCCGACCTCGGCTATGCGCTGACGATGTAATGTCGCGTATCAAGCTGAAAGAGTACCAAGACACCTATGCCGCAGCAATGGCCAAATACGGACTGCAAAGAGGTATCGACGGCTCGAACGCCCGACACGTTACAACACAGGAATTTTACCGCAACGCCATTGCCCGACAGCAGAATTTGCAGGACAATATCGGCGAACTACTCCGCATTGAGGAGGAGAAGCTCAAAGCCGTCGAACATGCCACAAAGCAGGAACAGACGGTACGTGCAGAATTGCATCGAACCGCGGCCGAACTGGCTGCGGTAAAAGGCGAGTTGAAGACCGAGAAACTGAAAAACTCCGCCGCCGAGGTCGGCACGACCATCCTCGACGGTATCGGGTCGATGATCGGAACGTCGAAAGTCAAACGGCAGGGGCAGGAAATCGGAGTTCTGCGACAAGAGGTCGCCGCACGCGATGAAACGATCGAAATCCTGCAAACGAAGATTCAGACCATGCAAAGCGAACATAGTCGAGAACTGACGACAATGCAGGCGCGACATACCACCGAAAAGGCGAACCTGACGAATCGACACGAAAAAGAAATGTCGCTATTGAAAGCAATCATCTCGAAAGCGACAACGTGGTTTCCCTATTTCCGTGAGATGATCCGAATGGAGAGTGTTTGCCGAACGGTCGGTTTCGACGATGAACAGACCGCGATGCTTATTAAAGGTAAACCGCTTGAATATAGCGGCAAACTATACTCCGAAGAGCACAACTGCAAATTCACGGTCGAACGAGTAACGGCGCAAATAACTCCCGACCTGACCGACAAACGAAAATTGCAACTAACCATCAGCAAAATACCAGTTAAGGAGTGGTGCAGGGAGAAGTTCGAGAAAGCACGGCACTTTTTCTCTCAAGAGCCACGACAATCCAAAGGCTTTAAACGATAAATATAAGTCCCGATAATTCATAGAATTATCGGGACTTATTTATTTTCGGTTTTTGCCAATAGCCTTATCTATAACTTTTTTGAATTTTTCTAAACTATAATCATCGCCGTCATCCAATATAAAACAGCCATTGACATATTTCATATTTTCATCTACGATAATCAAAACATCACTGATCTGTTGCATACCAAGTCGATTCGCGCACCGAAATCTATGGTAGATATTCCATCCGCAAAATTGGTGTTCACTCACTACATTTGCATGGTCTTGAATCTCGTTCATTTTAACCTTGACCTCCTCGTCCAATTCTTTGAGTTGATTAGCGTAATCATCCATTTCTTCTTTGGCCTGCCGATATTCTTCTCTGGCATAGCTACTCCATCCTCTCGAATCGCTCCAAATGGCAGCCGATGATTTTGCGGAATTGTATTGACGTTGCAGTCGTTCTTTTTTCTCTTCCGCATTTAGCTCGATCAAATCATGAGCGGCTCTAATCACAGCTAAATCCGTATAAATAGAAGTATATGCGCTGTCTATATGTGTTTCAATGGGTTCATAACTATCCGCATCGTAAAGACGTTTCATCATTTCCGACTTGGCAATCTCTGCTCCTCTTTGTTCTCTCGTCTGCACACAACCGAACAAAAATGGGACAATACTTAAAATTAAGAAAATCTGTTTCATAGTGGCTTTTATGTTTGTTTTATAGATTTATCTGTAATGATAATGAATGCCCACTCGTTCTTTGCCATCTTTTTCATAAGTATATACATCGTCAATAATGACGGAACCACGACGATACAAATCGTATATCTCCGGAAAATTCGTTTTGATTAATTCGATGCGTTCTCCATAATCTCGAACATAAGTTCTTTTTACGACGCTACACGAGGTTAGCATGATGATAACCGACAGCAAGAGAATCAACCTTCTCATAATAAAAATTGTTTTCATCCTCCAGCTGCCACAAGGATATTAATAGTAACACGAAGCGTGGAACTGCAATGCCACGTCTTAACTTGAAGGTCGTAGGAAACCCATAGATGCAGATGTAGTGATAGCAGCCCACGCTATACGCGTGAGAACCACTATGCCATCCTTGCATCTAATTGAAAATTTCCTACGTTTTCAAGTTACAAGATGAGCATAACGCTTCTTCTCAATATGTCTGGAACGAGCGAACTCTATCCAAATACAAAAATACGCAATTTTCTTGAGTTTAATATTAACCACTGAAAATTATGAAAGAATTTTATGGCAACCTAATTCAAAATTTGTAATTTTGATACAGCTAAAAAATTGATAAATAATGAAACTTAAAAGTGCAGTAATAAAGAATTATAGAGGCATCAAAGAAGAGACATTGGTTTCATTTCAGGATTTCAATTGTATTGTGGGTAAAAATGATGTGGGGAAATCTACTTTATTGAAAGCAATAGATGCATTCCTTAATGAAAATAATCCTAATATAGAGGATAAAAACGTATATAGTGATTCCAATTTTATCGAAATAAACTTAATTTTTGATTCTGCGTCAAGTCCAATTATTTTGGATGATACTATTCCGGTATCACTTTTTGATGAAGAATTAGTTGATGAAAATGGATTAATCTCAGTTAAAAAGGTCTGGGATGTATCCCAAAAAACGATTAAACCTAAAATCTTTTTATGTCGCAAGATATATGATGCAGATGACTTTGTTATGTTGAGTGAAAAAGAGTTACGTACTCTTTGTGCAAAGTTTCATATAGAAACGGCAAAAGCAAACGGAGAAGAATATAACAATAAAGAAAAGCGGGAGAAATTGCGTGCATATCATCATGAAGCAGGCACGTCTTTCCATTTCGATTTTGAAGAAATGCCTGCTACGGGTACAACTCGTCCTAAAAAAATAATAGAAGCATTAAAAGGTATTTTACCGACCTTTGAATACTTTAGAGCTGACAGATCACTTTCAGATAGTGATACCTCTGTCCAAAAATATTTTAAGGATCAGGCTTATAAATTATTGAAATCAGAGATTTCGACAGATGAAGTTGAAGATTCGATTAGGCATCATATTGAAGAGGCATTAGGCAAAATTACACAAAAAATCAATCAAGTAGTTCCAGAAGATGAACAAGTTGAAGCTCAAGTGGAGTTTGATTGGTCGAAATTAATATCTACATCATTTCGTTGTAAAAAAGATGAGGCTAATATTCCTCTAACATCCAGAGGGGATGGTTTCAGACGGATTACAATGATGTCTTATTTTGAGATGTTAGCCGAAGAAAAACACTCTGGGAGGGATATGTTATTTGGGTTTGAAGAACCTGAAACTTTTTTACATCCCGAAACACAGCAGCAATTATATTCAAAATTAATCGGGATGAAAGATAATGGATACCAAATATTGGTAACGACACATTCCCCCAATATTGTAGCTGAAAGTAATATGGATGAAATTATTTTCATTCAACGAGTAGATGGTAAGTATACAGTCCGACAATATGATAGAATTGAGATTAGCGAAATAGTAGAAGAACTAGGGATTAAGCACGATAGCCGCTTACTCCAAGCATTTGAGAAAATAAGAGGTTTCTTTTTAGTTGAAGGGCCAGATGATGTAATAGCTTTTACGCATTGTGCCGTACAATACAAGGCCAATGGACTAATTGACTCCACGTTTGAAGAGTTAGGTGTTCATGTAATGCCCATTGGAGGTTGTGACGCTATCAAACATTGGACAAATTTGCAGATTATCAATAAACTGGGTAAACCTTTTTATATAATGCTGGATTCAGATAAGACAAAGGAGGTAATGGACTCACCTAATCTGATAAAACTGAGAAAATTGGGGTATAACGATTCTAATTGTGGCGTTACAAAAAAGCGAGAGATTGAAAGTTATATTCATCCGGATTATTTCCGCAATTTAACACCTCCAATAGAAATTGAATATGGAGATTGGGATGATGTAAAAAAAATATGCGGAGAACACCCTATGTCTGGGCGATTAGGCGGGAAAGGAGTTTGCGATAGGCATTTCCTCAAACTAACATTTCCTTTATTAAGAAAATCATTTTGCCCAGACGGTGAGCATGATGAATTCCTCGACATTTATCATAAAATTCATGATATGTGCGAAGCCTGATTCCCTAATATTTACTTTTTACCAATTAGGATGTTCTTGTTATTTTATTACAGGAGGTTGTGTAATTATTATAGCCATAATAGCTGTAATTGTGAAACGACTGCTTCTTACGAAGCAATTGGAACAACTTTCCGCAAAGATTGGTTGTATTCCCTCCTATGAAAATGTAATAACGAACGACGGTAGAAAAGAGGCAGTTTATGCTTGCAATGAGCGTTTTTCTGTCGATCTTATTACAGATTTAGAGACTAGCTTTGCCTCTTGTTATATAACCTTTGCACAAGAGAAGGAGTTTACGTGTTATTACGCAGATTATTACAAAGAAGCGGATGCGCTCGTCCCGCAGCTCAAGGCTTTCGGTATTGAACCGTCGGAGGCTGTCGTAAAGTTGATTCGGGATTTCAAAAATATCGGCAAGCTCGTCAGATTGCATAACCAGCAAGTTATCCAAAATTCGCTCGATAGGCACAAACTCTTTTTCGATCATTGTTTGAAATATCCGTTGGACGAACAGCAGAGGCGTTCCATCGTATCGGAAGAGGATAATTGTCTGGTCGTAAGCAGTGCCGGAAGCGGCAAGACATCCTCCATCGTAGGAAAGGTCAAATACCTGATTGAAATAAAGAAAGTCGATCCGACACGGATTCTTCTTATCAGCTATACGAACAAGGCTGCCGCCGAGCTGACCGAACGAATGGGAATCGAGGGCTTGCATGGCTATACTTTCCATAAGTTGGCCCTTGATCTGATTGGGCAGCAAACAGGTAATAAACCTTCGATCTGCGACAATACGGACGCGTTGTTCGTGAAAATATACCGCGAATTGCTGGCCGATTCGCGATTCCGTAAACATGCGGTCGAGTATTTCGTCGATTATCAAGCCAACGAGGCAGATTGGGAGAGACGGAAAGATGAAAGACGCCAGCAGCTATCCGAGCAAAAGGATATGCGGCTGAAAGCCCTGCTTCCGGATATGGACGGCAAACAGATTTACGTGCGGAGCAAGCAAGAACAAAAAATCTGTTTCGTCTTATCGTCCCTCGGCGTGAAATTCAGATATGAGGAACCTTACGAATATCCGGTAGCGGACGCGATGCACTCCCAGTACAAACCCGATTTTTCGATCCACTTCGAGCGTGACGGCAAACCGCAGCGTCTCTATCTGGAGCATTTCGGGGTAGATGAACACGGCCTCGTACCCGCATGGTTCGCCAAAGATCGGAATATATCTTACGAGGAGGCCAATCAAAAGTACAACGACGGCATCACATGGAAGCGGGCCGCCCACGAGAAATTCGGAACAAAACTAATTACGACGTCCAGCGTGGATTTTTACCGTTCGGATATTCGTGAGACGCTCAAACAATTGTTGCTCGATGCCGGTGTCCCTCTGCAAGAACGAACAGATGCTGAGTTGTACAGCATGGTATTACCGGAAGGCAGCAAGCAGGAAAAGTCGTTTATCCGGTTGATCGCCACGTTCGTCACCTTGCTGAAGTCGAGCTGCCGCTCGCTGAAAGAGGTGCTGAGACAGGTCGGCGAAGCCGGCGACGAGCGCAGCGAGTTCGTAATCAGAAACATCTTCCGTCCTGTGTATGAACGCTATGCGGAGGCTTTGCGCAGTAGCGGACAAATCGACTTTACGGATGCCATCTTGCAGGCGACCGAACTTTGTCGGGCAACGCATCTAGTGTCGTATGAATATATAATTGTCGATGAATTTCAGGATATATCCGTTGACCGCTACAACTTTCTCAAAGCCTTGCGCGAGGGCGATCCTCCGGCAAAACTCTATTGCGTAGGTGACGATTGGCAATCCATCTATCGTTTCTCGGGAAGCGATATGGCTCTTTTCAATAATTTCGCAGCTTTTTTCGGCCCAACCGAAATCAATAAAATCGAAACGACCTATCGTTTCGGTGAGCCATTGGTTGGTTTGTCGGCTCGATTCATCCAACGTAATACGGCTCAAATAAAAAAGAACATTCGGCCGTTCAGCGAGCAAAGGAAAACCGAGCTATCGTTCCAAGCCTACGATCGAAACAACTATTGCAATGTCATCGGACAGCTTATTGCATCCATTCCGGCCGACAAATCTGTGTTTCTGCTGGGACGGTATTCATTCGACGATTACCACCTCTCGTTCATGTATAAAAGCGTCAAAGAGGGGAACAGATTTTACTATATCATCGGTGGCCGCAAGGTCGAATTCCTGACCGTGCACAAATCCAAAGGGCTTGAAGCCGACTATGTGATTTTGCTCCAGTGCAACAAGGACACCTATGGCTTTCCCTCACTCGTAAGCGATGACCCATCTTTGCAATACGTGCTGACGGCAAGCGACCGTTTCCCTTATGGCGAGGAGCGACGGTTGTTCTATGTAGCAATCACACGGGCCAAAATTAAAACATGGGTTCTCTACGATGCCCGTTTTCCATCGGTTTTCGTGGACGAGTTTCTGCGTCCCGAAAAAGTTACGGTGGAGAGTTACACCAAGCATCCGAATGCCAACAAGCGGTGGACGCGCCGTGCCGACCAATTTTTGCTGACGCTCCATCGTGAGGGGAAAAGCGTCCGATATATTGCGGAGAAAATGGGCCGCAGCCAGACTTCCGTCGTCATGCGACTGGGCAAATTGGAAAGTCAATAAACATATTATTAAAGATCGTATTATCTACTTTCTGCTATTCAATGAAACCAATACGATGTTAATATTATTGCTTTTTTTTCAAAGGAATTGCTGGGTTATTGACGGGTGCAGAAGTATGAAATAATCCTTTGCTTTTATGTGTAGAGTAAACGTTGCAATGATTGCTGAGACAATGGACAACGCCTCTGCTGGGATGTTTCTGAGAACCTTTCGCGGAAATAATCGCACAACTTGGAGCCAATTTATCAATTAGGCCTGATGTCAGATTATGTTTGCTCCCATGATGAGGAACTTTTATTTTACATCCCGCCAAGTTCGCATTATTAGAGATTGCATCCATGATAGCTGCTCGGTTCGCATCACCCAGCAATAAAAATTTACAGTCATCGACTGGTTTAAACAAAAGAATTATACTACCAGCATTGGTAGGCGAACAATCATCAGGCTCGTTATCAATGGATGATTTGGCTTGAAACGATGAAAAAGAACCAACATCTTCGTATAATGAATTATCCTCATCCTTTTTCTTTTTATTATTTTTAAGAATTTCTATCGCAAGAGGATAATAGAATTTTTTGGTTGGTCCAACAACCGAAAGCGGAATTTGAGGATGGCTTTTCCCTTTATATGCGGATTGAACATTTTGGCACTTATTTTGGGCTAATGACACGAGATTTGGAGATTGTGTATCTGTCGGATGAGCATAACATTCGCGACAGTGAGACAACCAATCCCGTCTCGAGTATCGTTGATAATACTCCTCTTCCGTAATTACATCATCTGGCGTGTTGAGCCAAAATTCATTAATTGTTATATTTCGATCATTTAACAATCCGAAGAATCCGCCTTTATGATCCGAATCCGGATGAGTGCATATTGCTAAATCAATAGTATAAGTATTCCAGTGATTCCAAATATAATTTTTGATTTTGGCTGAATCCTCAACATTTCCAGCATCTATTAATACAATATATTGCTTCCGACCATCATCATATCGTATGATGATGGAATCTGCATCTGAAACGTCGAGATAATGAACTTCGTAATTCGGCATATTAAGTATATTTATTATCGGTTATTCAATCGAGATACACGCGATGTAATATAAGAAACCTGTTTCTTATAGGAACAAAGGAATAACAGAACACCTAAGCCTAAAATAACCCAACAGACATTATCTGTTACAAAATCCTTAACACTCGAACAAAGGAATATTAACTTAAGAATAAGAACGATGGCGAATACAGATATATAGCTTCTGTATTCATTGTTCATTCGGCTTAACTGAGTAAGTTTCCCTGATGTATCCTTCAGTTCTGCATCTGTAAAATCTGCATGCGACACACAGTTCACTATTTTGAGCTTTTTCATTAAAGGTTCAAATATCAAAGAACTTATTCGCGAGTTTATTATTCCGAGAAAATAGAGGATAACGGCAAGTATCCATATATTATCTGTAAGAGAGAATATATCGCAATCTTCCACACAGAATTTTAGTAAAGCAGCCAGCACTGTACCGGGAATTAAATTCGTGAGCAAGTTATAAACAGGGATCGATGATATGATTTTTTCCATTTATACGTATGTTTTATGGGTTTCCTTGCTTTCTAAATGTGCTTAAAACGAGTTTGTGTGTAACTTACAGATGCAATCGTTGATACAAAGTTAGTTTATTATTTCCATTGTTTGATAATTCGATAAAACTTTTTGTAGAGTATCCAGCATTAGCTTTCATGATTTTTATTTAACTACCAAGAGTTGTCTTCAATAAATTCATTATCTTTACATAGCTTCTTGACTTTGTTAGACCGGTTATTTCATGGTTAAATGAGCTAACAGAGTGTCTCTATGTTGAGTTTGTGTAATATAAATTATGATTGATATTGATGATTTTAAGCACGAGATAGAGTGTATTTATAAAGATGAAAAATACTCTGTCCGAGATAATGGAGCTGTTTTCCGGTATCCTCGTGATGGTAAACGGCCTCGTCAATATGATAACTTCTGGACTTTCGGGAAAACCAATGATAAACACGGATACATGGAGATTGCCTCCGTTCGTGTTCATATTATCGTAGCTACGGCCTTTCATGGCTCGAAACCGACGAAAGAACATGTTGTCGATCATATAGATACGAATCGCCGCAACAATCGCCCGGACAATCTTCGATGGGTTACCCGATTGGAAAACGCTCTCGAAAATCCGATTACACGAAAACGTATCATTATGCGTTGCGGCAGTATCGAAGCGTTTTTAGCCAATCTGTCTTTGTTGAGAGAAAGCGATGTTACCCCCGATTTCAGTTGGATGAGAACTGTAACAGATGCCGAAGCCCAAGTCAGTAAAGAACGATTATTGGCATGGGCTGAAAGCGACCAACAAACATCCGGCGGCGCTTTGGGCGAATGGATATATGATCGGCAACCAATTTCGCGAAATGACGGTCAGTTGTCGAGTGTAGATGAAATAGATAAACTGCAATCCGATTCCTTAAACGGTTGGGGTCAAATTCCGCCTCTTGGACAGGAACATCACATTGAGACAGAACAGAGGAAGCAAAATGTTATGCTCTCGTTAACACCCGGAGCGGCCCAAGAAATCTATTTTTATAATGATAAGCCCAATGAATACCCATGTACCCCGCAGGAATACAATGGCGATCCTTTGATAGCTTATGCCGCCAATCTGACCGAAAATGCTGTCTATTGGCGGAACAATAATGGGGATCGTGAGTATGTAGTTGCCAAGTATGGATTTTCAGAAGATCGAAATTCTCTATATGTAATGACTAAATCCGCATACGTGTGGCAAAGCCAAGAGGATGGAGATTCTATGCCTATTCCCATAGCAAATCTCAATAAAGACGAGTTTAGTGAAAGTGAATTGGACTATCAACTTGGAGTGGTTGTGTACGAAGATAATTTATTCGTACATAAAAGGGTAGAAACCGGTTTTATGCCCAAAGAGTATTTGGAGGAGTTATTTGACGAATGTATTGGCAAGAAGAAAAAGATTGACAAGAATTAAAATATTTCGGGAAACCCAATTTTATCCATATTTTTGTTGCTATTTTGTTACTTGCTGCAAGAACTGTTTTATGTTATAGATTAATAATCAGACGAATACAAGCGCAAGTAAATAATATGTGGCAGAACTTCGTGAACTCCTACCAAATCTACAAAAAGGATAGAGAAACGACGAAAAATAAAATATAAATCATTAAAATATGACATCGATATACCTTAATGCATCAACCAAAACATAGGATGTCCTGATGCGAATATGGAATTTTTCTTTGAAAATTCAAATTCAAGTCAAAACACAAGTCCTTAAATGTCACCCATAATGGTTGACTTTTTTCATTTTCTTTGAAAATTTTTCCGAAAATGGTGCAAAATCGGGGGGGGGTAGTATAATTAATAATTCGTTTTTCCCGAATGATGAAGTCACTGATAGATTTACCGAGAAACTTGCAATCCGAGGAGGATTGTAGGCTTTTCTTGGAACATATCAGGTGGCATGGAGTTCCGATTTTCCGCATTGCGGCAGCAAGTCGGAAGAACATTATGAATTGACGAATGGCGGAGTATTCCGAGGACTATACAAATGCAAGGATTACCGGGAACGGTTTACCGTAACGGTAGAAACCATGTTCGAGGGTTCACATATCCCGATGCAGAAATGGTTTGTAGCAATAAACAACGGCAATATATGGTAAAACATATACACCCGCGGTAATAGTTAAAAATGAAACTATTATAACAGCAGTTCTAAATGGAATCGTTGCCATGCGATTATTATTGGGCAGATAATATTATTCCGTAAGGGTAGTGCTTTTTCCGGGACAATCGGTGCCTTTTCTCCGGAAAAAGCCGTTGTCCGGTTTCCTGTTTTTCGAAGACGGATCTTGCAAATTTGAAATTAATATTATCTTTGCAGAAGATGGTCTGCTGTTCGGATGTGCGATGCCAATGCTTGCCGTCGTTTCTGGCCAATACCGTCTTTGCTGAAACTATGACCGAAGATTTCACGCAGGAACCCGAGGACAGGGAGCTGTTCCGACAGATCAAACAGGGGAGCGAGGAGGCTTTCCGGGAGGTCTACGGGAAGTACCACCGGATTCTCTATGCCGTGGCCCTGAGAATGTTGAAGGATCGTTCCGCGGCTGAGAATGCCGTGCAGTACGTCTTCGTGAAACTCTGGGTCGGGCGACAGGACATGACCGTCATGTTGAGCCTGCGGAACTACCTCTACACGATGACCCGCAACTACATCCTCAATTACCTGCGCAGCCGCAATACCGAGCTGGTGCACAGTTACCGCTTGGCACAGCTCGTCCCCGAGGCTTCGGACCCGCTCGACGCTCAGATCGAGCGCGAGGATCTGTCGCAGGTGCTCGACACGGTGATTGCAAGGCTTCCGCCCCAGAAGCGGCAGGTCATGCATCTGCGCAAGGCAGGCTATTCGAACCCCGAGATCGCCGAGATGCTCAATCTCTCGGTCAATACCGTCCGTTCGCACTACCAGGAGGGTGTCAAACTCCTGAAAAGCCGTTTCGGCTATATCGTTCTGCTTATCTTCATCCTGCAAACCTTATTTTTATGAACAGACCTTCGGAAGAACTTTTGCATAAGACGCTCGAAAACCGCGCCACTGCCGCCGAGGCTGCTTCGGTCGCCGAGTGGCCTGTGGCGACTGCGAACAGGCGGAGGTCGATTCGGAACGCATTTTTACACGGATCAAATCCACACTCACACGCGGACGCCGACGCCGCATTCTTTTCCGCGTTGCTGCTGTCGTGATCCCCGTCGTGTTGGTCTTGGGTGTCGCCCTGCGCCTCGACCGTCAGGTAGGGGGCATCTTTTCGGCCGCGGAGTACGACGAATTCGTCGTCGACAGAGGCCGGCGCACGCAATGCTTGTTCCAGGACGGCTCGATTGCCTATCTTAATTCCGAGTCGAAAATTATCTATCCCGTGAAGTTCGGGCTTTTCGAACGCCGCATCCGGCTCGAAGGCGAAGCCTATTTCAAGGTGGAGCACAACACCCGACGGCCGTTTGTCGTGGAGTTCGAGGGCGGTGAGATCAGGGTGCTCGGTACTTCGTTCAACGTCAAGGCCTATCGCGGTGACGACATCGTTGCCGTGACGCTCGATGAGGGGCGCGTGGTGCTCGACGGCCGCAGCGGCAGCTTCGAGCTGACCCCTTCTGAACAGCTGCTCTACGATCGCCGCTCGGGAGAGGGACGCATTGTCCGGGTCGGCGACGCCATGCGTTACTCGATCTGGAAGGACGACGTGATCCTGTTCCGCGACACGCCGTTGGGGGAGGTGCTCGAAACCTTGTCGCGGTGGTACGACGTGCATTTCGAAATGACGCAGTTGCCTCCGCAACCCATATCCTATACTTTTACCACCGACAATACGCTATTGGATAACGTGTTGCATGAGATGGAACTGATCTCTCCGGTGCGCTTCGAACGTTCCCGATCCGAAATCAGGGTGAGTTTCAGATAAAAAATAGAGTTCCGGCTCATCGTTTTTTCCCGTTTGCGTGTCTATTGTATGAAAAGCGCGCAAACGGGCTTTTTAGTAAACTACTACCTAAATTAATCTGTATGAAACGAATCAGACTATTATTTCTGATGCTGCTTTGTGCTGCCGGAACTGTCTCGACGGTTCGGGCGCAGAAAGTGACGTTGAACTTCCGGGATGCCAAACTCGAACAGGTGTTCGGGCGGATCACCGAGCAGACGGGCTACACGTTCTACTATGCGCGTCCGACGGTCAATCCCGACAAGATCGTGAGCATTGCCGTCAAGGATGTCGACGTGCGTGCGGCGCTGAAGCAACTGCTGGCGGCCGACAAGGTCGAGATAGAGATCCGTGACGGTAAGATCTATCTTTCCCCCCCCCCTTCTCTTGCAGGCTGCTGCCAGGGAGCAATCCGTTGAAGGCGTTGTCCGCGACGCTGCGGGACAGCCTGTGGTCGGCGCTGCGGTGATCGTCAAGGGTACGACAAGGGGTGTGAGTTCGGGAGCCGACGGCTCGTTTGCCTTCGACGATCTGGCGGGCGATGCCGTGTTGCAGGTTTCAGCGCTGGGGTATGCGGCCTCTGAGGTGCCGGTCGGCAACCGCTCGTTCGTCGCGGTCGAACTGAAAGAGGACACCAAACTCGTCGACAAGGTGGTGGTCGTGGGCTACGGCACGCAGAAGAGGGCTAACTTGACAGGCGCTGTCGACCAGGTTTCTTCGGACCTTCTGGAAAACCGTCCAGTGGCTAATGTCACGCAGATGTTGCAGGGTGCCGTTCCCAACCTCAATATCTCGCTGGCCGACGGCAAACCCAACCGTTCGGCGTCGTACAACATCCGCGGCAAGACGTCGATCGGTGCGGGCGGATCGGCTCTGGTGCTGATCGACGGTGTCGAGGGCGACCCCGCGATGCTCAACCCTAACGACATCGAGTCGGTTTCGGTGCTCAAAGACGCTGCCTCGGCTGCCATCTACGGTTCGCGCGCACCCTACGGCGTAGTGCTCATCACCACCAAGGATCCGGGAAAGCTTCCTGACAAGTTCACGATCAACTACACGGGCAACGTTTCCATCCAGCAGCCGACGGCCATTCCCGACGTCGTGGACGACGGGTACGTCTATGCGTGCCTTTTCTACGACGCATGGTATAACTACCGTTTCAACGAACCGACGGGCTTCAATAACTCGCAGGACTTTTCGCGTGCGTGGCTCGACACCTTCCGCCAGCGCAAACTCGCGGGTAACAAGCTCGAAACGACCGTCGATCCCGACGGTAAGTACGTTTACTACGGCAATACGGACTACTACGACGCGCTCTACAAGGATACGGTGATCGCACAGACGCACAACGTTTCGATCAGCGGTTCGAACGGCAAGATCAGCCACTATCTTTCGGGGCGTCTGTACGATTACAACGGTCTGTTCAACTTCACACCCGACACTTACCGCACGATGAACCTCCGTTCGAAGGTTTCCTCACAGGTGTTCAAATGGTTGAAAATAAGCAATAACTTCGACTATACGCACGACCGCTATCGTCAGCCGATGGGCTATTCGAAGGAGGGTGGCGGCGTGCTGTGGCGTTCGGTCAACGATCAGGGGCATCCCTCGTCGCCGATCTTCAATCCCGACGGTACGCTGACCAAGTCGGGCGCCTATGCCATCGGCGGACTGGTGACGGGCGACAATTGGCTCGACCGTACGACCAAGACGCTCAAAAACACCACCACACTCAACGTCACGATGCTGGAAAACCGCCTGCACCTGACGGGCGACTTCTCGTTCCGCACCAAGGACTACACCGAAACCAAGAAGACCACTGCCATTCCTTACAGTGCCTACGAGGGCGAAACTGTCTATCTCGGCACGCCCGAGACCGACGACGTGATGAAGGAGTCGTTGCAGCTGACGACCTATATGGCCACCAACGCCTACGCCGAATTCGAGGACACCTTCGCCGAGAAACACTATTTCAAGGCGTTGGCCGGTTACAACTACGAGCAGCAGGACTACAAGTCGACCTACTCTGAGCGCAACGGTCTGCTGATGCCCGACGCCGGCAACATCAACTTCGCGCTGGGCGACGTCATGTCGATCACCGGCGGCGGTAGCCGCTGGCGTTATGTGGGAGCCTTCTTCCGTTTCAACTATGCCTACGACGACCGCTATCTGCTCGAAGTCAACGGCCGCTACGACGGTTCCTCGAAATTCCCCAATAACTCGCAGTGGGGTTTCTTCCCTTCGGCTTCGGCCGCCTGGCGCGTTTCGCAGGAGAAGTTTTGGAATGTCAGCCCTATGGCTGTTTCGAACCTCAAAGTGCGCGCTTCGTACGGTGCGCTGGGCAACAGCAACGTCGATCCCTACACCTATCTCGAAACGTTCGGTCTGTCGACCTTCGGTACCGGTTCGGGCGATGCGGCCCGCTACCTCTTCGGGCAGGCCAAGTTGCGCTACACGAGCCTCCCGGGGCAGATTCCCGACAACATCGGCTGGGAAACCTCCAAAACCTTCGACGTAGGACTGGACGCCGGTTTCCTGAACGGCCGGCTGAACCTCACGGCCGACTACTACGTCCGCAAAACGGTCGACATGTACACCGTCGGGCCGACGCTTCCCTATACCTTCGGAGCAACGGCTCCCAAAGGTAACTACGCCGATATGAGCACCTACGGCTATGAGATCTCGTTGAGCTACAACGACTCGTTCAGGCTGGCGGGCAAACCTTTCAATTTCGGGATCAAGACGACGTTGGCCGACTATTATTCCGTGATCGACCGCTATAACAACGCCTCGCGCAAACTTTCCGATTACTACGAGGGGCAACGCCTGGGCGAGATCTGGGGTTTCGTCTGCAACGGGCTGTTTCAGAACCAGGCCGAGATCGACGCGGCGTTCGGGGGCAAGGGCTACAAGAACGACATCATGCAGACCTCCGAGAAGTACATCACCTATCCGGGTGACATGCGCTTCGAGGATCTGAACGGTAACGACGCCATCGACCGTGGCAGCAGCACGGTCGACGATCCGGGCGATAGGAAGATTATCGGCAATTCCGAGCCGCGTTACATCTATACCATTTCGCTCAATGCCGACTGGAACGGCTTTTTCCTCTCGGCGCTGTTCGACGGCGTGGGCCGGCAACAGTGGTTCCCCAGCGACGAGAGCCTTTTCTGGGGCATGTACAACCGTCCCTACAACCAGGTTCCGACGTGGCATCTGCAAAACTATTGGACCGAGGAGCGCCCGAATGCCTATCTGCCGCGCTACGTGGGCTACTACGGTCCGATGAACGCCGGTACGGCCAACATCAACACGCGCTATTTGCAGGACGTATCGTACATCCGGTTGAAGAACCTGCAATTCGGTTACGACCTCCCCAAACGGTGGATCTCGAAGATCGGCCTTTCGAAGGTTTCGGTTTACTTCTCGGGAGAGAACCTCTGGAGCTGGTCGCCGCTCTACCGCCACACGAAGGACTTCGATGTGACGGTGGCCAACAAGAAGTCCGACTCGGATATCTCCGACAGCAAGGGCGACGGACATAATTATCCCGTGATGCGGAGTTTCAGCTTCGGCATCTCGATCACCTATTAAACTGTTTCCGTACTATGAAAAATCAACTTATATTATGGAGTATGTTCGTGGGCTGCGTTGCGCTTGCCACATCGTGCGACCTGACGGAGAACGTGCAGGTGAAAGCCGACAAATCGATGATCTTCGGATCGAAATCGGGTCTCGAACTCTACTCCAATTCGTTTTACAAGGCTCTTCCGACACTCAAAAACGGTTTCATGCAGGACAAGATGTGCGATGTGGGAGCCGTCAGCAATACCGACACTTTCATCAAGCAGGGAGCCTACAACACCGAGACTGCGACCAGTTGGAGCTGGGGCGCTTTGAAGAATATCAACTATTTCATCGACGGCTGCAACGACCCGAAATACTGCACCGTCGACGACAATACGCGCGACAACTACCTCGGCATCGCCCGCTGGTTCCGTGCGTGGTTTTACTACGATAAGCTGACCACCTATGGCGAAGTGCCCTGGTTCCCCCACGACATCCAGTCCTACCAGAACGACGTGATGTACAAGGATCGCGACAGTCGCGACGTGATCATCCGCAATCTGATCGCCGATCTCGATTTCGCTTACGAGCATATCCAGGCCACCTCGTCGACCGGAAGCTCGACGCTCACACGCTGGGCTGCTGCCGCGCTCAAGTCGCGCGTCTGCCTCTTCGAAGCGGCTTACCGCCGTTACCATAATCTCACGGAGCTTGAAATAACCCCCGAGGAGCTATATCGCGAGGCCGCCAAGGCCGCTAAACTGGTGATCGATAACAGCGGCTGTTCGCTCAATACCGCCACGGGCAAGAAGGGCGCTTACCGCGATTTATTCTACAACGAAACGCCGCTGACGCAGGAGGTGATCCTCGCCGTCTGCGCCAACGAGAAATCCGGTATCTTCGGCGAGCAGAACTGGTGGTTCAACGCCCGTTCGTACGGACTATGTTGGAGCCTTGTCCGCTCGTTCGTCCACACCTACCTCAAGCTGGACGGTACGCCTTTCACCGACGACGCCGACTATGCCGTGAAATCTTTTACCGAGGAGATGGAGGGGCGTGACCTGCGTTTGGAGCAAACCGTGCGCGGGCGCAATTTCCTGTGGGACGGCAAGACGGCAGTCGCCGACATCAAAAACCTTTCGCTCACAGGCTACCAGGTGATCAAGTACACGCTCGACGAATCGAAATACGACGGCGGAGCGAAGAACATCAACAGCATTCCGCTGATCCGCTATGCCGAGGTACTGCTCAACTACGCCGAAGCGCAGGCAGAGTTGGGCGTAATCACCGATTCCGAATGGGCGCTTACGGTCGGCGCGCTACGCAAACGCGCCGGCATCACGAGCGGCACGGAAACGTTGCCCACGACCGTTGACGGCTACTTGCAGCGCACCTTTTATCCGGACGTGACCAGCCCCGTGCTGCTTGAAATCCGCCGCGAGCGGGCCATCGAACTCGTCGCCGAAGGCATGCGCTTCGATGATTTGCGCCGCTGGAAATGCGGGTCACTGATGGAAACCCTGCCGTGGAGCGGCATTCACATACCCGGATTGGAACAACCCGTCGATGTCAACGGCGACGGTGTGGACGACTATTATTTCACCGAGGGCGAGGTCACGGCGGCTCCGGCGGCGTACCGGAACATTGCCATCCGCGTCAACCAGGACGGAGTGGGGCTTTATGCCGAGGCGAATGCCGTGGCAGGTTATGATCTGGTCTACAAGACCGGTGCGGGCGATCGTTATTGGTATCCCGACGGCCGCCAGTACCTCTATCCGATTCCCGCCAAGGTGATCCGGGATTATAAGAACGCGGGCTATACGATCTCGCAGAACCCCTACTGGGACAACGAATAAAAATAGAAAGACCATGAGAATATTTCGTTATTTACTGACGTTTACGCTGAGTTTCTCCTTCGTTTTCGTCGCCGGATGCAGCGATCCGAAGCCCGATTACTCGGAATTCTACAAACCCCAGCCCGGCGACGAGCCGGAAGAGCCGGTCAATCCCGGCCTTGATGACAATCAGTTGAAAGTCATGTCGTTCAATATCCGTTACAGCTCTGGCGACGACGGAACGAACAGCTGGGACAACCGCAAGCAGGCCGTTCCGGCGATGTTCGCCGACCAGCAGCCGACGGTGCTCGGCGTGCAGGAGGCGCGGCTCGACCAGAAGACCTACATGGACGAAAACTGCGCGGGCTACAAGAGCATCGGCGTGGGCCGCACCGACGGTCAGAATGCCGGTGAGTTCATGGCCATCTACTACCTCGACGATGCAGTGAAGCTCGAAAAGTGGGGGACATTCTGGCTCTCCGACACCCCCGACACCCCGTCGATCGGCTGGGACGCCTCGACCTACCGCACGGCCACGTGGGCCGTGTTCACTCACTACAAGTCGGGCCGCAAGTTCTTCTACGTCAACACCCACATCGACCACGTGGGACAGGTGGCGGCCCAGAAATCGATGGAACTGATCGAGGCGAAGATCAGGTCGCTCAATCCCGACAACCTGCCGACGCTGCTGACCGCCGACTTCAACAAGATGCTCGACAGCCCGATTTTCGACGGCGTGAAGAAGTTCATGGTCGACGCGCGTACGACCGCTCCCGTGACCGACAACAAGGCGTCGTTCAACAACTTCGGCGGCGCGACCAACTATCCGCGCATCGACCATATCTTCAGTTCGGGCTTTACGCCCCTGCGCTTCGCTACCGTCGACCAGCGTTACGAGAAGGTCCCCTATATTTCGGATCACTATCCCATTGCGGCCGTGTTGGAATTCAAGTAATCCTGCAACCAAAACTCAAAACCGATTAAAATGAAACGATATATCTATATGATAGCCGCTTTCGTCCTCATAGGGGCTGCCTCCTGCCAGCCGGACGAGGAGGTGGCGGTTCACGCCTCGTTCACCACCGACAAAGAGTCCTACGACGTGGGCGATCCGGTGGTGCTCACCAATACTTCGACGGCCGAAAACGCCCTCATCGCCATCTGCAAGTGGGAGTTGGGCAAGGGCGTCGTTTCCTACGAAACCACTCCGGAGAACATCTCCTACGACCAAGCCGGGGAGTACGTCATCAAGCTGACCGTCACCTCCGACCGTGGGGCGAAGAAGTCGTCGTTCGAGAAGACCATTCTGGTCGTAGACAACAACATCCGGCCCGTGGCCGACTTCTCGTGGTCACCCGAGAAGGTAGTGGCGGGCGAACCGGTGCAATTCTCCGACCGTTCGACCGACGAGGACGGCGAGGTGGTGGCCTGGGAGTGGAAGTTCGGAACCACGACCTCCGACAAGAAGAATCCCGAGTTCACTTTCGCGGCGCAAGGACCCACTGAGGTTTCGCTCACCGTGACCGATGACAAGAAAGGCAAGAACACCAAGACGGTGACCATCGACGTGGGGCGCGGCACCATCAACCTCGACCTGCTCTGGTCGTACCCCTACGATGATACGAAGGATGCCTATGTGTTCGGTACGTCACCCGCGGTCAGTCCCGACGGCGAATACGTTTATGTGACCTCGACGGGCTATTCGTTGGTCTGCTTTACGAAGGCGGGCGAGCGTCTCTGGGCCTTCGATATCGGCAAGGATGGCGCGTCGGCTGAGAACAACAGCGGCTCGATCAAGGTTCAGTCGCCGACGCCTTCGGTCGGCGGGGACGGCACGGTCTACGCGCTGGCAGGCTTCAACGAACCCAACAAGGGTGCCGGAGGCAGTGCTTTCTACGCCATCTCGGGCGGTGCTGCGGGCGGATCGCAGCTCTGGTACGTCAACACGGGCGTAAACACCAGTTTCCGGTTCCTTTCGCCGGCTGTTACCGAGAAATACCTCTTCATCGTGGCGCGCAACGTACCTTCGGGACACCAGAATTTCCAGGTCTATGACAAATCGTCGGGCAATCTGGTGGACGAGCGGCATGTCAACAGCGGCTCCTATGGTGGCGTATTACCGCTCAAAAACGGTATGGTGATCGCCGGTACGGGCGGTAGTCACGGCATGCGCGTCTATTTCCCCGACGGCACGGGGAAGTGGAAATTTTCCTGTGTGAAATCGAACGGTCGCGAGCACAACTACGGCGGTACGGGCGAAGATAAGACCTGCGAAGCCCCGAACGGAACCCAGCCCGCTTCAGGTCCCGGCGGCAAGGTCTACATTCTGTTCCAGAACCAGGGCGTGCGTGCGGACAAGAGCCTGGGCGGGGGTATCGTCTACTGTTATGATCCGGCAAAGACCGTCTACGGGCAGACGCCCGAGCCGGACTGGTACTGTCCCGTCAAGGGAGACTGCGCCCAGTCAGGTATGGGCGTGGCGCTGGGCGAGGACGGTACGGTCTACGCCGCGACGCAGAAGACCGGCAGTGAGGCTGCCCACGTCACGGCTATCTCCGCGCAGGGTGTGAAACGTTGGGAGCACGCTGCCGACGGCGACATCAACGGTGTTCCGGCCGTTGACGACCAAGGTTTCGTCTATTACAACGACCGAACCACGGGCAAGCTGGTGAAACTCCGCCCGGAGGACGGTTCGCGCGTGGCGGAGATCAAGCTGGCCGACGAGTTGCGCTCGTCGCCGACGATCTCCTACGACGGTACGATCTACGTTAACGGCATGAAGGACGACAAACCCACCGTCTTCGCGGTGAAGGGTGCAGCCGAGGGCTGCGCCGCATCGTGGTCGCAGCAGGGTGGCAACCCATCCAAAACTGAGTATATGTACTGATTTGCCGGACGCAAACGACAAACGGGCTGTAACACGAGTTATAGCCCGTTCTTTATGTGTTAGGCATGAACGAGTGGAAGTCTCGGATAAACATTGTAGCTACGGAAGATTTCCAAATCGGAGATGCTATTTGTCTTAAATCAGGCGAGATACGAAAATTTAGAGTCTGTCAAATCGATGATACTTGTCTAAGAGGGATCTGTTTTAACATGTATTCTGGGAATTAGTACCGGGATTGCCCCGTTCGGCACGAAAGCCGTGCAGGGCTGCATCGCCTGCAACAAATGCGGCGAGCTCGGCCGCTGCGTCTTTCGGGACGAATTGTACGATACGCTGCACGGAAAACTGGCCGGAGCGGACGGTCTCGTCGTCGGTTCGCCGACCTACTACGCCGGCCCGAACGGTTCCTTGTGCGCGATTCTGGACAGGCTCTTCTACTCGGCAGGGGAGTTGCTCCGCTTCAAGCCGGCAGCAGCCGTAGCCGTCTGCCGGCGCGGCGGTGCGAGCGCGACGTTCGACAGGTTGAACAAGTATTTCACTATCAACAACATGCCCGTCGTATCGTCGCAATACTGGAACAGCGTACACGGCCGGCTGCCCGGCGAAGCGACGCAGGATGCCGAAGGTATGCAGACCATGCGCACGCTGGGCGACAACATGGCGTGGCTGCTGAAAAATATCCAAACGGGCAAGATACCTCTTCCGGAACCGGAGGAGCCTGTCCGGACGAATTTCATCCGGTAAACGGACAGCAAAAAGCCCCGACCGCACGTCGGGGCCTTTTTGGTCGTTTCGGCGTCCGTCTACGGCCTGAAAATAAAATAGACGGCCAGTACCAGACAGCAGAACCCTGCGATGTGATTCCATTGAAGCGATTCGTTCTTGCTGAAAAACAACACGAAGGAGGAGAAGACGATAAGCGTAATTACCTCCTGAATCACTTTCAGTTGCCACAGCGTGAACGGCCCCCCGTATTCGACGCTGCCGATCCGGTTGGCCGGAACCTGAAAACAGTATTCGAACAGGGCGACGCCCCAACTCAGCAGCACGATGGCTGCGAGCGACACCCGTTCGAGTTTCGACTTGAATACGATGTGCCCGTACCACGCCAGCGTCATAAAGGCGTTGGAGCAGACAAGCAGCAGGATGGTAAGAATTCCGCGCGGCATCGGGTTCGGATTTTTATCGGGCGCAAAAATACGAAAAAATACGATCCCGTGTTCCTCGCGGGGAAAAACTTTGCATCGCTTGCCGACATGCGTCGCGGAATTCCCGGAATCCGACGGCCAGGCGGAAATAAAATGACTTCGCAACCGGTTCTTGCGGTCGGGAATAACCGAAGATTCGGATTAAATTGCTATTTTTGCGGATGGAATCGGAGTTCCGGAAAGCGCATGAAACCCGATGCTGCCGGTCGCTGCGGACGGAACGTGCCGCGCGCCGGAGAGCTCCGCTAAAACGAATCGTATGAAGCAACATGCCAAAAGAGTGATCGCCTTCTACCTGCCGCAGTACCACCCGTTCCCGGAGAACGACCGGTGGTGGGGCGCCGGATTCACGGAGTGGCGCAACGTGGTGAAGGCACGGCCGCTCTTTCGGGGGCATTACCAGCCCCACCTGCCGGCCGATCTCGGGTTCTACGACCTGCGTGTGCCCGAAGTGCGCCAGCAGCAGGCGGCGCTGGCTGAACGCTACGGGCTGTCGGGATTCTGTTACTATCACTATTGGTTCAACGGTCACCGGTTGATGCAGCGTCCCGTGGAGGAGATGCTCGCTTCGGGGAAGCCCGATTTCCCCTTCATGCTCTGCTGGGCCAACGAGAACTGGACGCGGGCGTGGGACGGCGGCGAGCAGGAGGTACTGATCCGGCAGGAGTACTCCGAGGAGGACGACCGCGCGCACATCCGCTATCTGCTCGACGAGGTATTCCGCGATCCGCGCTATATCCGTGTCGACGGAAAACCGGTCTTCGCCGTCTACCGTTCGGCGCTCTTCCCCGACATCCGGCGCACGATCGAGGTGTGGCGCGAGGAGGCGGCCGCCCGCGGCGTGGAACTCTATCTCTGCCGCGTGGAGAGTTTCAACGCCGCCGGACGCGAAGAGCTGGCGGTCGGATTCGACGCTGCGATCGAGTTCCAGCCCTTCACTCCTGCGATGACCGATTTCTGGGAGCATCGTCCGTGGCGGCAGAAGCTCATGTACCACCTGCGCAAATTGTGGGGCGACCGCCGCAAGATGCGCAAAGCCGATTACGACGCCTACGTCGCATACAGCCTGAGCCGTCCGGCCCCCGATTATAAACTTTACCCTTCGGTGACGCCGTCGTGGGACAACACGGCGCGGCGCAAGCAGCGGATGTTCCTGTTCCACAATGCCACGCCCGAGAAATACGGCCGCTGGCTGCGCGAGGTGCTGCGCCGCTTCAAACCTTATTCGGCGGAGGAGAATTTCGTCTTCATCAACGCATGGAACGAATGGGCCGAAGGCAACCATCTCGAACCCGATATGAAATGGGGGGGGGAATACCTTGCGGCGACGCTGCGGGCAATCGAGGAGGACGAGCGATGAGCGCGACCGCATCCCCGAAAGTCAGCGTGATCGTGCCGGTGCACAATACGGCGCAGTGGCTCGATCGCTGCGTCGAATCGGTCCGGGCGCAGACGCTCCGCGACATCGAGATCATTCTGGTCGAGAACCGTTCGACCGACGCCTCCCCCGAGTTGTGCGACGCCTATCCGGCTGCGGATGCGCGCATCCGTGTGCTGCACCTCGCCGAAGCGGGGTTGTCGCGTGCCCGCAATGCGGGGCTGGCCGTTGCGACGGCTCCCTACGTGGGATTCGTCGACAGCGACGATTACATCGAACCCGACATGTTCCGGCGGCTCTACGACGCTGCGGTCGAAAGCGGGGCGCAAATCGCCTACGGCGACCTGATCTACGAGGAGGAGGGGACGCCGCAGCCGGCCGAACCCGCGGGGCCGGTGACCGTCCGCACGCCCGACGAGGTATTGTGCGACCTGCTGCTCGAACGCATCAGCGCTTCGGCCTGCACCAAACTTTTCGACCGGACGCTGTTCGAGGGACTGCAATTCCCGCTCGACGTCTGGTTCGAGGATCACCGCGTCGTCCACGAATGGGTCGCCCGATGCCGGAGGATCGCCCATGTGGAGAAGGTCTGCTACCACTATGTCCAGCGCGACGGCAGCATTTGCCACTCGTTCAGCGCACCGAAGCATTACCACTTCTTTCTGGCCAATTTCGAGCGTTTCGAGTTCGTCCGCCGGCAGCGGTTGTTCGAGGGTCGGACTGAGCAAGACGCGATCTGCGACAAGCTGGTGCGCAACTGCCTTTACAATTTCCGGGAGGCGATGCGCCGCAGACATGCCTCCGATTTCGCGGAGGCCGTCGCGGATATGCGCCGGAAACTGGCGCGGATGTACGAGGTGAAAGCGCAGCTTCCGCCGGCGACGCGAAAGCGCTTGCGGCGGGTCGTGAAGCACTACGGCTGGTACTACCTGACCCATTTCGTGTTCCGTAAAAAGAGATGAGATGAAAAAAATCCTGTTCATCATCAATTCGCTGGGCGGCGGCGGTGCCGAAAAGGCGCTGATCGAGTTCCTGCGCCATATCGACTACACGCGCTACGAAGTATCGCTGTGCCTGGTCTTCCACGAGGGCTGCTATCTGAGCGACGTCCCGCCCGAGGTGCGGGTCTTCTGGCTCTATGAACGGGAGCGGAATTTCGTGCACCGCAAATCGCTGAAACTCTATCGCAACCACGGCATACGTACCTTGTTGCGGTTAAGGGCCCGCCGGAAAATACGGGGGCATTACGACGCGATCGTCTCGTTTCTGGAAGGCGATGCCCTGTTGTTTCACGACATGGTGCGCGACCGTGCCGAACGAAACGTGGCCTGGCTGCATTGCGATCTGCGGCTCTTCCATTGGACGCGTAAGACGTTTCGCAGCGACCGCGACGAGGAGCTGGCTTACGGCCGCATGGATACGATCGTCTTTTGTTCGCACATCACGCAGGAGAGTTTCGAGCGGATGTACCGTATCGATGTTCCCAAGACGGTAATATACAATATTATAGACGGCGATTCCATTCGCCGGCAGGCCGATGCCGCGGCCGTTCCGCACGATGGGTTCACCATAACGGCAGTAGGCAGTCTGTCGGAGGTGAAGAGCCACGACCGGCTCGTTCGCGTGGCACGGATGTTCAAGGATGCCGGTTATCGTCTGCGGTTTCAGATCGTAGGCGCAGGGGCGCTGGAGGAGCCGCTCAAACGATTGCGCGACGAACTGGGATTGCAGGATTCCGTCCGTTTTCTGGGGTTCCGGAAGCCTCCTTATCCCTTCATGAAGGCGTCCGACGTCTTTGTCAGCACGTCGAAATCGGAGGCGGCTTCGCTGGTGATCTGCGAAGCGATGACGTTGGGCGTTCCTATCGTCGCCACCCGCACGAGTGCGTCGGAGGAGTTCCTCGCCGACGACCGCTACGGCATCGTCACCGGCCACTCCGACGTGGAGATTTTCGAAGGATTGCGCCGCATGGTAGACGACGAAACCCTGCGCGCGCATTACCGCGAACAGGGTTTCAAGCGAACAGGACTCTTCTCGGCCGAGCAGACCATGCGCCAATTCGAAGCGTTGTTGTAACCCGCGCCGAACAGCACTCCTTAAATTAAAGCGACCGGAGCCGCTCGACGCTCATCTGCGTGAAGTCGTCGATCACGAGCGTTGCGGCCGTCCGTTCCAACTCTTCGCGCGACAGGGTCGTGGCGAGAGCCACGACCTTCATGCCGGCACGATCGCCCGCCTCGATACCCGCACGGGCATCTTCGAATACGACGCACTCCTCGGGGCGGAGTCGCAACGCTTCGGCCGCTTTGAGGTAGATCTCCGGATCGGGTTTGCAGCGCGTGACCTGCTCGCTGCTGACCACGGTCTGAAAGTAGGACTCGATGCCGCACTTCTCGAAGACGAAACGGATGTTGCGCATCTCGGCCGACGAGCCTACGGCACAGGCGATTCCCTCCCGGCGGAGCGCTTCGAGAAAATCGAGCAATCCGGCGGTCGGCCGGATGAGCGGTTCGTAGAGTTCGCGGTAGATTGCCTCCTTCTCCTCGCTGAGCGCCTGCCAGCCGCCGAGTTCGGCGAGCCGTTCGGGTGTGAAGAGCCGTTGCATGATCTCGTCGTTGCCCAGCCCGCTGAGCTCTTTCAACACGTTCTGCCGGTTGCCGACGCCGTGGCGTTCATAGAAAATATCGTATGCCCGGGCATGGATGCGCATGTTGTCGACCAACACGCCGTCCATGTCGAACAATGCTCCTTTTATCATGTTTTTCGAAAAATCTGCGGCCGCAGCCGGATTCGTAATGTCTGTCGTGGGGATTCGAAACTCCCGCCGACCGGATGCGCTCCTGCCGGCGGGAATATTCCGTCCGCCGGGCGATCAGTTCGTGAAACGTTCCCACGGAATCTCTTCCGAGGTGGCCTTTCCCTCGATGATGGCATCCATGTGCATCAGCAGCGGGAATTCGGCAGCATCGAGCTTGCCGTCCTGCGCCAGCTTTTTGACGGCTTTGTTGATCCGGCCGATGATGACGAGCGATTCCAGCGTCACGCCTTTCAGTTCGGCCAGCGCTTCGTTGATGCCGTATCCGCGCCCCAGCAGGGTGCCGATCAGGCGCGTGCGGCCGCCGAAGATGGTGACGTACATGTCGCCGGCCGCCGAATCGATTTGCCGGTCGTTGCCCGTGAGGTAGGTGAGCAGCTTGCGGATCTCCTTGACGCTCTGGTAGAACATCGCCGCCTGCGAATTGTAGTGCGGCGTACAGCCCACGCCGTTGACCTTCTCGTTGAGCCCGACGGCCAGCGCCACGCCCAAGGCATAGGCGTTTTTCAGCGCCACGGCGCTTTCGACGCCCATCACCTCGGTCGAGAGGTGGATGTGGTAGTAGTCGGTGCGCATCAGCCCGCGCAGCGTTTCGAGCGTCTGCATGTCGCGGCCGCAGAAGGTGACGATCGTCTGGTCGTGCGCCACCAGCTCGTAGCTGGTGCAGGGACCGCCCACGGCGTTCAGGTTCATCTTGCGGGGCGCGATGCTGCGCTCCCAATACTCGGGATAGCTGATGAGTGTGCCGTCGTCGTAGGCGACGAGGCCCTTGGTAACCGACAGCACGGGCGTCGTGTCGGGAATGTGGGGGAGCACCTCCTGCATGAACCAGTCCACGCCGAAGCTGTTCACGCCGCAGATGACCATGTCGGCTCCTTCGAGCGCTTCGGCGAGCTCTTCGAAATAGAAATACTCGACGCCTGCGGGAAACGGCTTGTCGAATTTCGGATGCTTGCCCGTCCGCTTCGATTCGGCGATAATCTCCCTGTCCAGATGCGTGCCGGTCAACCGGACGCGATGACCGTTTTCCCGTGCGGGAAAGGCCAGTGCCGACCCCATCATACCGGCGCCGACGATCGTAATGTTGCTCATGACGATAACTGTTTTAATTTTCCAAGATTACAAAGATAATTTTTTTCCGGCAGATCGACGAGAAATAACCGTAAAATCGCTATTTTTGTTCGATGGCTGCGAAAAAAATCGAAAAGACCAACGCCGCCCGTCTGCTCGACCGGGCGAAGATACCGTATACGCTGATTCCGTATGAAGTGGACGAAGAGGACTTGTCGTGCACGCACGTCGCCGCACAGCTGGGCGAGGCGATCGAGTGCGTCTTCAAAACGCTCGTATTGAAGGGCGACCGCAGCGGTTATTTCGTCTGCGTGGTGCCGGGCGACCACGAGGTCGACCTGAAAGCGGCCGCCCGCGTGTCGGGCAACAAGAAGGCCGACCTGATCCCGATGAAGGAGCTGCTGCCCGTCACGGGCTATATCCGGGGCGGCTGTTCGCCCATCGGCATGAAACGTGCCTTTCCCACCTATATTCATTCGTCGTGTCTCGGTCTGTCCGAGATCTATGTGAGCGCAGGCGTGCGCGGTTTGCAGATCCGGATCGCACCCGATGCGCTGATCGCATTCACGCGGGCCGAAACGGCCGACTTGATCCGGAAAGAGGAGTAAGCATGGAGGTGATTTTCGAGATCGAATACCGCACGGAGTGGGGGCAGCGGCTCGTCTGGTGCAGCGGCGAACGGCGCATTGCGATGGAGTACCGGAGCGACGGCGTATGGCGATGCCGCACGACGCTCGCAGCCGGTGACGTCGAATACGGTTACGAAGTGGAGGCCGACGGGCGGACGATCCGCCGCGAATGGCGGCCCCACCGTCAGGTGATTCCGCAGCGGGGCGCAGCGCGGATGTCGGTCTGCGACCGCTGGTCGGATCGGCCTACGGATGCGCCGTTTTACACCTCGGCCTTTACGCGGGCGATCTTCGCTCGACCGGCGGACGGGAAACCGTTCGACGAGGGGCAGGGGCGGCTGGAACTGCAAGTAGAAGCGCCGACCGTGCGCCCCGACGAAGTGTTGGCCATCGCCGGCAATGCGCCCGAACTGGGCGGCTGGCAGCGATTCGTCGCACTGGATGACAGCGATTTCCCGCTCTGGCGGGTCGTGCTCGATGCTGCAACTCCGTTCGAATACAAGTTCGTGCGGCTCGATCGCCGTTCCCGCCGACCGATCGTGTGGGAGGAGGGGGAGAACCGACGCTGCGACCGGCTGCCGGCGGCGGGAGAGCGCATCGTCGTGGCCGGACTGCGGCTGCGCGAGGCGAACGCCTCCGCATGGCGCGGCGCAGGTACGGCCCTGCCGCTCTTTTCGCTGCGTTCGGCGTCGGGTTTCGGTACGGGCGAATTCCCCGACCTGCGGAAACTGATCGACTGGGCCGCAGCCACGGGGCAGCGGGTCGTACAACTGTTGCCGGTCAACGATACGATCCGCACGGGAACGCGAAGCGACTCCTATCCCTACAACGCCGTTTCGAGTTTCGCCCTCCATCCGCTCTACCTGAGCCTGATTGGGGCGGGGCTGCAACCCGATGCCCGCTACCGTCGCCAGCAACGACGGCTCAACGCCTTGCCCGCCGTCGATTACGAGGCGGTCATGCGGTTGAAACTCGACTGGGCACGGCTGCTTTTCCGCCGGACGTGGGAGACCGTCCGGACGACGGACGGCTATGCCGCCTTCGAGACGCAGAACCGTCTGTGGCTGGAACCCTACGCCGCGTTCAGCGCCTTGCGCGACCGCTTCGGTACGGCCGATTTCCGGCAATGGGGCGAGTATGCCCGTTACGACGAACAGCGTCTCCGCGTATTCCGGAACGAGAATCGGGCAGCGATCGATTTCTACTGTTTCCTGCAATATCATCTGCACAGCCAGTTGAGCGACGCCAGCCGTTACGCACGGCAGCGGGGCGTCGTCCTCAAAGGCGATATTCCGATCGGCGTCAGTCCGTCGAGCGCCGACGTGTGGCAATATCCGCACCTCTTCCATCTCGACGGGCAGGCCGGAGCGCCGCCCGACGCCTTTGCCGCAACGGGGCAGAACTGGGGCTTCCCGACCTACGACTGGGAGGCGATGGCGCGCGACGGCTACGGCTGGTGGCGGGCGCGGCTGCGCAAAATGGGGGAGTATTTCGACATCTACCGCATCGACCACATCCTCGGTTTCTTCCGCATCTGGGAGATACCTGCCGATGCGTTGCACGGTCTGCTCGGCCGTTTCCGGCCGGCGCTGCCCTACACGCGCGAGGAGCTGGCCGCCGCAGGGTTTCTGCTGCCCGACGCCCGCTACACCCGTCCGCAGGCGACCGACGACGTACTGCGCGAACTCTTCGGCCGCGCCGCGGCGGAGGTGAAACGGCGTTACGTCGCCGACGGCACGCTGCGCCCCGAAGCGGCGACGCAACGGGGCGTATGGCGGCTTTTCGGTGACAGTCCCGACCGACGGCAGCGCCGCATCCGCGACGGACTGCTGCGTCTGCTCGACGACGTGCTCTTCCTCGAAGACCGTGAACGTCCCGGGCATTACCATCCGCGTATCGCGGCGCAGGCGACCTTCGCCTACCGGAGGCTCGCGCCGGCGCAGCAGCGGGCGTTCGACCGGCTGTACGAGGAGTTTTTCTACCGTCGCCACGACGACTTCTGGCGCGACGAAGCGCTGCGCAAACTCCCTGCGCTGCTCGATGCGACCGCGATGCTGGCATGCGGCGAGGATCTGGGGATGATTCCTGCCTGCGTACCGGAGGTCATGGAGCGTCTGGGGATTCTCTCGCTCGAAATCGAACGGATGCCCAAAACCGCCGGCACGACGTTCGGCGATCCGCGGCAGTATCCCTATCTGTCGGTCGGCACCACCTCGACGCATGACATGTCGCCCCTGCGCAGTTGGTGGTGCGAGGACACCGCCCTCACGCAGCGTTATTTCTCCGAGGTGCTGCACCGCCGCGGAAAGGCTCCCGCCGAGTGTACGCCTGCGCTGTGCCGGCAGATCGTCCGCCGCACGCTCGACGGGCAGTCGATGCTGGCCGTACTGCCGTTGCAGGACTGGCTGGCCACGGACGGCGGTCTGCGGCGCGACGATCCCGACGAGGAGCGGATCAACCGGCCCGACGACCCGAACAACTACTGGCGATACAGAATGCATCTGACCATAGAAGAGCTGCTTGCGTCCGCCGAATTCAACCGGAGCATCAAGCGAATGCTCCGCACTTCCGATCGAACCGACAAACCTTAAATAAAACGAGAAATCATGTACGAAAAAGACCGACGCATAGTCATTACGCTCGATGCCGGAGGCACCAATTTCGTCTTCGGCGCCGTACAGGGCGACCGCTTCGTCGTCGAACCGATCACGCTTCCCTCCAACTCCGACCGGCTCGACCGCTGCCTCGAAACGATGGTCGAGGGATTCCGCACCGTCATCGGCCGTCTGCCCGAACAGCCCGCGGCGATCAGCTTCGCCTTTCCCGGCCCGGCGGACTATCCGCGAGGCATCATCGGCGGATACCTGCCCAATTTTCCGTCGTTCCGCGACGGCGTAGCGCTGAAAGACTTCCTGGAAGAGCGGTTCGGTATTCCGACCTTCATCAACAACGACGGCGACCTCTACGCCTACGGCGAAGCGCTGGCGGGTGCATTGCCCGAAATCAACGCCCGGCTCGAAGCCGCAGGAAGCGCCAAACGCTTCCGCAACCTGATCGGCTACACGTGGGGCACGGGATTCGGCGTGGGGATCGTCTCGGACAACCGGCTGCACATCGGCGACAACTCGTGCGTCGAAACCTTCTGCCTGCGGCACAAGGACCTGCCCGACATCAACGTCGAGGAGGGTGTCTCGATCCGCGCCGTCAAACGGCTCTATGCCGAGTATGCGGGCGTCGACGACGATACGCTCGATCCGAAGGCCATTTTCGAGATCGCCGAGGGCGAGCGTCCGGGCGATGCCGATGCGGCGCGGCGCGCTTTCGCGCGGTTCGGCGAGGTGGCAGGCGACGCCATGGCTACCGCCGTGACGCTCATCGACGGACTGATCGTCATCGGCGGCGGCATTACCGCTGCGCGCAAATACATCCTGCCTTCGCTGCTGGCCGAAATGCGGGGTTCCCTGCATACCTTTTCGGGTGAAACGCTTCCGCGCGTACAGATGAAGGTCTACGATCTGGACGATGCGACGCAGTTCGCCGCCTTCGCGCAGGGCGATTCCCGCCGGATCAAGGTTTACGGCAGCGATCGTGAAATCGTCTACGATCCGCAGAAGCGCATCGGGGTAATGACCTCGCATATCGGCGCCAGCCGGGCCATTTCGCTGGGGGCCTATGCCTTTGCGCTGAACAGCATCGACAGGGACGCTCGCTGACGCCTGCTCCGTCATGAACGCGATTCGCCCCTGCCGCAACAGATCGCGGCAGGGGCGAATCGTCGGGAACGGGACGGTCAGCGCAGACGATGCCGGAGCACTGCCGCCGCGAAGAGGATCAGGTCGCGGGTGGGAGCCAACCGCGCGAAGCCGTTGAGCATTCCCCAATCGTGGATGACGCCGTTGAAGCGCACGGTCGTCGTCTCGACGCCCGCCTCGTCCAACCGGCGGCCCATCGCTTCGCCCTCGTCGCGCAAAATGTCGTTTTCGGCCACTGCGATCAGTGTCGGCGGCAGGCCGAACAGTTCTTCCCGCGAAGCGTTGACAGGCGACAGGAGAATTTCTTCGCGCGCCCGGGCGTCGGTCGTATATCGGTCGAACATCCATTTCATCAACGGCGCCGTAAGAAAGCGCTCCCCGCCGTAGAGGGCATAGGATTTCCAATCGGAGGAGGCGCTCGTCACGGGCCACAGCAACACCAGCGCCCGAACGGCGGGCGCATGTCGTTTCTTGGCGAGCAACGCCGCCGCGAGCGCCATGTTTCCGCCCGCGCTGTTGCCGACCAAAGCCATCCGGCGACGGTCGAGGTCGAGTTCCGCATCGTTCTCGGCCACCCATTTCACGGCGGCGTAAATCTCATCGACCGCCTGCGGATATTTCGCTTCGGGCGACGGCGTGTAGTCGACGAAAACCGCTGCGACTTCCGATTCGACGACCAGATCGCGTACCAGTCTCCGGTGCGTGGGGTAGTCGCCGAGCACCCATCCGCCTCCGTGGATGAAGACGAAGTAGGGTAGCCTCCCTCGGCTGCCGTGCGGCCGCACCAGATGCAGTGTCAGTGCGTGACCGTCGGCCACGATTTCGCGCTCCCGCTCGTCGATGCCCGACAAGTCGACTTCTACGGCTGCCTGCACGTCGGCGAGTACTTTGCGCGCTTCGGCCACCGGCAGCGATTCCACAGGACGACCGCCGGCATTGAGCACGCGGAGATACTCCCGGGTACCGATACTCAGATGTTCGTCGTTCAGATAATTCTTCGGCTTGTTTTCCATATCGTCAACTTTTTTAATTAAACCATCGCAGCGGCAGGGTGGAGCGCGGGGTCGTTCTTCTCGTCGAGCGCTTCGTCCAGAGCGATGCCGAGCGCATCGGCCAGCCCCCTGCCGTAAGCCGGGTCGGCGCGGTAGCAGTTGCGCACGTGGCGTTGCTTGATGAAGAGTTTGCAGTCACCCATGGCGCGCGCCGTGTTTTCGAACAACGCCTGCTTCTCTTCGGGCGTCATCAGGCGGAACAATGCACCCGGTTGCGAGTAATAGTCGTCGTCATAGGCGCGTTCGTCGTAGTTGTCGACCGGTCCGTGCAGCGGCAGAGGCGGTTCCTTCAATTCGGGTGAATCGGACCATACGCCGTAGCTGTTGGGCGTATAGCTCACCGTCGCGCCGAAATTGCCGTCCACGCGCATCGCACCGTCGCGGTGATACGAATGTACGGCCACGCGCGGCCGGTTGACCGGAATCTGATCGAGATTCACGCCCAGGCGATAGCGCTGTGCGTCGCCGTAGGAAAACAGCCGTCCTTGAAGCATCTTGTCGGGCGAAAAGCCGATGCCGTCGACGATATTGAGGGGATTGAAGGCAGCCTGTTCCACCTCGGCGTAGAAGTTTTCCGGATTGCGGTTCAGTTCCAGGATACCCACGTCCTGCAACGGAAAGTCGCCGTGCGGCCAGACTTTGGTCAGATCGAAGGGATTGATGCGGTAGTTGCGCGCCTCCTCTTCGGTCATGGTCTGTATCTGGAAAAGCCAGCGCGGAAAATCGCCCCGCTCGATGGCTTCGAACAGATCGCGCTGATGCGATTCGCGGTCTTTGGCGATGACGGCTTCCGCCTCGGCGTCGGTCAGATTGCGAATGCCCTGCATCGTGCGCAGATGGAACTTGACCCACGTGCGCCGGTTCTCGGCGTCGTAGAAACTGTACGTGTGGCTACCGAATCCGTGCATGTGGCGGAATGAAGCGGGAATGCCGCGCGTGCTCATCGTGATCGTCACCTGATGCAGCGCCTCGGGCAGCAGCGTCCAGAAGTCCCAGTTGTTGTCGACACTGCGCATCCCCGTGCGCGGATCGCGCTTGATGGCATGGTTCAGATCAGGAAACCGCACCGGATCGCGCAGGAAAAAGACCGGCGTGTTGTTGCCCACCAGATCCCAGTTGCCCGCATCGGTGTAGAATTTCATCGCGAAGCCGCGTATGTCGCGTTCGGCATCGGCGGCACCGCGTTCCCCCGCGACGGTCGAAAAACGGACGAAACACTCGGTCTGCTTGCCAATCCGGCTGAAAATCGAGGCCCGGGTGTAGCGCGTGATGTCGTGCGTCACGGTAAAGGTGCCGTAGGCGCCGGAGCCTTTGGCGTGCATACGCCGTTCGGGAATCACCTCGCGGTCGAAATGCGCGAGCTTTTCGAGCATCCAGGGGTCCTGCAACACGATGGGGCCACGCAGTCCGGCAGTCTGCGAATCCTCGTTGTCGGCGATCGGCCGGCCGTTGACCGAAGTCAGCTTTTCGGGTTTCCCCTGAGTTTTTCCGCTCGGTCGGGAACGTTCTTTTTTCTCCATAAGTCAAACGTATTTGGTTTACGTCGACCCTCTCGAAAAACGTGCCGTTAGCGGGCGGAGACAAGAAAAAATCCGCGGCGGGAAGACCGTCGCGGATTCTGCCGGGCCCGCTTTATCGCAAACGGAGCACCTCCAACCGCGAGGGACGGCGGCGGTCGTGGTAAATACGCACGTCGCAGGGAATGAAGTCGGAGGCCGCGCAGCGGTAAATGTCGACGAACTGCTGGGGGTTGCGGTCGGCCAGCGGAAACCACGAGCTCTGCACCTGCACCATGATCCGGTGCCCCTTGCGGAAGGTATGCGCGATATCGGGCATCGTGAAGGCCACTTCGGTCGGCTCGCCCGGCGTGAAGGGTTCGGGGGCTGAAAAACTGCGGCGGTAACGTCCGCGCATGATGTCCCCGCGCACGAGCATCTGGTAACCCGGATACTCCGTATTATCGGGCCAGACGTCGATGAGCTTGACCACGAAATCGGCATCGGTCGTCGAGATCGCCGCTTGCAGGACGGCCCGGATGCCGCCCGCGAATGTTACGTCGCCTGCCAGCGGTTCGGTCGTGAAACACAGCACGTCCGGCCGACCGGCAGCGAAGCGCTGATCGGCTACCATATAGGCCTTGTCACGCGACGCACGCATCGGGAAATCGTAGGGCACGGGCGACGCGGGATCGGAGCGATAGCCGCTGAACGACTCGCGCTCGATCGGCCTCTCGGCAGACAGCGCGCCGTTGCTGCGAAGAAAGAGAACCTCCTTGCGCGCATCGGCCGGAGGCCACTCTTCGAAGGTGCGCCAGCGATTCTCACCGGTGAAGAAGATCGTAGCGCCGGCCAGCTCGCCGCCGTCGCCCTTGCCGAGCAGGTAATAATTGAAAAAGGGCACTTCGATCCGCTGCTGGTAGTAGTCGGTCAGCGACGCGTCGCCGAAGCGCATCTTGCCGAGCCGGTTGCCGCCGTTCGACGACCGCCAGCCGCCGTGCACCCACGGGCCGGCGACCATCCGGCACGACGTGCGGGGGCTCTGGCGCCGGATCGAGGCGTAGGTCGTCCACGCGCCGTAGCAATCCTCGGCATCGAACAGGCCGCCCACGACCAGTATGGCCGGCCGGAGGTCGTGCATGGCGCGCACCGAGCAGCGTTCGCGCCACCAGTCGTCGTAATCGGGATGACGCATCATCTCGTTCCAGAAGCGGACGGTATCGCCCAAAAGCTGCGTCAAGCTGTCGACGGTGGCCTTGCGCAGAAAGAAATCGTATTCGTCGGAACGGACGTAACGGGGTGCTGCGGCGGCCTCGGTCGTGGGATTGTCCATCGGCCTGCCGAAACTGCCGCCGATGAAGGAGAAGGCGTCGCGCAGGAACAACACGCCGTTGTGGTGCGTGTCGTCGCCCATGAACCAGTCGGTGACGGGCGCCTGCGGCGAGGCGGCTTTCAAGGCGGGATGTCCGCTCGCGGCGGCCATAAGGGCGTAGAAACCCGGATAGGAGTTGCCGTAGACGCCGACACGCCCGTTGTTGCCCGCGACCTCGCGCACCAGAAAGTCGATCGTATCGTAGGCGTCGCTCGCCTCGTCGATCTGTTCGGGCGAATGCTTATCGGCGATGAACGGACGGAGATCGACGTATTCCCCCTCGCTCATGTAGCGTCCCCGCACATCCTGGAAAACGAGGATATAGCCCTCCTCCAAATAGAGTTTCAGAAATGATTTCCAGAGCGACGCGGAGAATTCCGCGCCGTAGGGGCGGCACGAATAGGGAGTGCGCGTCAGCAGAATAGGGTGCCGGCCCGCCGTGTCGCACGGAGCGTAGACGGTCGTATGGAGCCGTACGCCGTCGCGCATGGGGATGCGGTACTCGGTTTTACGGTAATTTCGCTCGACCCACGCACGGTCGATCGCCCCTTCGGCCGCAGCGGCGAAGCAGAACGGCAGAAGCAGCAGGAGGAGAAGCGTCTTTTTCATGGAAGGGTAGCGGTTACCCTGCAAAAATAGCGTTTCTCGCGCGATTTGTCAATTGCTGCTCTTTTTTCCCGTATAGTATTGTGAAATGTAGACCGTGAAGATCGGGAAGAAGATCATGCCGACGATGGGCAGCAGCACGCAGACGACCTTCCCCACGGCCGTGACGGGGAAGATCGCGGCCCCGACCGTCGTGACGTTCATCCAGGCCCACCACAGAGCATCGCCGTAGTCGGTCAGGCGGGGATTGACCAGAATCTCGTAGTCGTAGAAGACCAGCGACGCCAGATAGGTGAAGACCAGCACCGAAAAAAGATAGGCCGCCAGCAGTTGATTGAAGCGGTTCCTGGCGAGCCATGCGACGATGATGTAGAGCGCCAGAAAACCCCGAAGCAGCGGCGTCAGTCCGATGAGCATGGCCCAGCCGCGCGCGAGCTCCAGCGAAAACCAGTCGACCAGATTGAGGTAGGGGATCGACAGGAGCAGGAAGAACAGGTTGCGGAGGAAAAAACGCGTACGGCGCTCGCTGCGCGCCAGCCGGATGAAAAAGTCGGCGAGAAAGACGATGCAGACGGCGAACTGTATCCACAGATAGGCTTGGGAAAAGTGGCGGTGGTCTCCGGTGAGAATTTCCACGGACATGGCCAACAGCAGCAGGGCACCGGCCGCCAGCGTGACGATATTCAACGAAAGATTCCGAACGAACGGGGTTTGCAGTTGATTCATAATCGGTTGAAGTTTACGGCCGGATGGACAAAATCGATGCCACAGCCGTTACTTCGCTTTTTTTGCGTAAAAAAGCGTTGAAAACTTTTGCGCGAATAAAAATTTCTATTACCTTTGCACTCGCTTTCAAAGCAATGGCGAGATAGCTCAGCTGGTTAGAGCGCATGATTCATAATCATGAGGTCGAGAGTTCAAGTCTCTCTCTCGCTACTGAAAATCAAGGGGTTACAAGGGTTGTAACTCCTTTTCTTTTTCCTCCGGTACACAATTTAGACACAACTTTACCCTAATTTCATTCAGCCGTTAGTTGCTTTCGCTGTCCGGTCAGGCGTCCGGATGTCGCCGGCGGAGGTTGAGGCGGTCAGCATTTATTCTGTTTCTCCCTTTGGATCTCGCGGTCTCGTTTCTTCTGTGTTTCCCATTGCAGTGCCTCGCTGTTACCTCGCTGTTCAACAGCCGAGAAACCGCCGTATCGGTTTCTGTCGTCAATAACTCGTCCTGCGATACTCTTTCCGTCTGGCTGCGTTTTAGGCTGTGGGTGGTACTTCTTATCGTTCGGGAGGAGAAACGCGGTAAAAACAGCTATTCGGGAAGAAAAAGGGGCGACCGTTTGGCCGCCCTCCTGTCAGTCGATCAGCAGTTGCAGCGCCTCGGCAATGTCGGGATATTCGTTCCCGTTTTTGTCCCAGACATCGGCAACGGTTACGGCTCCGCCCTCCGATGTACATCGATATTCGACGGATACCAGATAGCGATCGTAGGCTATTTCGAAACCTTCGTCTACATCGTCGCAGTTGAGGTCGACGTATTCCGAAATCCTCCGCGCTATTGCTTTCATATCCGAGCGGAATTTCGGAAAATAATTGCCGTTTTTACTGTTTGTTATCGAAATCATATCGTTTATTGATTGAGGGGTCGAACGTCATAAATTCGCCTTCGTCCATCCATTCCCGAACCGTGTAGCATCCATTCGGAAGGTAGTTCGCACGGCGGACGGCCTCGGCCTCGGTGGGGAAGAATCCCAGCCGATAGCCGTCGCAGGATAATTCGTACATCATAGCCCTATATCTTTTCAAAGAATCGGATACGGAACTTGTTAAGGCGGTCAAGGAACCATTTTTCGCGGTCAATCACAGCCGGATAGCGCTTGCGATCCACATAGTCCCGGCAAATGCGCATCAAGGTGACAAATGCCACCTCGTCGAGATCGAGGGCGGTGTCCCGCTGGGCATCCTGGGCGATCGCTAAAAGTTGGAGGGTTTGCTTGCTTGAAAGTTTCATAATCTATGAATTTTATTGCATTCAGGCACAAAAAAGCGGTGCGCCTTTCCCGCTGCAAAAGTCTCATAGATAGGCTTGCAAATGCCATTACAGCAAATGCACGGGGGTACGCACCGCATAACGCGTCGTATATGTACGGAAACAAAAAACGCCATCCCATCGGGGCAGCGGTATATTGTTCCGCCTATCTATTTGAAAAACTTTTGCAAGGGCAAAGATAGAAAATGTTTTCTATACCCGAATGCCTTGTTAACGTTTTTTTATTGGTAAATTGCTATAAGGTTCTCCACTTTGAACGACCGCCAGCCGTCGGCCTCAACGTCGTAGTATCTGACCGCCTGACCGCCATCCGGTCGGCCCGTCCCTTTGATTGTCGCCGACACCTCGTGCAGCGTGCCCGCCGCCTTTCGCAATGTACCGTCCGCTTTCTCGTAGGCGAACCGCACCACGCCGGCCCGCATCCGCTTCGTCAGACGGTAGAGCTGCCACGCCTTCGAAAGACACACGGCGAAGGCTTTGCCCATCGAGCGGAACAGGTGCCACGCCCGACGCATAATCGTTTGCAAATCGTTTCTTTTCATAGTTTGTATTGAAATATTGGTTAATGTAAAGTTTTACTTTAAGTGCGCGGCGGTTGAGGCCGTCCCGATTGTCGGTTAATTCAGTTGCTTTTCGAGCCATTCGGCGGCCTCTTTGTCCTCGTTGCCGTCCTCGTCATAAACCGCTTCAATGGCTACCGTTTCGTCCTCGATCGACCAGCTCGGCGCCGTCCAGTAGTCGCCCTTGTCCTCGACGATCTCGGCGTCGTATGCGATAACGGCCGTAATACCGTCACTCTCGATCTCGAAGGTCTCGGCTTCGCCGTTGAGCTTCGTAATGTACGCTGCCGCCTGCTTGGCGAGGTTTTGCATCGTGGTATAGGTTGCCGTTGTCATAACGTTTATTGTTTGTTTCCTGATGCAAATATAATGTTTATTATTTATTCCACAAAACAAAAACAAATATTTTTCATTATTTTTTCACTAAAAACATACGGTAAACATTATTTTTTACTACCTTTGCAATAGACAACAAAACAAATATTAAACATTATGGAGTTGAGAATCAAGGAATTGCTCAAAGAAAAAGGAGTGATGCACAAAGAGTTAGCCGAAAGATTGGGTGTTACCGATATTGCGTTACGTGCTTCCCTCAAAGGTAATCCCACTATCGGGACGCTGGAAAAGGTTGCGAACGTGTTGGGTGTTGAGGTTCCGGAGCTTTTCGCCGCCCCGAAAGAGGGTGCGATCACGTGCCCGCATTGTGGGAAGTCGATAACCATAAAGGCGGAATAACGATGGGCAGGACGGACAACATAGACGCTCAAAGCCTCGACAAGGCACGCGCCCTATTCGAATCGGGGGATATTAACCGTATCGAAGTCGGAACCGTGGCAGGGCTGTGCGAAATACACCGCTATTTGTTCGGCGGGCTGTACGACTTTGCCGGAAGGATTCGGACGCTGAACATATCGAAGGGTGGCTTCCGCTTTGCTAATGCCCTATACCTCGACGCAATATTGCCGGTTATCGAGCGGATGCCCGAAACGACATTCGAGGAAATAATCGCGAAATACGTCGAAATGAATATCGCCCACCCGTTCATGGAAGGTAACGGACGATCCACTCGCATTTGGCTCGATATGATGCTTAAAAAGCGGATCGGCAAGGTTGTCGACTGGCGCAAGGTGGACAGAGACCTGTATTTGCAAGCAATGGAGCGCAGCCCGATCAACGACTTGGAGCTGCGTACGCTGCTCGGCGGGGCTTTGACCGACCGCACGGAAGATCGGGAGGTTATTTTCAAGGGTATCGAACAATCGTACTATTACGAGGGGTACGAGGCGTAACCCCTCCAAAGCAAATACAGGCATAAACAGACGACAACACCCGCCGCCATTGTGTGACGGGGGTACTTGTGTTGTGCGGCTTGTTGTCTGCCGGCCGGTCAGGTGGCCACGCAAAGACGAACGCGCCGACAGGTAGGGGATAATATTTTATCGCTTCTTACGTTGCAGCCCTCGCCGTAACCTCGCCGCAACAACAAGCAGAGAGGGCGACACCTCAACGGATCGCCCTCTTCTTGTTTATTCAGTATTTTCAGTTCCGAATACTCGTTGTATTGCAGCTTCTCGCTGAATGTATCGTGCGCTTTTAATGCGGAGATATTCGATTGCGTCGGCCAATTCCTGCCGGCTGTACCCTATGTGCAGTTCTGAACCGGATAAACAACCTGTTCGCTCCACCTTCTTTCGCACCGCAACACTGAACGCCACATTGTCCGGTATTGTTACGTTCTCATTGTCCAACATATCGAGCCTGCAAATACACGTGTAAATCATGCCACTCTTCGATCAGTCGGGGATGCCGTTCGACAAATGTCTCCCACTCGATGCGGCGCAGATAGACCCGCCCGTTGCGGACGACTGTGCCGAGTGTCCGATCCACTCGAATCGATTTCCATATCCAACGTGTCGAAATGCCGTACTCATCGGCTGCGGCCTGAATTGAGATAAATTCATTTTGCATAAAACTCTACCTTTTGTTCTTGCGTCCGGTATAACGTGATTCGTCGTCTAATACATTTATCGTATGTTTGACATTATCTATTTCTTTGACCGTCACGACGGGATTCGGCATTTCCCGCATTACACGTCTGAGCATCTGCTCCATCTCACGCATTCCGCCTGCTCTTCTCTCTGGTAAATGCGATGTCGGAATGGCGTTGCCGCCGCTCGACACGTTCATCATCGAGAGCACCGGCCCCCAATCCACGACCGCACGAGCCGTCATCACGGCCTCGCCGTTGGACAGCCGCGCAGGGATGCTGTCGCTCGTACCCGTGCCGGGGCCGGTCACAAGACCGCCGCGGGCAAATTTCGGCGTAGCCGGTTTCTCGGCTTGATTCAAAACTTGGTACGCCTGCGCAATAGCGGAAAGGACAGCCGCAATCGCAGCCGCCATTTTGATCGGACGCGCGGCATTGCCTGCAATCGCTTCGGAGATCGCCAACGCCGTATTGACACCGATATTGAACAGCGCCAGCAGTTTTGCGAACTCGGCAAACTCCGCATTATCTTCGGCCAGCGTATTGAACAGATTGGCTGCCGCACCGCTGATCGTCGACATCGCCGTCAATGTGGTGTTTAGCTGATATTCGGCCTGCTCTTTGGTAATTCTTGCCGTCTCCAATTTCGCATCCTGAACCGCCATTTCACCATTGAGAACGGCCGTCTGGTATGCAACATCCGAATCATACAGAGATTCTTTCGTTGCTTCGTCCATACTCAGCAGTGCCTGGTATTTATCCATAGCGATGCGAAGCTCCTCCTGCGCGATCACCTGCTGGGCGGAGAGACGTTTCCCATTATCCTCGCTTTTCAGGTCGGAATAGTTCTCGTTCTTGACTTGCGCACGAGCCAGGGCATCCATCTGGGCATCCATACCAAGGCGGGCCCTGATGCGCGCCTCCTCTCGCGCCAACTCCTTGCGCAACGCCTCCTCGCTGTATTTTGCCTCGACGGATATTCGGTCTTTCTGATACTTTTCGTCCAGAGCCAATATCCGTTTGTTCAGCGTCTCTTTCTCTTGAAGGAGCCACGCCGCCTGCTCTCCTTCGGCGGTTTTCAGCAGGATGTCGATCTCGCCGATTCGCTTTTCTGCCGATTTTTTCGCAACCGAGTTTTGCTCAGAAATGCTTTTTAACTCGCTCTCTTTCGTCTTGGTACGCATCTGCTGGACGAGTTGGAAATAATCCTTCTCCGCTTTGAGCGCCGCATCTTTCGCTTCCTTGATGGCTTTGGCGCGGGTTTTGGCAGTCTTTAAAGCATCTTTTTCTACCTTTTCATAATTTTTATTTTGTTCTTCGGGAGTGAGTGTAGTATATAACTTCTCTGCTTCCTTTGAAAGGCGTTTATTCCCCGCTTCGAGCGATTCCACAAATCGGATGACGTCGCCGTCAAACTCATCCTGAATGCGATTCCACACGGCCCTGCCATCGTCGCCGGCCTTATCAAGACTGTCGCGTATGGCTGCCAATGCTTCACCTAAACGTAATTTAGCAGCATTATAACGTTCTAACGAATCGTTATCGTACTGGGCATAAGAACCATATATGCCTATATCTGATATTTTTCCCTTCCCCTTAGCGGTCGCTTTATTATATTCGCTTTGGGTAATTCTTACATTTTTCAGAGCTTTTACATACTCATCGTATGCTCCGCTCTGTTTTTTTATCAACAGCAGGTTTTTTTCATTCTCCTCTATAAGGGATTCTGCGGCCCGCGCCTGTGCGATTTCTATTATCGAATTTTTCAAATCACGATAGATTTGAATTGCATTTCCTGCTATAATCGCCTCTTCTTGCATATTTTTGAAATATGCGGGATATAGCTCCTGCAACTTGCGTACTGCGGTTGCTCGTTCTTCATATGGTTTCGCAAGATCGGTCGCAGCATTATAAAGAATATCCAGTTTCGTAATTTCCTCTTGGGCATTTCGTCTACCCTCTGCCATAGCCGCATTCATCTGCTCCATCGACCATTTGGCAGCATCTATCGTCTGTTTCCCTTTGAACAGATTCCCGATCCAGCTGACAATATCTTTCCCATATACCGTGAGTAAGGTAATGCCGACGGATATAAGGCTGTTCCAGCTGAACACAGCAGCTCCCAACTGTTTAAGGATCGGTACTCCCTGCTTACCCTCCTTCATGGCCAATTTATTGGCCGCACGAAGTTTGTTGATCTCGTCGACAAGCATCGGGATATTGTTCGAGATGGCGAGGAAAAACATATTCGCTCCCATTGTGGCCGACGGCAATTCGCGGACGATCTGCGACACCGATACATTCAGTCCGTTGAATGCCGACTGGTAATTACCCACATTCGAACGGAAATTCCCCAGCCGCTGTTCGGCCGCACTGACTTGCGCCTGCATCTTGGATATTCGCTCCGCTATCCCATTGCCTACGGAACCCTCTCGATCGGCGGCCGACAGTGCATTATACTGTGCCGTAAGATCGCGAATGGATTTACGCAGCCCATTTACCGAACCTTCGAGATTCTTCTCCTCTTTGATATTGTCCTGAATCTCGTGCGAGTATAATCGCATCGCCGATTGAAGCGCCTTTACCTCTTCCCTGTTCGCAACCAACTCTTGCGTTGTTTGGGCTACCTGTTCATTATAGGCCTCCTCGTCGATCGTTCCGGCTTTGCGTGCGGCTTTAAGTCCCTTCAAACCGGACTTCAATTCGGAGATACGGTCGTTGAGCGTATCGATACGTTTAGCCGATTCGGACATTCCCTTGATCAAATCCGAGTATTTTACGCGGATATTGATAATTTTATCAATGTTTTCCATTTTGACAAGTTGTTTTATTTTTCATATCTTTGTTTTTAACCAAATCTCAAATCATCATGACAGGCATCTATGCAATCATCGGAATCGTAATGCTGGTATTCGGCATTCTGCAAATCGTTCTTTTCTTCAAACTCTGGGGAATGACGAACGATGTACGGCGACTTACGGATCATGTCCTGAACTCAGGAAAAAGAGTGGTACAATCTCAAGTCCGATCGGATTCTCAACCTCAAGAACCCAAGCCTGACAATAAAGAATCAGAATGCCCCGATAACTCATATTATTTGATAATTATAATCACTGCCTTTGTTGTTGTTTCTATTCTTACCGCAATAGGTATGTCTATTTAAGTTTAATCAATTTGCACTCGCATATACCGTCCTCACCGGTCGTGACGGAGTAGATGGCGAAATAGCATCCGTAGACGTCGAGGTAGACACGCCGCCGATAGTCGAGATTGCAGATGTCGGCCACGCTCAGTTTGACGTAGACCGTAATCATGCGGAACTTTTTCAGGATCCGCTGGTAGGCTGTATACCGTTTCGCCACGATACCCTCCGACCCGCCGAAATACATCGTGCGGGGGAATTCGCCATACCAAAAATGCGCTATTCCGTCGGATGTTCTGTCCGTCAGGGTGAGGATGCGGGCCGATGATTCGTTATAGGTTACATCGGTCGTATTCCCGTCTTTATCCTTTTTGACATCGTAGCATGGAACTACGGCAAATGTCGTCTTGTCGTGGATGCTGTCCGTATTGTTGATGAAACGATTGGCCGAAGCCGAGAAATCCAACGATACCAATTCATTCTCCCGCTCGATGTTCTCGTTGTCGATGGAGATGATACCCTGCGTGTTCAACATCTCGGCGTCCTCGTCGTTGTCGTAGTCGAGCGTGTTGGTCTGGGCATAATCCCCCATCGTGAACTCCGTCCCCTCCGGCCGCCAGATTTCGCCCCGATCGTTCAGAATCACTTTGCGGCTCCAATCCTGAATCGTTGCGTCGAGATAACTGTCGACGATTCGTCTGTCAGTTTGCGTGTTCGGCGTCCGGTTGTCTTCCGAACCGACGGTGCGGTAGTCGTAGTCGATCGTGTCCGTCGAATTATAGAACTGATCGGGCGACATCATGCGGATCGTATTGCTATCCGAACTGTCCGGATAGGCGAAAAGTCCGGCCATTGTCATCAATGCCGACAGGAACTCCGCGTGCGTCATATCCGGCAGGTTCTCGGCAATCGGGAACGGAGAGGGGAATTGGATGTCGTTAAGATGAGGAACAACAATGAATGTTGCATTTGTATACATCGAAACAGTATCGTCTACTTTAAAATCTTCAAGACTCCACCAAATAACCTCGAAGTCCTCCACATTAACAGTTACATTGTTAAATATATCCCCAGACGAGAATGTAACATGCAAACCTATTTCCCCGCGATCTTCTATTTTGAGTAATATTTCTTCGGTACCATCCGCTCGTCGCCCTGCGAGACGAAGGGAAACAGGGGTATTAGGATTATTTCGCATCCCATTGAAAACAATAGGCTTTCCATCTGGACTCAGGATAGATATATTTACGACATCTGCATTTTTTACATTAAAATAAAGACTCCGTTCACCATCTACTATTGATAATCCCCGCTTATCTATATATCCTATTTCAAAATCCCAATACATGTAAATAGGATAATAACTCGTTTGGCTGTATAATGTGTAACTTCGATAAAATTCAATTCTGTCACTATACCAACTATCCGGCCCTGAGTTTTTCGACACGAGCGGCAGGATAAAATCCCGCCCGTAACTTGCACGACTTAACGCGGCTTTGTTTGCAATCACAATACCGTGGTACCGTTCTATTGCTTCGAGGACTTTTATCACGGGAATTGACGGATGCGTGTATTTCCAAAAGGGACGACCTTCTGCGGGTACGGCCCAATTACCGGAAGAGTCTTTTGCATACTCGATAAGAGCCGCACCGAAATCCACTGCAAAGAATCCGGCGACCTGCGGCGGTATCGTTGCGCCGGTTTTCAAATACTCCGTATTCTCATTCCACTCGACATAATCCGCTCCTGCCACCTCGATGATCTGCTCGCGCAGATCGCGCAGCGAAGCGTCGAACAGCGGCTGAAAGTTGTCGATATTGCCCCATATAAGACCGATATTGATTGTGTCAGTAATATCTATTACTTTGGCATACCCCCGCGTGAAGATCGGAAAGCCGCCGAGGTAGTACGCTGCCGAATGCTTCCTGTATGCCGCCGAATCGTCCAAGATGTCGATGCGGTCGATCAGACCGAAGGCATTGCGGTTGCGGGGTGTCAGCGGCAGATTGATCTCCGCGCTGCGGTTGCTCTGGATCACGTCGAGATCGTTGAAGATCGGCGACTGGAAGATCAGCGACGGCGTATCTTCCAGATCGCACAACTGACCGTTTATGTACAGCTCCTTCGTCATAGTGTACGTTGTTTTATTTCTTGTTTTACTTTACCGCAATATTGCCGTAACGGCCTTCGCACTTCTATCCGTAACGGTCGCCAGCGTCCCGCCTCGAATCCATTGGCCATATAGAAGGCGATTTTGTTGTCGACGTGCTTCTCGTTTCCGCGGATGCAGAGGGCGGTGCCGAAGCCGAAATCCGAGGATTTCGGATAACGCTCGTAGATATTCCCGTTTTCATCTTTGGTCTTCGGTGCTTTGAACACTTCGTAGTAGGTCAGTCCGTCGGAAGTGGTACGTTTGTAACAGTACATCCCGTTGGCCTCATTGTGGGCGACTTTCTCGAATTTGTCGCCGAATTTTGTAAACTCATCCCGCAAAGGCGGGTAAAACATACGTTTTTTCATCTCTTGTTTCTGAAATTTCGATTATCTTTCCTGTTGTGGGTACTTGTTCCTCCCGCAATGTTTCATGCGCTGAAATCTCAAAATAGGCGGATGTAAAGTCCGCCGATGTCTACTACCAGGCGGCAACGTCTGACAGGTAGTCGAGAGCGGACGAGAGTTGCGCCGCCTGCTTCGGGGTAAGATACACCGTGCAGGTATCGCCGCTGCTGGTCTCGATGCTCAGGTAGATTTCATCGGGCGCCAGTCGGCCGTCCTTTGTGACCTTGACCGTACCGGCAAGGATTCCCGCTGTGCCTCCGTTGGCCGCGATACGCTGCGACGTGCAGCTGCCGACGCCGCCGATTACTTTCTCGATGATTTGTTTTTTCGTTTTCATGTTTTTATCGGTTTGGAAGTTTGTTAAAATGGATTTTCACTCGTTGAGGTGGTTCCGGTTTCGTAGTCCGTTATCTGCGTCAGGCTGTCATTGTGCCGAAAATATATCCGCCCCGTAGCACCTTCGCGGTTCTTGGCGATATGCAGCACCCCGACACCCTCCGAGGATATTGTCCCGTATCGGCTCGTCTCGATCGTCTGCGCTCCGTACATTGCCGGCCGGTCGATGAATGCCACTATATCGGCATCCTGCTCGATGGCTCCCGATTCGCGCAGATCGGACAGCAGCGGCGTTTTATCTGCCCGCTCCTCAACTTTGCGAGACAATTGCGACAGCAGGATAACGGGGGCGTCGATCTCCTTTGCCAGCAGTTTTGCGGCGCGGCTTGCCTCTGCTACCTCCCGCTCGCGGGTCGAGGTACGGTTGCCTGTCGAAGTATCGAGCAGTTGCAGGTAGTCGATAACGACCATTCCGCACCGTCCCCGACGCTGCATTGTACGGCATTGCGAGCGTATCGCCGTCATTGAAATGCCCGCCCGATCGTTGAGGTAAACAGGCAGCGCAGAGAGAGCCGATCTTGTCTGTTCGAGTTTATACCACCCGTCCGTATCGATATTGCCCACGCGGAACGCTCCGGCACTCACATCCGAACCGCCGACCAGCATACGACCGGCCAACTGATCGTTGGGCATTTCCAGTGAAAAGATGCACACCGAAACCCCCGAAGCGGCCGCAGCGCGGGCAAAATACAGCATTACGGCAGATTTACCCATTGCCGGACGTCCGGCCAGCACGATAAGCTGTCCGCCTCTCCATCCGCCCGTAATGGCATCGAGCCGTTGCAAGCCCGTAGGAACACCCACACACGCGCCCGACAGTCGGGCCTTCTGCCGTTGTTCCAACCGGTCAAGGGTGGCACGCAATACGTCCGAAAGCGGCATAATGTCGCCGGCACGTACCGTGTCGGATGCTATGGCGGTTATTTCCTCCGTCGCCCAGTCGATGACGCCATCAGGATCGGCAGCAGCCCGCGCCGAAAGCTCCTGCCCGAAAAGACACAGCCGGCGCCGTATCTCTACGTCTTTGAGCCGTCGTGCATGATCCAACACATTCACGCCCGATCCGACGCACTGCGTGAGCTGCGCGAGGTGCGCGGGCTTTATTCCGGGATCGACCTGTCGGCATCGTTGCAGCAGGGTGTAAAGATCGATTTTCGCCTGTTCGTCATCCATCGCGGCGAGGACGTCGAAGATTTTGCCGTTATTTGCGTCATGGAATGTCGAACTTTCGACGATCGCACGCACGTCGGGCAAGTATGCCGGTTCGAGGATTAACGCACCCAAAACGGCTCTTTCGAGCTCAGGAGATTCCGGAAGCTCCTCGACCGGCGCCACGCGGTTATAGGTCGTTATACTTTCGCGTCGTTTCATGGGTTGTCGTTTTTGCGGTTGTGTTGCTAAATTCGGATTTGCGGCGCACCCAGTTTCGGGCGGCGGCCTGCCAGTTCTTCATCGGGGTTTTGCCTGACACCTTCCAGCCGTTCGCCTCGAAGTGGTCGAAAAATGCTTCGGCGTCCTGGGTCGTTCCTCCGATAGTGGGAAAATACGATTGCAGAGTTTCGAGCGAGGGAGCAACAAACGCGGGGCGTTTGCTTGCGACTGTGCGCGGCTTGTCCGCGCTTTCTTTACTCTCGTTAGAGAGTTTCTTTTCTTTGTTTTTATTTGTTAGCGATGAATTGCGATCGCAATGCGATCCGTTTGCGATCACAATGCGATCCGTTTGCGATTCGCCCCACCTTGCGGCATTGCCTATCTTACCTGCATTAGAACGCTTTACGCGTGTTTCTTCCAGACGGGCCATACGACGGTTTAGGCTATCCGAAAAAAATATTCTGTCGTCTTTTATCGTGAACAGGTCGTAACCTGCGACCACTGCTTTAACCTTTTCGCAAGTGGTATTGTAACGACGGGCAAGAGCTGGTATCAAAGCAATCGGATAGGTGTAGTCGGGTTGATCGCGCAGAACCTCAACAAGCATCCAATAAATGCCATATCCCTCCATTCCCAGTTGTTCGATGAGTAGCACGCATTTTGGGTCGTCCTTTGCATTGCTGTCGTGCGGGAAATAATAGCAATCCTTACTCATCGCACACCTCCTTTCTGCTGTTGTCCGAGTGGATGAAATACCGCTTGAAACGTCCGCCATATACGGATTCGCACCACTCGTCCGCGATAGGTATGCCTCGCTTCCGAAGGTCACGAATGGCACTGCGGGGATCGGATAAATGCAAGGCAATTGTAATGTCGGCCGCAGAACGCGGTACACCGTCTAACAGCAATCGATAAACTTTTCCCTGTCGATGGGGTAGATTCTTCGAAAAAGCATTATCTTTGTCACATCGATGTTTCCATTGCGCCCCTGTTTGCTCTCTTTGAGCTGCGGGGGCTTGCTGTATCTGCTTCATACCTCCGCCGATTATTTACGATTTGCACTCTCGGAGATACGCAATGCAGCAGCGGCCCGCCTGTCGCCCGAACGGACGGTACGGGATTCGATCCACGACAGCAGCTCTTTTTTCGAGAACACCGTGCGGCGCCCGAACTTCTTGTACGGAATTGTGTGTTTGTAGACGAGATTGTAGAGCGTGGCGCGTGTGGTCGGAATACCTTGTGCTGTCAGGAATTTTGCGGCATCCTCAACGCGCATCCCGTCCGTCTCGACGGGTTCGTGCTTTCGCCGGAAATCGGCGAGTTTCGGAAGAATTGCGGACACTTCGTCGGCTACAATGGCGCGAAGTTCTGCGGGAGTGGTGACAATGATAGTATTGTCCATAACATCGTGAAGTTTTAAAAATTGAACACTTATCCGCGTCCGGACTTGGTGAACGTTCACGATGCAAATAGACAAAAAAATAGAGCGTCGGACTAAACGTCGGACGCTCCTAAATTCAATTCAATGCCTATTTTTTTTAATAATTCCGCGGCTGCTTCCTGTGCATCTTTGGTCGGGGTTTTATACGATACGGTATCTTGTGGTCGGGCATCTATGTTTCCACCCGTAACAGCTTCTACGAATGCGGCAAGGCGGGTTTTATCTACCGATTGCCGCAATTTTAGATGATCTATAAGACCCCATACGGCCGCTATTCGATGCGTTCTCGGTAACGTCTTATATGGCGGATTATTAAGGGCTATTTGTGTATCATTCGTTGGTGTAAACGTGAAATAGTATCTAATATGTCTAATTCTATCATGCCATTCTTTTACAATATTAGCTTCTGCCATATTTCGTATATCATAATCGAATAAGTCGGCAATATCATGTAATACTTCGGACAAACTAATGTAAACGCTTAGAGCCATAGACCCGAGATTGTCACAATACCCATTATCATCCATTATTTTATCTATATCGTATACATTGGTGATACATTCCTCTACTAATTCCGCGTTGAGGCTTTGATCGCATTTTTTTAATATCGCTTTTCGCGCTTGGGTATCAAATGTGAGTAATTCGCGTTCGAACTTATTAGAATTAAACCCGCATTTAGATGGCCAATTCTCAATAAAATTATTGAAATCAAGCATTATATCATGCTTTGATATTGGTTTGCCAAATCCATCATAATAGTGCATTTTGCTACCTGAAATACATGATAACAATTTATCTAAATGGCGTTCTAATTTTTTTGCAAAATCAATAAATTCTATATACTGTTCGCTTCCCATATCCTTAGAATTTCGTTAATAGTTCCGCATTCTTTACCCGCTCCTCCCGTTCGAAGCTGGCAAGGTAGTTTTCCGTTGTTTTCAGGTCATTGTGCCCCAGCGATTCCGAAATATAGGCAATGTTTGCGCCGGCGCGTTTCAATACCGTAGCGAAGGAGTGGCGCGCCGTGTAGGTCGAGATATTACCGATTCCGAGAGCTTCGCCGATTGTCGTCATTCGTTTGTTGACCGCCCGCGTGAAATACTGTGTTTTCAATTTCCGCCGCATCGCATCCTCCGACCCGTCCAATACCGGAAAGATGAACCGATCCGGAGCCGGAGGATTTCCCCAGCGGTCGATAATAGCCAGCATTCGGTCGGTCACTACTACCCGTATCTCCTTGCGGGTTCTTGTCGTCCGTGCCGTCTTTTGCCGCACGAAACAGATTTCCCCGTTTACGATGTCCCGATACCTCAACCGCACGAAATCCGCGACGTTGATCCCGTTGCACAAGTACAGGAACAGCCAATAATCGCGGTATTTGGCCGTTGCATCGCTTCCGTCGTCGTATCGGGCGATCTGTCCTATCTGCTCCAACGTAAGGGCCATTTTGCGCCCTTCGCCTTCCTGTATTTCAAAACGCCCCCGCCCGAACGGGTACTGTGCCTCCTTGACAATTCCCTGCCTGCGTGCCTCGTTGAGGATCGCCCGCAGGTGCCGCAGGTGGATTGCGGCAGTTGTCTGTGTTTTACCCTCGGATGAAAGGAACGCCACGTATTTCCCCAGCCACGACGGGGTGACGGCATCGAATGGAATGTGCGCCCCTGCGAACCGTTCTATACCGAGGAGGGCGCCGCGGTATGCTACCATACTACCGACACGCCCCGCGGCTTTCAGTTCGTCCATTTTTGCCCTGAATGCGGTATTCACCGTGTCGGATGTCGCGCCTTTCAGCCGACAGTTTAGGGCGTCGAACGTAAACGCTCCCGCCGTGGCCAGCTCCTCAACGGCCGCCCGCACGATTTGGTAGCTGCTCTCGATGTCTTTGCGGATCGATACCATTGCGCGGGCTTTCGTCGTCGACAGTGCCGACCACTCCTCCGGCGTCAAATCCTTTCCAGTGGGGTAGTACCATCGGGTGCGTCTGTGGGTGACGCGAATTTTTACGGGACACTTGCCGGACTTTTTCGGATGCGAGACATCAAGCATAGGAGCAACCGTGATGCCGTCTTTCGAGTAGTTCATCTGTGTATGAATTTCGGTTTCCGGTACACAATTTCGACACAAATATACAAATTAAATCGAAATCGACAGAAATAGATTGAAATAAAATGGTTGTATTTTCGACTAAAATACAGTTGTTTACAGAATAAGTTAGAAATTGGCAAAAATCGATAAAAATCGGCAAATTACGATTCATAATCATGAGGTCGAGAGTTCAAGTCTCTCTCTCGCTACGAACAAATCGACAACTTCTTATCCGGCCTGCATTGAAATGCAGGCCGGATTGTTTCGATGCAGACTCTGTCCTCTTCGGCCGCGAGAACCGATCCGGCTGTGCAGGCGTTACGCGGATTCGAGCGGATTTCGGCTGCCGGAACCGGCCGAAAGGTCAGGTGAGGTAACGCGATCCTTCGTCGATGCTGGCCTGCAACGGATAGACCAACACGAAGTTATTGCCTTTGAAATACTGATCCAGATAGCGGGAAACGCGCGCCATCGATGATTCGTAGGAGACTCCGTTGCGGCGGCTCATCCAGATCCACAGCGTATCGTCGGTACGCACGTCGCGCGAAACGATCAGGAAATCCTCCCAGTTCACGAACGGGACGTAGCCGATTTCGTTCGACGACCGCGCGAAGCGTTCCCGAATCAGATCGAGCGTGGCGGGTGCGGCGTAGAACACCGCCTTGGCCCCAGTGTTCCCGACCACGTTGGCCAGACGTTCCAGCGCACTGAGGAACCCCGCCTCCTTTTCGGCCTGCGGCGGCAGGACTACCAGATGACGCTTGACGGTCGACAACGGCTGCGCCGGCTTGTAGATGAATACGTTGGTCGTGTTGTCGGCAATGGTTCCCTCCGCCACGCGCCCCAGGAATCCCGACGAAATATCCTTGCGTTCGTGCAGTCCCAGGATGACGTCGGTAATGCCGCATTCGCGGATAACGCCCGAAATGGCATTGGCCGGACTCAGGTCGTAGCGCAGCAGTTCCTGCAAACGGGTATCCGTCGCCGCCGCCGTCTCGACGGCCAGTTGCAGCAACCGTTTCGAGCGCTTCGCCGATGTGCCGTCGGAACCCTTGTCATCGACGACGGTGAGCGCATGCAATCCGTTCTTGGCGCGCTTCGGCTTGAGCGACAGCCCCAGGTTGACCAGCTCCTCGACGTTGGCCTGGTTGCTGACCGGAATGAGTATCTCCACCTCGTTCCGGTCGGGTTCCTCGACGTCCGTCGACTCCTCCATGGCGATATTGTGCGCCCCCTTCTGCGCTGAAAACGACGCCATCGTACAGGTGACCAGAATCATCAGAATCGTACCGTTGAGCACGCTCTCGTTCAGCAGCCGGATCGGCTCGCCGTCGGGCGTCGTTCCCAGAATGACGTTGTAGCCCACCAGCACGGCCGCCAGCGTCGCTGCGGCCTGCGCATTGCTCAGCCCGAAGATCACGCGCCGCTGATCGACCGACATACGGAAAGTCTTCTGCGTGAGCCATGCGGCGATGAACTTGGCCGCCGTGGCCACGACGATCATCACGGCGCCGACCTTGATCGTCTCGAAACTGGTAAAGAAAGCACGGTAGTCGATCAGCATCCCGACGCTGAGCAGGAAGAACGGGATGAAGATCGCATTGCCGACGAACTCCACACGGTTCATCAGCGGCGAAGTGGCGGGAATCAGCCTGTTGAGCGCCAGCCCCGCGAGGAACGATCCGATGATCGCTTCCAGTCCGGCCAGCTGGGCGAGAAAAGCACCCAGAAAGACCATCGCCAGCACGAAGATATATTGCGAGATGTTGTCGTGCACCCTTTTGAAGAACCAGCGCCCGATCAGGGGGAATCCCAACAGAACGAAGAGCGTGAAGGCCGTGATCGACAGCCCCAACCGCACCCAGAACATGTCGTCGGCGTTACCCGTCGAGAGCGCGACGACGATCGTCAGCACCAACAGCGCGAGCGTATCGGTAATCATCGTTCCGCCCACGGTGATGCAGACCGCATTGTTCTTGCTGATTCCCAGCTTGCTGATAATGGGGTAGGCGATCAGCGTGTGCGAAGCGAACATGCTGGCCAGCAGTACCGAAGTGAGCCACGAAAAGCCGAGCAGGTAGTATCCCGCGACGATACCGAGCGCCATCGGCACGCAGAAGGTATAGAGACCGAAAGTCAGGCTGCGCAGGCTGTTGCGTTTGAAATCGCCCATATCGATTTCCAATCCCGCCAGGAACATGATGTAGAGCAGCCCCGCCGTGCCCGAAAGGATGATGCTGCTGTCGCGCAGGACGAGGTTGAAGCCGTGGGGGCCGATCACGGCTCCGGCGATGATGAGCCCCAACAGCGGCGGGATGCGGATCTTGTTCAGCAACAACGGTGCTCCGAGAATGATGAGCAGGATGATGAGAAACTTCAGCACGGGATCGGCCAGCGGAAGCGTGAAATCCATTGCGGTGAGGAATATCATAGACGATTTCGATTTATTCAATCGTAAAATTACGAAATTTTCCCCGTTTTTCCTAACTCGCGGAACGATTTTCCGCGGTGTCCGTGCAGAACGGATCGTCTTTTTGTATGCAATTTGCACGGGGAAGGGAAACCGTATCACATCAAACGAATAAAAATTATGAAAGACGAACAGACGACCTGCACGCCCTGCGAGCAGAATTTCGAGGACAACATCAACGAACTGGTCGATCAGGTGGAGGATTACACCCGTAAGGACCGTATGAGGAAGGAACGCGAGGTCGAAGAGGCCTTCGCCGCGGACAAGGAGCCGAAGCGCTGACCCGCTCCGCCGCAGGGCGGCCGACAGCGGAATTTACCCTGTGTAATCGGGTAAATTCCGCTTTTTCTTCGTCTCTGCGGGAATGGGTATTTATACTTAGTGCTGCTTTACGATATTAATGTATATTTGCACGTTAATTCTTTGAACAACGAATGATTGATTTCAAGCGGGTTCCCTCGCCCTGTTTTCTGTTGGACGAACGTCTGCTGGCGCGGAATCTTTCGGTCGTCGACCGCGTGCGCCGCGAGTCGGGCGCCGAGGTGATCGTCGCGCTCAAAGCGTGCGCCATGTGGAGTATCTTCCCCCTGTTGGCGCGTCACAGCGACGGCGCGACGGCCAGTTCGGCCGCCGAGGCCCGGCTGGTACGCGAAGAGTTCGGGCAGCCGGCGCACACGTATGCTCCGGTCTACACCGACCGCAATATCGGCGAGATACTCGATTGCAGCAGCCATATCACCTTCAATTCGCTCGGACAATTCCGCCGTTTCGGTGCAATGGCGCTGCTGCGCGGCATCTCGTGCGGTCTGCGCGTCAACCCGCGCTATTCGCCCGTGGAGACCGATCTTTACAACCCCTGCGTGGCGGGTTCGCGGCTGGGAGTGACCGCCGAGGAGCTGGAAACGCAGGGCGGTCTGCCCGACGGGATCGAGGGGCTGCATTTCCATGTGCTGTGCGAATCGCGGTCGGAGCATCTCCGCAAGGCGCTCGAAGCCGTAGAGCGGCATTTCGGCCGTTATCTCGACCGCATCCAGTGGCTCAACATGGGCGGCGGCCACCTGATGACCCACGCCGACTACGATTGCGACGACCTGATCGCGCTGTTGCGCGATTTTCGGGCGCGCCATCCCCGTCTGCGGCTGATTCTCGAACCGGGCAGCGCCTTTACGTGGCGCACGGGCTATCTGGTCTCGACGGTCGAGGACATCGTCGAAAACGGCGGCGTGCACACGGCCATGCTCGACGTGTCGTTCGCCTGCCACATGCCCGACTGCCTCGAAATGCCCTACAAGCCGGCGATCGTCGGGGCCCGCGAACCGCAGGAAGGCGACCGGCGCTGGCGCATGGGCGGCAACAGCTGTCTGGCGGGGGATTACTGCGGCGACTGGGCGTTCGACCACGAATTGCAGGTCGGCGAGCGGATCGTATTCGAGGATATGATCCACTACACGATGGTCAAGACCACGATGTTCAACGGCGTGGCGCACCCCGCGATCGCCGTCGCCGACGCCGACGGAGCCGTCCGCATCGTCCGGGAATTCGGTTACGCCGATTTCAAAGGGCGCATGTCCTGAAAACCAAAGATACCCAAAGATACTACATGGAGAATTTTACACCCACTCATTACACGCTCGAATGCGTCGCTACGGGGCGGCAGTTCGAAGACGAAGGCTGGATGCTCGACGATCCCTGCTGCAAAATCCCTTCGATGATCCGCACTCGTTACGCCGTCCGGCAGATCGACGTGCGCCCCGACAGCTACGGCTTCTACAAATTCTGCGACTGGCTGCCGGTCCGCCGCATGTTGCAGGGTTCGAGCGCACCCGTAACCTACAAAAGCAAAGGTCTGGCCGACTACCTCGGCCTGAAAAACCTCTATATCACCTTCAACGGCTATTATCCCGAGATCGGCGCGAAGATGACGACCTGCTCCTTCAAGGAGACCGAAGCATACAGCGTCTGCGCCCGCATCCGCGAGGGCGACAACCGGATTCTGGTGGTCGCCTCGGCCGGCAATACGGCGCGCGCCTTCGCCAAAGTCTGCTCGGACAACAACATTCCGCTGCTGTTGTCGGTGCCCGAAGAGAACATCTCGGCGCTCTGGTTCGACCGGCCGCTCAACCCCTGCGTCAAACTGATCTGTCCCGAACGGGGCGGCGACTATTTCGACGCGATTTTCCTGAGCAACCTGGCCCTCAAATCGCGGAAGTTCTACGCCGAAGGCGGCGCGAAGAATGTCGCCCGCCGCGACGGCATGGGCACTACGGTGCTGTCGGCCGCCACGACCATCGGCGAGATTCCGGACTACTATTTCCAGGCTGTCGGCAGCGGCACGGGCGCCATCGCAGCATGGGAGGCCAACATGCGCCTGAACGAGGACGGCCGCTTCGGCAACAAGACGATGAAACTCGTCGTCTCGCAGAACGCCCCCTTCGTCCCGATGTTCGACGCATGGCGGGTCGATTCGCGCGAGATGTTGCCCTACGAAGCCGCCAAGGCCCGTCGGGACGCCGAAATCATCGACGCCAAAGTACTCTCGAACCGCAAACCTCCCTATTCGCTGGCAGGCGGTTTGTACGACGCGCTCAAAGCCACCGGCGGCGACATCATGGTAGCGACGAACGCACAGGCACGCAAGGCTCGCGCCCTGTTCGAGGAGACCGAGGGAATCGATATCTACTCTGCGGCGGGAATCGCCACGGCGTCGCTCGTCAAGTCCGTGGCCGACGGGCGGATCGACCCCGAGAAGATCGTCATGCTCAACATTACGGGCGGCGGCGAACACCGCTGCCAGCAGGATAAGGAACTCTGGTATCTCGAACCGAGCCTCGTCTTCCCGCTCACGCCCGATCCGGAGGAGGTCGTAGCGAAGACCGAAGCCCTGTTCGACTAAAACTCAATTAGACTATGGCGGAACAATCGAACCCGACAACATCCCGTCGCCGTCACCACCGGCGGCACCGCAGGAACAGCCGCAAACGGAAGCTCCGCAACGGCGTCCTGATCGCCACGATCGCCGTGGGTATGCTGACCGTCCTGGGGCTGAAACTCATCGGACGGGGAAAAGGACATCAGGCGGAGATCGTCCAGCGCAGCTATCCCGTGCGGGTAATCAGCGTGGTGGACGGCGATACGTTCCTCGGTCTGGACGACGGAGGCGATACGCTGACCTACAACGTGTACAGCATCGAGGCTCCCGAAATCGAACAGCCGCAGGGGTACGAGGCACGCAAATACCTCTACAACATGATCCTGCAACGCCGCGTCGAGGTGACGCCCAAGGGCGGACGCACCCCGCAGGGTGTGCGGGTGATCGCCACCACGCGCGACAACGACGACGTGGCCGATCTGATGCTGCGTTCGGGATTTGCGTGGTATCGCAACGATACGGTCAATGAACTGCGCTACATCCGCTCCGAGCGATTCGCACAGGAGGAGGGCGTCGGCATCTGGGCTTCGCCCGACCACGTCGCGCCGTGGGAGTGGCGCAAACGACACGTCGAAAAGTAACCGACAAAACATAGGCTCCTCCTTTGGGCAGGGCCTATGTTCGTTTTTATTCATTAACCATCTAAAAAACTTCATCAAGATGAAGAAACATTCAACCGCGAAGCCGATCCCGTGCTTCAAGCGTTGGAGCCGTACGAACTATGCCGTGTTCGCCAGCCTCCACCGCCAAGTGACGATCGGGGTGCTTGCGGTCGGGATGTCCATTCTCTTGCTGACGACTGAAACGGCTGCGGCTCAACAGGCCGACACCTCGGGCGTATCCCGCGTGATGCGAATCGAGCCGGTCGGCGTGACAGGGACACGACTGAGTCCCTCCCGCAGCATTCAGTCGCAAACGCCCGTTTTCGATCGGGGTACAGAGGCTGCCGCGCCGTTCCAGACGCTGGAAGACGCCCTTCGCCTCAGCCCTTCGATCGACATTCGCGAGCGTAGCGGCAAGGGCGTGCAGGCAGACATCTCGATCCGCGGAGGATCGCCCGATCAAACCATGATGCTGCTCAACGGCATCAATTTCACCGATGCCCGCACCGGACACCAGACCCATTCGCTGCCGATCGACATGGATTGCGTGTCGGGTATCGAACTCATCGAGGGAATTCCGGGAGTGGGTGCCTATGCCGGTGCAGTCAACGTCCGGACCGTTCCTTTGTATCGCAACTATCTTCGGCTCAAAGCCGAAGGCGGGCAACACGGGTATGGCTATACCAATCTGTCCGGAGCTCTTACACGCGACCGTCTCGTGCTCTTCGCCGCCGGATCGCTGCGTCGCAGCGACGGATATATCCACAATACCGACTTCCGCAACGTGAACGGGTACCTCCGTATGACATACGATTCGCCGAAAGCCGGATTCTTCGACTTTCAGGCTGGCGGACAGGGCCGGCGCTTCGGGTCCAACGGATTCTATGCCGCCTACAATCCGGATCAGTTCGAACAGACCGCCACGGCGCTCGGTTCGTTGCGATGGATCAAGGAGTGGGGGCTTTTCCGAATCTGCGCCGACGCAAGTTACCGCAAGAATTTCGACCGTTATGAATGGACACGCGGTACACCGACCAATTACCACAACACCGACAACGTCGGAGCGGAGCTCTGGGGCGACTTGCAGTGGCGGGGAGGCTCCACTTCGCTGGGTGGCGACTACATCTATCACCACATTTTCAGCTCCAATCTGGGCGAACCGATGGCCGCTCCGCGCGGCCGCTACAAGTGCGAAGCCGAACGCCACGTGGGCAATCTGTGGCTGCGCCATTCCATGAGATGGCGCCGTTTCGCTATCGCCGCTTCGGCCGGTGCGAGCTTTACGCCCTACGGGACGTCGGTCTCTTGGGCCGTATCGGGACGCTACGGCAATGGCGGCTGGCAAGCGGAAGCCGGAGCCGCACAGTCGATGCGGTTACCGACGTTCACCGACCTCTACTATACGTCGGAAGCGCAGGTCAACAATCCGAATCTCAAACCCGAACGAGCTGTCACCTACCATATCGGAGGAGGTTACGCCATCGAAAAATGGCATGCCTCCGTACAGTTCTTCTACCGCGACGGTCGCAATGTAATCGACTGGGTGTGGCGCGACGAACTGACGATCGGCGACCGGACTCTATATGACAAATGGCACTCGGAGCAAGAGTCGCATCTGGGTACATTCGGCATCGAGGCATCGGGCGGATATCGTTCCGACGGAGGAGTAGTGCGTCGCGCGACAGTCTCTTACGGGTATCTGACCACATCGCGTCTGAGCGACGTGAGGACGTCGAGCATTCTCGACTACATGCGCCACAAATTGTCGTTCGCCGCGGAGATTCGTTTCCTGCGCCGCTTCTCTCTGGCCGTGACCGGAACCCTCTTCGATCGTTACGGCTTTTACAACCGTTACCTGCGCGACGCCGACGGGAAATTGCTGACCGACGACAAAGGGCGAATGCAGACCGAAGAGGTCGATTTCAGTCCTTATTTTCTGCTCGACGGACACCTGCGATGGGAGAAAGGGATCGTCGCTCTACACGTCGATCTGGCCAACATCACCGACACCGATTACTGCGATTTCGGCGGGCTTCGTCGTCCGAATTTCTGGATTACGGGCGGCATTACCCTTACAATTCGCTGACCGGCGACTGAAACAAGACAGGAGGCTGCCTCGAAAGGCAGCCTCCGTTTTCTTGCACAACTGTCAGATACCGGCGATCTTCTTGATCTCGTTCAGCTTGTTGAGCGCTTCGAGCGGCGTAAGGGAATCGATGTCCAGTCCCTTGATCTGATCGCGGATCTGCACCAGCACCGGATCGTCGAGCTGGAACATCGACAACTGCATCGACGCCCCCTTGTCGGCCTCTTCGACCGCATCCTTGACCGACGCCTGCTTGCGCCCTCGGAGTTTGGGGCTTTTGCTCGGCACGATCTCGTCTGTGCCGTAGACCTTCACCAGGTTTTTGAGAATCTCGTCGGCGCGCGACACGACCGACGCCGGCATGCCGGCCATTTTGGCGACATGAATACCGAACGAATGTTCCGTGCCGCCGCGTTCGAGCTTGCGCAGGAAGACGATCGTGTTGTTCATCTCCTTGACCGTGACGTGGTAGTTCTTCACGCGCGGGTACATCTTTTCCATCTCGTTCAGCTCGTGATAGTGGGTCGCGAAGAGCGTCCGCGCATGGGCCGTGGGGTGGTTGTGCAGGTATTCGACCATCGCCCAGGCGATCGAAATGCCGTCGTAGGTACTCGTGCCTCGGCCGATCTCGTCCAGCAGCACGATGCTGCGGTCGGAGATGTTGTTCAGGATGCTGGCCGATTCGAGCATCTCGACCATGAAGGTCGACTCGCCCTGCGAAATATTGTCCGACGCGCCGACACGGGTGAAAATCTTGTCCACCACGCCGATGTGCGCCCGGCGTGCCGGAACGAACGAGCCCATTTGCGCCATAAGGATGATGAGCGCCGTCTGCCGCAGCAGAGCCGACTTACCCGACATGTTGGGACCGGTAATCATCACGATCTGCTGCTCCTCGTCGTCGAGCCGGATGTCGTTGGGGATATATTTCTCGCCCACGGGCATCAGCGTCTCGATGACCGGATGACGCCCCTGTTCGATGTCGATGCGCGCCCCGTCGTCCAGTTCGGGGCGCACGTAGTTGCGCTCGCGCGCGATGCGGGCGAACGACAGGAAACAGTCGACGCGCGCCACGGCGTGTGCATCGCGCAACAGTTGGGACAGCGACTGCGAAACGAAGGCGATCAGCGCATTGTAAATCTCCTGTTCGAGCGTCAGGATGCGGTCTTCGGCACCGAGAATCTTCTCTTCGTACTCCTTCAATTCCTCGGTGATGTAACGCTCGGCGTTGGAAAGCGTCTGCTTGCGGATCCACGTATCGGGTACCTTCTCCTTGTGGGCGTTGCGCACCTCGATGAAGTATCCGAAGATATTGTTGTAGCCGATTTTGAGCGACGGGATACCCGTCAGTTCGCTCTCGCGCTGCTGGATCTGCTGCAATACGTCCTTGCCGTGCAGAGCGATGCGGCGCAGGTCGTCGAGCTCGGGATTGACCCCGTCGGCGATTACGCCGCCCTTCTGAATCTGGTTGTTCGCCGGATCGGGATAGATCTCCCGTTCGAGTTTCAGGCGCATCTGCGCCAGCACGTCGATCTCGGCGGCGAGCCGGTGGAGATTCCCGTCGTCCGTCGATTCGAGGATCGCTTTGAGCAGTTCGATCGCAGCGAGCGAATTTTTCAGTTGCACCAGTTCGCGCGGCGTCACGCGCGCGGCGGCGATACGCGAAGCGATGCGTTCCAGGTCGCCGATCAGCGAGACCTGCTCGCCGACGGCTTCCGCCAGATCGCTGTCCTCCACGAAGCGCTGTACCACGTCCAGCCGCCGGTTGATGCGCCCGATGTCGCGGATCGGCATGGCTATCCAGCGTTTGAGCAGACGGCCGCCCATCGGCGTGAGCGTGCGATCCATCACGTTTGCGAAGCTGCTCCTGTCGCGCGAACCGTTGGTGGTGAAGAGTTCCAGGTTGCGGATAGTGAACTTGTCGATCCACACGTAGTCGTCCTGGTCGATCCGCGAGATCGATGCAATGTGGCCGATCTCCTTGTGTTCGGTGAATTCCAGATAGTAGAGGATGGCGCCGGCGGCCGAAATGCCTGCCGAGATGTGGTCGATGCCGAACCCTTTGAGCGACTGCGTGCCGAACTGCTTGCAGAGCTTTTCGCGGTTCAATTCCTCCGAAAAGACCCAATCGTCGAGCTTGTAGGTGTAGTAGTTCGTGCCGAAAGCCTGCCGGAACCGCTCGTCGAATCCCCGCTGGTAGATGATCTCTTTGGGCGAGAGATTCGACAAGAGTTTGTCGATGTAGTTGTCCGGCCCCTCGGCCACGTAGAATTCGCCGGTCGAAATGTCGAGAAAGGCCACGCCCGTGGTCTGCCGGCCGAAGTAAACCGAAGCCAGGTAGACGTTTTCCTTGTTGGCCAGAAGGTTGTCGCCCAGAACGACGCCCGGCGTAACCAGCTCGATGACGCCCCGCTTGACGAGTCCTTTCACCAGCTTGGGGTCTTCCAGCTGTTCGCAGATCGCCACGCGCTCCCCGGCCCGCACCAGCTTGGGCAGGTAGGTGTCGATGGCGTGGTAGGGGAATCCCGCCAGCTCGACGAAGGTCGCCGACCCGTTGGCGCGGCGGGTGAGCGTGATGCCCAGAATCCCGCTGGCCTTGATCGCATCGTCGCCGAACGTCTCGTAGAAATCGCCCACGCGGAAGAGCAGGATCGCATCGGGGTGAACCGACTTGATCTGGTAGTACTGCTTCATCAGCGGAGTCTCTACATATTTCTTATCCGTACCTGCCATAATCATGCAATAAAATATACAATGTGTAGTGCGAAATAAGTCTTATTCAGACCAATTTCTGGATAGCAAAGATACGAATAAACGAGGGCAATGTCAAATTTATTTGAACATTGCCGAGCGGGAGTATCTTCGACGAAGTCAAAGATACGAAAAGTCGGGCGCAGAAGCAAATTATTTCCAATTTTGCTTGACCCGGACAGAGCATCCGAGGCGAAATCGAAGGCAAAAAGTCAGATCATACCGACCGCAGCGAACATCTTCCGGTAGAACTCCGCCTTCCATTCCACGGACCGGGGATAAGCGCGCGACGACGACGGCATACGGAAAAGCTGCATCCGGCGGCCGGCGTATTCGAACGGTGCGGAACCGCCGACAGCAGGACGCTGGCACCTGAGTTGCCCCACCAATGTTTCGGTCGCCTTCTCGCCCGTCGTCACGACGGCCCGGCATTCGGGCAGGCGATCCAGCAGACCGCACACGTCGGTCGGTCGCACGACTTGCAGGAAGTTGTCCGAGGCGTTGTCCCGAAGGCGGACGACTTCGCTGGCCGTATCGTAGAGCGCCAACCCGACCGTCCGGCAAAAAGCCATGATGCGTTCGCGGTCGAAATGCTTGGGATCGGCCAGGAAATGGGCCTTGTCGCCGAAAAAGAGCAGCCCCATGATCCGCCACATGTCGTTTTGAAGATTGGGGTAGAAAAATTCCATCGACCAGCGCACGCGCTTGGGCGGAAAGCTGCCCAGCATCAGCACGCGCGCGCCGTCGGGCAGGAACGGGGCGAGAGGATGAACCTCCGAAGACGGGTTATTCATAGAATCGGGGATCGAAATTTACCAGATAGAGTTTTTCGGTAGCGCGCGTCAGCGCCGTGTAGAGCCAGCGCAGCATGTCGCGGGTCATCGGTTCGTCACCGAACAGGCAGCGGTCGACGAAGACCGCCCGCCACTGTCCGCCCTGCGCCTTGTGGCAGGTCACGGCGTAGGCGAACTTCACCTGTACGGCGTTGAAATGCGGATTTTCGCGGATTTCCTTATAACGTTTGATCTTGCTTTTCGTCTCGACATAGTCCTTTTCGACTTCGTAGAAGAGGCGGTTGCTCTCCTCGCGCGTGAGCGACGGCGATTCGGACTTGATGGTATCCAACAGGATTTTGCAACCGATCTCCATGTCGCCGTAATCGGCGAACGAGAGCACGGCGTCGGCGAAATGAAATCCGTAGAAATCCTCGAAGCGACGCAGGCGGACAAGCCGGGCGATGTCGCCGTTGGCGATGAAGTTCATCGCTCCCTGGGCATCCGCCGCCGCATAGTGGTAGTTGTTTTTCACGACCATCAGCATGTCGCCGCTCTCGATCTCCTCTTCGGCACTGAGAATATAACGGCGAATCCCTTCGTTGTAACGGTTCGCCCGCTTGTTCGACCGGGTGATGACGATCACCTCGTCGCGGCCGTAACGGTCGAAGGCATCCTGCAACTTTTCCATGAAATCACCGCCCTCTACCGACTCGAAATCAGGGTAGTCCATTTCGAATTTCGGTATTTCGTAGATACGGTTTTCGAGCATGCAGCGCACCAGCGTAGCATTGAACAGAATACCCGACTGCATCTGCTGGCGCACCACCTCGTCCATCAGCCCGTAGACGACTTCGCCGTAGCGCGAAACCGTCGCCGGATCGAGCGCCGGACTGAAATCGCACCCGACGGGAGGCAGCTGCGCGCTGTCGCCGACCAGAATCAACCGGCAACTGCGTCCGCTGCGCACGTAACTCACCAGGTCTTCCAACAGCGATCCGCTGCCGAACAGTGCGCCGTCGCCCGTCGAATCGGAGAGCATCGAGGCTTCGTCCACGATGAAGACGGCACCTTGTTCCCTGTTGAAGTCGAGCGAGAATTTCGATTCGTAATCGGCGTTGGTGCGCTGGCGGTAGATGCGTTTGTGGATCGTAAGCGCCTGCTCCCCGCAGTAGCGGGCGAGCACTTTGGCCGCCCGTCCGGTCGGAGCGAGCAGCACGGGCTTTATTCTTAACTCTTTGAGCGCGGCAACTAACGCGGCGATCAACGTCGTCTTGCCCGTACCGGCAAAACCGTTCAGTACGAAAATCCGCGAAAAATCGTCGTCCGAGAGGTATTCCGATAAATTTTCTATGATTTTTTTTTGACTATTTGTTGCTTCGAAACAAATTTTGGCGTAAATTTGGGTCGCGATTGTCGTGTTAAACATTGCAGCGTTACCTTTTTAAACGGGATACAAACTTAAACAAATAATTGAAATGAAAAAAATCGTTCAACTGATTCTTGCCTTGGTGATCGTAGGTCTGGTATATGTCATCTACGATCAGATTTCGACACCCATCCGTTTTGAAAACGTGAAAAAAGCGAAGGAAGAGGCCGTTATCGAGCGCATCAAGGACATTCGTACCGCCGAACGTGCGTTCAAGTCCAAATACCAGCATTTTACGGGCGATTTCGATACGCTGATCAATTTCGTTCTCAACGATTCGATCGAGGGGCAGCGCCGTATCGTCGACGAGGACGACTCGGTGGCCATGGCACAGCTGAAAAAAGCCGGCAAGAAAAATATCGAAACCTTCACGGTAGCCGTTATCGACACGATCTTCGCACCGAAGAAGCTTTCGCCCGATCAGGTGAAGAATTTCCGCTACATACCGGGAACGAACAAGCAGGCCGAATTCACGATCGCAGCCGGCATGGTTACGACCGAGTCGAAGGTCGTCGTTCCGGTCGTCGAGGTCAAGGCCCCCTACGTGAAGTTCCTCGATACGGTTACGTTCCGTCAGGAAGTGATCAACCTCATCAAGGCTCCGGAGGTCGTCGCCTACGACAAGTATCCCGGAATCAAGTTCGGTTCGATGGAGGGTGCGAACAATGAAGCAGGCAACTGGGAGTAATTCCGCGACTCCTTCGAAAGAGATGTCCATCCGGCTTCGGTCGGGTGGACATTCTTTTCCGAAAGAGCTGCCGGCAGAGTATGCAGCTGCAGACCGCGTCGTATGTTCGGTACTGACGCACAAAACGCTGTTGGTACCGGCCGAGGTCTTCGAACGGGAATCGGCTCCGAACTACCTTTCGCTGGCGGGGCTCGGCTGTGCGGAGACGGAGTGTGCGGTATACAGCGATCCGCAACGGCAGCAGATCGCCGTAATGGCCGTCGACAAGGAGTGCCGCCGTCAATTGGCCGAGACGGCGGGCGATCGGGTGACCTTTACCTCTCCGCTGCTGTTTCAGCCGAAATTTGCGGGACAGGGCGCATGGCTGATCCATACCGACGGGCTGCTCTACATAAAGATTTACGACAACGTGCTGCGGCTGGCCGAAGTGGTGCGGGCGCAGGGGACGGCCGACGTCCTCTATTACCTCGGCCGGCTCGACCGGACGTTTCCGCTCAAAACCTATCCGCTCTGCCTGTCGGGAAGCGACACGCTGGCCCGCCAGTTGCGGAAGTATTTCAGGGATGTACGATGCGAATAATCAGCGGCAGATACAAGGGCAGGGCGATCAACCCTCCGAAGAATTTGCGGGCGCGTCCCACGACGGACTTCGCCAAGGAGAACCTTTTCAACGTCCTGACCAATCTGGTCGATTTCGAACAGTGCGACGTACTCGACCTTTTCTCTGGCACGGGATCGATCAGCTACGAATTCGCTTCGCGCGGCGCACGCAGCGTCACGGCGGTCGAAATCAACGCCGTGCACTACAACTTCATCCGGCAGACGGCGCGGGAGCTGGGATGCGAAACGATCTATCCGGTCAAGGCCAACGCCTTTCTCTACCTGAAAAGCTGCCCGAAACAGTTCGACATCGTCTTCTCCGACGCCCCGTACGATTTGGAAGGCAGCGGGGAAATCGTCCGGCTGGTGCTGAACAACGGGTTGTTGCGCGAAGGCGGTCTGCTGATCTTCGAACACTCCCGTAACATGGATTTTTCGGATCGAGACGCTTTCTGGCAATTAAGAAGTTACGGCAGCGTGCAATTTTCTTTCTTCAAAAAATAAAGGGAAGTATTGTATTTTCGAAAATTTGTACTACCTTTGCATTCGCAATCAGCAAAAGGTGTGTTAGTTCAGCTGGTTAGAATACGTGCCTGTCACGCACGGGGTCAGGGGTTCGAGTCCCCTACACACCGCTTGAAAAGATACCCTGATCTATGGATCAGGGTATTTTTATACCTGTCAATCAAAATTCCGCATCTTCCCGTATCGAAATTCGACATCGCACAGCGCCGGCATCCCCGATACGTCATGTGGTGGCGGGGCACGACGGTTCCGCCGCCGGAAAACAGCAATACCGGTCGAAACGGACGTCGATGTATCAAGGGATTTCGGCGGACAGACTTTCGTCCGATCCCGAACCGGTCAAGCGGAGCGGAATGTTTTTTTCATGCCGCATCCATTCTCTCGACGCAAAAACTTTCTATCTTTGCAATGTGACAAATTTCCGGAAACTGATATTTTTCGCTGTCCTCGCGATTGTCCGTAACGGTATGGCGGCGCCACCCGACACGAACATCGATTCTTTGATCGAATACGCCGCTGCCCAAAGCCGAAAGGGGAACTTCGAAGAAGTGGTCGCTGCCGCCGGCCGCCTGCGCGCCCTCGGACGAATGGGAGACGACAAAGCCCGTTTGTACGGTCTGATCTACACCGGACACGTATTGGCGCGCGAAGTGAACGATTCCGTAAAACTCTATTACGGCAGGGCACGTGATCTGGCCCTCGCAGCGAAGGATTATCGGGCGCTGACCGCGATCGACAACGCGTTGGCCATCTACACTTCGGAGATGGAGATGAACTATCTCGGCGGGCTTTCCTATTTCATGGAAGCGCTCAAATACGCCGAACTGAGTCCCGACAAACAGGCCTATCCGGTCGTGCTCAATAACATCGCGATGGCGCACTACCTGCGCAATGACCCCAATGGGTTGAAGTATTCGCTTCAAGTCGTCGACATCGGAACTGCGAACGGCGATCCGCTGCTCCTCTATTCAGGATCTTTCGTAACGGCTTATATGTACTACTTGCAGGGCGATCCGGCGACGGCTCTCCGGTACATCGAAACGGCGCTCGCCGTCGGCGGAAACTACATCGAGTATGCCGAAGCATACAGCCTCTACGCGAATATACTGGCTGGACTCGGTCGTAAAAGCGAGGCGGAACGCTATTACAAACGTGCCGTCGCCCACGTAGGAAGTGAAAAAAGCAATACGCTGGCTTACCTCAATTATGGAAGTTACCTGATGGCGAACGGTTCGGTCGGTCGGGCCACGTCGGTTCTGGAAAAGGGGCTCGAATTCGTCAACAAGCGCAACAATGCGTTTTACCGCTACCAGCTCTACGAAAAGCTGTCGGAGGCATACGAATTGGCAGGCAGGCCGCAGAGAGCCCTCGACTACTATAAAAAATATCATGCCGAATTCGACAGCATCTTCAATATCGGCCGCGAGCGGGCGATCAACGAACTTCGCGTGCAATATGAATCCGAAAAACAGGAAAAGGAGTTGCGCGGAAAGGAACTAGACCTGCTGCGTGAAAGACAGAAACTGAACATCACGATTTTCACCGTAGCGGTTCTCGTCGGACTGCTCGCTGCGTTGTTCATCGCCTACCGTCGTAAAAATCAGCGCTACCGGCAAATCGTCAGACAGCAACACGAACTTATTCAGAAAGAAAAAACGATCAAGGAGCTGTACAGCCAATCGGAGGGAGGCAGGAAATATACCGTCTCCTCGCTTTCGGACGAAAAGGGGCAAGCGCTGTTTTCGGAATTCGAGAAACTGATGCGAACGGAAAAAATCTATCGGAGATCCGATATCACCGTCGATAAGATCGCCGACCGACTCGAAACGAACCGCACCTATTTGTCGAGAGCGATCAACGAGAACAGCGGAATGTCGTTTTCGCAATACATCAACTCGTGCCGCATCGACGAAGCCCGCCACATCCTCTCTGAAACCGATAACGACATACAGATAAAGGCGCTCGCCTACGAGCTGGGGTTCGCAACGCCGGAAACATTTTCCGCGACTTTCAAAAGATCGATCGGGATGCTGCCGACCAAATTCCGGAAAGAGATGAGGCGCATGTACAACGACGCGCAGGAGACGAATTGATCGTCGGCGGGGACGGGATTTCACGCCGCGAAACATCAATTTACGTTTCCCGACGTCGAATCCGTTTGCGCGTTTCCGCACGGCGGTCTAATTTTGTGTCGACAGCATTAAGTTATCCATAATAATTCCGTTTCTGCTATGACGACGCAACTCTTCCTCAAAAGGTTTTTCTTGCTGACAGCGCTTGTCGCTCTGACTTTGCCCCAGGGATGCGGCGACGATGATCCCGTCGATGATCCCGCTTCCAATACGAACACCGAACCGCAGCCTACGCCGGAACCGGAACCAGAACCGGAGCGACATGCCATAGAGTTTGCTCCTTCGTTCTCCGGTGCGACCGACCATTCGCAGATCGGGGTATTCGCCTTCGATACGAGTACGAAGTGGGATGAATGGGCGCAGCCCGACCTCATGCACGACATACGGGTCGAAAAGGATGGGAGCGGCGTCTGGAACTACGATCCGATCGTGTATTGGCCGTCGGACGGATCCTTCGATTTCTCGTTCATGGCCTATGCTCCTTATGCAACGGCATCCAACGGACTTTCGGTCAGCGACGCATCCCATGTCGGAGCTCCCGTTCTGCGCTACGAAATGCCTTCGGCCACCGACTGTCATACCGATATTTGTCTTGCGACTCCGGTTCTGGATATCCGGAATCGCCAAGAAGCGGTCGGATTGGAGTTTCGATCCGTCATGTCGAAAATCGGATTCCGGATCAAAGGACAGGGCAACAAGGTTTCGAACATCGCGGTGCGAGGTATCCAGTGGCAGGGTGAAATCGCATTGAATGCCGACGATCAGGGATCGATGACCTGGACGCAGGTTTTGGACTTCTCGACGACCGAATACCAAGCGAAACTCAACTACGACGAAGGGCATGATTACGTGACCGCCACCGAAACCATGACAGACGTGACGGCAAAAGATGGATATCTCTATCTTATTCCTCAGAATATTACCTACAACGCCCGCATCGTTGTCACCGTCGACGGCGACAAACTCGGCTTTCCCTTCGTAGACATGGCCCAAATACTTCCGGGCAAGGAGTATATCATCGACCTCGAAATTCCGGGAAACAAGTTGCTCGACTATACGGACAACGCCATGCCGGCATTCCTGCTCGCTCCCACGGATGCGGCCGAAGCGGCCAACATCGACTGGAACGATGCGAAAGCGGCATGTGAAGCCTCCGGATATCGGCTGCCCACTTATAACGAAGGGCTGATGACGCTCTTTTACATGAACGGCATCGAGGGCAATAATCTCCGTTTCGCTTCCTACTGGACATCGACCACCTCGCTGGAAGATCCGACCGGAGAAAGCGCAATGGGGTACAACATCATGCCTTGGATGGGGCTTTACATGCCGAAAGCAGGCATAACGGCCGCACGATGCGTCAAAGACGTGCCTGAGGGAGGCAAGAAATATCCCTATGTCGATTCAACGCTTCCCGACGGTCCTGTCATCGTATCGCGTGACAACGACGGCGGTGTGATCCCTTCGGCTTTCAATGTGCTATACGATGCTGAGCGTCCGGTATTCCACGAGAATTGGACCACGACTCCGGATCACGACGGCAACACCGATGCCGATCGGATCTCCCGAAAGCTGCAAGTCGCCAATACGGACGCGACCGCAGGAAAAGTCGTATGGAGCGGATTCTCGTGTCCCGAAGGTTGGCGGAAACCTACCATGATGGAGATGGCGCTTATCTTCACGATGGGCGGAGCGCCCGAAAGTTCCTACGGTGCCGACAATGCGCCCGTAACCGAAACGCCGTTATACAAGGTGGAAGGATTCACTCCGTTGAATGCCGACTACTATTGGGTAGCCAGCATGTCCGCCGGACGTGGCGGCCGAAATCCGGCGACATGGTCATTCGGCCCGACGCCCCGCAGCGGTCTCGGAACCATCGCAGGCCCCGATGCCAACTACGTGCGATGCGTTCGAGACATCGAATAACCGCGGTTGCCAACATACCCGCCCTGCCCGTAACTCCTTCGAGAATCGGGCGGGGCGGTTTGCAAAGCAGCGGAAAATCGACGAAGCACGGATTGGAGCACAAAAATATTTGCATTTTCGAATTTTTGTATTACCTTTGCACTCGCAATGAACAAAACGGTGCGTTAGTTCAGCTGGTTAGAATACGTGCCTGTCACGCACGGGGTCAGGGGTTCGAGTCCCCTACGCACCGCCAGAAGAGACACGGAAGAATTGGATGGAATTCTTCCGTGTCTTTCATTTAGAACGATTCCTAATCCCATCTTGTCTTCCAACATGAAATCCGCAATCCTAAAAAGATACGGCTTTTGTAAGGATTTCTGAGACACTGCTAAATCAACCGAGTCTTATCGCCGGCAGAACGGCTGCCGCCATACCGTCAGCGGGTGGGTGCGACCGACGCCTCGGCGGCATGAAAATTTCGTGCAGGAAACATTCGGCAGGCTCATCGGTTCGCCTTTGCAGGGAACAACTGCCCGTCGGCGTACCGATCAATTCCACGAACACCAACCGGCTCTTGCAGGATTCGAACGAGATCTCAGGATCGGTCAGTTGACCACATCTTTGCCCTGATAATCCGAGAAACGCTGCGAGAGATACTCCGCTTCCCGCTGGCGGCGAAGCTCCCGGTGGAACTCTTCGAGCGCCTCGTTATAACGCCGCGTATGTTCGGCCACGGAGAATTTGAGGATACGGATATAGGAATCGAAAAACCCGGCGAATTCGCTTTTCCGGCATTGCAGACATTCGATCGAGAAGAGAACGGCTTCGGGGCGCAACAGAATTTTGACCATCCGTGTCGAACTCATCACCTCCTGCGCCATACGTGTCATCAACTCGTCGTTCAGCTCCGAACGTTTGCGTCCGAACCCGATATGCAATTCGAAATAGTGCTCTTTGATATGAAGTACATACTTCATGTTGTCGAGCAGAAACAACACGTCGCCGTCGGCATCCTCCTCGGGATCGAGGCCGCGCGCTTTCAGAAACGACAGCACCCAGCGGCGGGAAAGGAGTTGCCGCTTCCGGTATTCGCGGTATCCCGACGCGGTGCCGACACCGATCAGAAGCACGATCGCGGCTCCTCCGAAAACGGCAGCGACCGGCCCCGAACCCGAACAGGCGGCCGCCAACGCCGCCGCTACCAGAAATACGACGGCGAAATGCGCCCGGTATCTTTTGAGCCGCGCACGAAATATTTGAAAACGAGATGCAACCGACTGTTCCATTACAATTCGGGGATTGCTTGCAAATATAGCAAAAAAGAGACCGATCGTGAAAGGATCGGCCCCGAATTTTCAGCCGAACGCCCGATCACTTCGCGGCGATCAGCGACCGGATATTCTGAATGAGCATGGCCACGGCCACCGAGTTGAATCCGCCTTCGGGAATGATGACGTCGGCATACTTCTTCGACGGTTCGACGAACTCCTCGTGCATCGGCTTGACGGTGGTGATATACTGATTGATGACCGACTCCATCGTCCGGCCGCGTTCGCAGACGTCGCGCAGGATGCGGCGCGCCAGGCGCACGTCGGCATCCGTATCGACATAGACCTTGATGTCCATCAACTCGCGCAGGGCCTTGTTCTCGAAGATCAGGATGCCGTCGACGATGATTACTTTCGATGGCTTCACGGCGACCGTCTCGGGCAGGCGGTCATGCTCGACGAACGAGTAGACCGGATGCGAAATCGGCACATTGTTTTTCAGCGCACGGATATGTTCCACCATCATGTGGGTGTCGAACGCCTGCGGGTGATCGTAATTGAGCTTCGTGCGCTCCTCGTAGGTCAGTTCGGGATGCGCCTTGTAGTAGTAGTCGTGGCACAGCGTGGCGACGTCGTCGTCCTTGAACGCTTCCTGCAACCGCTTGACGAGCGTACTCTTGCCGGAACCCGTTCCGCCGGCAACGCCGATGATCGTAACGTCCATGATAAAATCGTTTATTGAGGGTCATACAAAAGAGGAGCCGCCCCGCAGGGGCAACTCCTCCTTTCAATCGGACTACGCGTCGATATTGGCGTAGGTGGCGTGGCGTTCGATGAACTCGCGCCGGGGCGGCACGTCGTCGCCCATGAGCATCGAGAAGACGCGGTCGGCCTCGGCTGCGTTCTCGATCGATACCTGCCGCAGGATGCGCGTATCGGGATTCATCGTGGTCTCCCACAACTGCACGTCGGACATCTCGCCCAAACCTTTGTAACGCTGGATGTGCACGCCCTTGCCGAATTCGGCCGAGATCTTGTCGCGCTCCTCCTCCGTCCAGCAATAGCGTTCCTGCTTGCCCTTCTTGACCAGATAGAGCGGCGGGGTAGCGATATAGACGTGGCCGTTCTCGATCAGTTCCTTCATCTTGCGGAAGAAGAACGTCAGCATCAGCGTGGCGATGTGGCTTCCGTCGACGTCGGCATCGGTCATGATGATGATCTTGTCGTAACGCAACTTTTCCAGATTGAGCGCCTTGCTGTCCTCCTCCGTCCCGATCGTGACGCCGAGCGCCTGGAACATGTTCTTGATCTCCTCGTTCTCCCACATCTTGTGCTCCTGCGCCTTCTCCACGTTGAGAATCTTACCGCGCAGCGGCATGATCGCCTGGAAGTTACGGTCTCGGCCCTGCTTGGCCGTTCCGCCTGCCGAGTCACCCTCGACGAAGAAGATCTCGGCGATCGACCGGTCGCGGCTCGAACAGTCGGCCAGCTTGCCCGGCAGACCGGCGCCCGACAGCGGCGTCTTGCGCTGCACGGCTTCGCGCGCCTTGCGCGCCGCATGGCGCGCCTGTGCCGCCAGCACCACCTTGCCCACGATCGCCTTGGCATCCTTCGGATTCTCCTCCAAGTAATTGGCCAGCGCCTCCGAAACGGCCTGATCTACCGATGCGGCCACCTCGTCGTTGCCCAGTTTGGTCTTGGTCTGCCCCTCGAACTGCGGCTCGGCGACCTTCACCGAAATGACGGCCGTAAGCCCCTCGCGGAAGTCGTCGCCGCTGATGTCGAACTTCAACTTGGCGAGCATCCCCGAATCGTCGGCGTACTTTTTGAGCGTACGCGTCAGCGCCCGGCGGAAGCCCGTGAGGTGCGTACCGCCTTCGATCGTATTGATGTTGTTGACATACGAATGGACGTTCTCCGAGAACGAATCGTTGTATTGCATGGCCACTTCGACCGGCACGCCGTTCTTTTCGGTATCGAGATAGATGATCGATTCGATGATCGGCTCGCCGCGCGTGGCGTCGAGATACTGCACGAACTCCTTCAAACCGTCTTTCGAATGGAAGGTCTCGCTGAGGTAACCTCCCTGCTCGTCCTTCACCCGCTTGTCGGTGATCGTGAGCTGGATACCCTTGTTCAGGAACGCCAGTTCGCGCAGGCGGTTCGACAGAATTTCGTACTTGTACTCCGTCGTATGCGTGAAAATCTCGCCGTCGGGTTTGAAAGTGATCGTCGTACCGCGGTCCGAACATTCGCCGACGATCTCCAATTTGGAGGTGGGCACGCCCTTGCTGAACGTCTCGCGGTAGATCTTGCCGTCGCGATGCACTTCGGCGATCAGCAGCGTCGACAGGGCGTTGACGCACGACACGCCGACGCCGTGCAGACCGCCCGACACCTTGTAACTGCCCTTGTCGAACTTACCGCCTGCATGGAGCACGGTCAGCACGACCTCCAACGCCGACCGGCCCTCCTTTTCGTGGTAGTCGGTCGGGATGCCGCGGCCGTTGTCCCGCACGGAGACCGAACCGTCTTCGTTGATCGTCACTTCGATATCCGTGCAATAGCCGGCCAACGCCTCGTCGATCGAGTTGTCGACCACCTCGTATACCAGGTGATGGAGTCCCTTCTCGCCGATGTCGCCGATGTACATGGCCGGACGCTTGCGCACGGCCTCCAGCCCTTCCAGCACCTGGATGCTCGACGCGGAATACTCCTTTTCCGGTCTGTTCACTTCTTCACTCATTCCTATATTGTTAAATTAACGTACAAATATACGATTTTTTTGCGATACCTGCAAGCCTCCGGACAAGATCGGCAGGCTTTTCGCAGGGTCAAATCCGCCCCAGAAGCGCCTGCATGTCGACCTCCTTGACGCGCCCTTTTTCGAAGACGAGCGTGCGGGCCGGATACTCCTCAATGAGATTCGTGTTGTGCGTCGACATCACCACCGCACAACCGCTCCGGGCGATCGTGAGGAACAACCGCATGATCCCATCGGCCGTCACGGGATCGAGGTTTCCCGTCGGTTCGTCGGCCAGCAGCAGGCGGGGCTTGTTGAGCAGGGCGCGGGCGATCACCAGGCGTTGCTGCTCTCCGCCCGAAAGCTCGAACGGCATCTTGTAGTGCTTGGCTTCCAGCCCGACCAGTTGCAGTACTTCGTCGATACGGCGTCGGATTTCCGCTTCGGCTCGCCAGCCTGTGGCCCGCATCACGTAGTAGAGGTTCTGGAACACGTTGCGGTCGGTCAACAACTGATAGTCCTGGAAGACGATGCCGATCTTCCGGCGCAGATAGGGTATCTGCCGGCGGCGCAGTTTCCGCAGATCGAACCCCACGACGCACCCTTCGCCGACCAAGAGCTGGACATCCGCATACAATGTTTTCAGCAAGGTACTCTTCCCGCTCCCCACGCGGCCGATCAGATAGACGAACTCGCCCTCTTCGACCGAGAAGTCGACCTCCGAAAGTACCAGCTCGCCCGAGCGCACCAGCCGTTCGGCCGACTGCCTGCCGAACGGATTTTCGGCATGATAGATCGCGACGTCCCGCAACTCGATAACGCGTTTTCCGCTCATAAACAGCTTCCTTAGTTAAAACAAGGTCAAAGATAATGTTTTTTCGCGGGATCGGGGATGTTTCTCCGCAAAAAAAGCGCCGCCTTCGTTCCGCGTGCCGGCCAGCATGCATTCGGCGATAATGCGGATAAATTTGCTTTTGTCCCCGATTTGTATTATCTTTGCATTGTATTTCAATGGAACTTTCCCGCGAAAGTCCCGTCCGAGAAGAGGGGATGACCGGTTTTGACAGCAGGTAGAGTTCGATTGTAAGCACGTCGAGCGCTGTGCGGCAGCTCGTAAATCCCGACGCTCAACGTACAAATGGCAACAACAGCTATGCACTCGCTGCCTAATTTTCAGAGAAAATTGGCTTAATCGCCGGGTCCAAGGAGGTTCGGTGACGAGTATCCCGAAGGGTGGTTCCGCTCTTTAACCGCTCTTCATACGGGGTATCGTTCATTTAGAGATAGTACGGTGCAACGCCTCGGGCGCCGTGCGAAACAAAGAGGCTGGGACTTGGGTTAGGCCGCCGCCTGCCGGGCTCAAGTAGAAGGACGAAACGGTCGGCTAAACGTGTAGAAAGCAGTTGGGTTCCTTGTTTGGACGCGGGTTCGACTCCCGCCATCTCCACCAAAGTACCGGAAACAAAAAGTGCAAAATCCTGCAAAATATTAATTTGCAGGGTTTTGTATTTTCAAGAGCAACGCCGCAAAATGTAAAAAAACGCATATTACCTGTGGCCTATTCGGACTGCCCTTTTTCCCATCGCTATATAGGGTCTCATACAGTGCCGTCCCGTAGGATATTGGCTGTTTTTGACCGGTTCCTTCCTGCCGTCCGAACAGGCCGCCGGCAACTGACGATATATCGTTTTTTCATTTTCGCGGAATGCTTTTACGGATTATCGACCGACAGGGAAAACATTCCGGCCGGGAATCTGTATTTTTGGGGCTGGCTCGCCCGAAACGGGATCGACTGCCCGATGCGAATTTCGTCGAGGCGCGACGATAAAAGAAGAGGAGGACGGATAAGTCCTCATCTCTTTTTCAGTTCGGAATATGGCGTATGGAAAGGCGTACGGCACATTCAATGCAAAGCCATTCGGAAGGGCCTCCGGAATCTCTCCGTCCGTCCACCGATCTCTTTCTTCCGCGACATCGCCGGACGGAGTTACCTGATCGTAAAACCGAACGACACGCCTACCTTCGTCGGTCCGAAGTAGTTCTTATGCCCCCGACCGAGGTGACGTCCGCATTTCTTCCAAACGTAGCGGTCGTAATCCGAACGAAGATAGCCCAAAGCTGCCGTAGCCTCGACGCTCCAATTTTTTCCGAGGGGCCATCTGTACCCGTATGCCACACCCGCCCCATACAGGGCCCCCTGGTATCTCCGGTCGCTCATGCCCAGAAACTTCATGCCTCCGACATTGAAATCGGCATACAGAAGATGCACGCCCAGAAAATGCCCTTCGAAACGGTTGCGGAACCAATGCCGGATTTCGGGTTGTATCATCCAGAATTTGAATTTCCGATTGTCGCTGAATGTCCAGGGATTATATCCCGCATCGATCTCGAACGTAATCCTCGGAGTCAACCCCACCTCAAAACCTGCATTGAGGGACGCGGTAGTCCAATAAAGCGCATTCGTCTTGACTTCCAGCAGGAGAAGAGCCGCCTCCGGTTCGGCCGGTGGTTCCTGGGCAGCGGCCCTGCCTCCCGATACGACTCCCAAACACAGCGAAATACAGAATATATACCTCTTCATCCTTTCGTTTTTTATCTCCCGGTTTACATACGGCGAACGGCCGCAGCCGCCGTGGACACTCATTCCTGCTCGCATACCTGCTCCACGATCCAGGCCCACAAGTTGGCAGTCAACCGGTCGAAATCCGACGTTACTGATCCATTCGCATTGGCCTGAGAACTCAATCGTCCGTTCTGATTCAAATTGGCGTCGCCATGATATACGATGCGATCCTGACGGTTGACCCCGACGATCATCGCCTTTTCATAGCCGACCGCATCGCTGACCACCAACGGAGTCACCCCCGCCGGATAATTCAAACAATAGCCCGCATAATCGTCGGCTCGCGCGATCGGCGCATTCTCGGCTACCGTACCGAAGGGCGAAGTGAAGAACCGTCTATTGCCGTCCGTCTGCGCCGCCCGCTTGAACTTACCCCCGACGGCCGGACTCTGGTTATAGTACTTCCACGTCCCGTCCGCAGTCAGGTAGCTGCGTAGATTGGCATTGGTCGCGTCGGTGTCGGTACCGACGATCAATACCCGATTCGGACTGCTTCGCAACCATGAAAGTACGACCTTGGCCAGTTCGTCCGAGATCGGGCTATTGTAGGTCAGATAGATGACGTCCTGAGTATTGATCGTATTCTTCACGTTCTGGAATATATCGGAGCCGGAACCCATACTCGTAGCCTGTATCTCCGCACGGGATGCCTCCGTGAAGGAGAATCCCCCGACGATCACCGTACCGGAAGGAGAAAAGTTCTTCGCATTGTCCAATATCCTACGCAGCGGCTGTCCGCTCGCCGCAGCGGGATTGTTCGTCCCGAACGACCCTACCTCCGTGACAGATAACACCCGAATGAAACGCTTGCGGTATTTTTCCGGACTCTCCTGCTTTACCGAAACATCCAAAGTCCAGCGGCCGGCCGTTATCCTCAATCCGGCCGTCGCCTCGCTCTGCGTACGATTGTCCCCTGTCGTGGTAAAGATCAGCCGCGTGACGGTCTCGGCATCATCGGAATTCCGAGCGATCGCGACCGTAAAACCGCCGTTATCCGGCAGTGAAGCACCGACACCGGATACTGCGCTACCGACAGGAGTGCCGGAAGTATCCAGCCATTGGATCGCATAGGGTACCGTCGTCTGAACATCCACGGTATCGACTCTTCCCGCCTGATAGCCCAGCGTCACGTTGCGGGACGACAAGCCGAAATAGTTGTCTCCCTCGAAATACATCTCGGTCGTAAAATTCTCCCACGGACGTATCTCAGCGACGATGCTCGCCGCACGATTCACGGCCGCCAGCGCAGGATCGCTCCAACCGGGGCCGGTCACCTTCCTGATTCGGAAAACGTACCGGTAATTCCTCAATATCTGACCGAACGGATGTCCTTCGAGGCCAGGATTGAAATCTATCCGGTAATAAGTAGGGGAGGACCCTCCGTCGTAATACCCGCCCACAACGATGCAGGTCGCCTCGGTCAGCTGAGCCGACGGATCGGTCTCTCCGTCGGCTTCGGGAAGATAGATCCCGGCAATCGAAACGGGATCTGGTTCGCCCGCCGTCGTTACGATCGGAGTCTGCGACTTTACGGCTCCTGCAAATACCGACGGCGCAGCAACCCGAGGGGATTCCTCATCGACGGCTTCGTCGGGTGCGATTTGGATTTTGTCGTTCGCGCGGTATACGCGGACGCTCTCGATCCGTAGCGGCCGCGAATCCGCCGCCAAGTCCTTCTCCACATCGACCCGGGCTGCCGCACGCAGCATCTTGACACTGTAACGGTTCTCCCTGTCAACTTCCAGTCCGGACGGAATGACGATCTGACCGTACATGGGCAGACTCCGTAGGGATTCTCCGAACGAACATCCCGTTCCGGCTTTGACATCGGCTTCCGAATCGCCCGGCGAAGGCGCGTAAACGGCAAACGCATCGCCGTAATTGCCGACCAGCATCAGTTTGACCGGATTGGGTGTACTGAGGAGTTTGGCTTGAAACAGAACGCCGGTGCCGCTCGATTGGAGTTGTTCCGCTTCCACCATATAGCGATACGCATATCCGCTTTCGTTCCGTTCGAATACGAGTATCCTCATCTCCTCGATCCGGTTTTCCGTCTCGTCGGATGCCTTTTCGACTTTCGTGCGCTTCTCGGGGAAGGCCGATTGCGGCAAACTAACCGTCAGGCGTATCGGTACTCCGCCGTCCGGATAACGTTCCAACACATCTCCATCCGGAAACGTCTGCGCACAGGCCGCGAAGAACAGGCAAAGTACCGACAGTGCGATCCCCTGCAACCGACAACGAGCTCTCCGCCTTCCGGAGATCGGGCGATTCCCGTCATTATTTCCATGTTCGTTCATCGTTCGTCCGTTTGTGATTACCAAATATCCCATTGGTATATTTCATTCCAAGGGGTAATCTCCATGCGAATGGAGAGCCCGCCGCCTTCATTCAGCTCAATCAATAAATTGAGGGTACGGCCCGCCGGCAATGAAATCCGGTCGCCATCGACCTCTGTCACCGAAGCGAGCAGACGATCCGCCGAACGGGCGGACATCCGTTCATACAGATTCACGATCACCTCGTCCGCCTGCGAATCGGCCTCATCGGTATGAACCAGATTGAACGTTCCGTCGGTCGAGAAATCCCCGTTGTCGCGGAACGTGCCCGTTCTGCGTACATGGGCCGTTCCGGAGATCGGATTCCCCGCAAAATCATAACCGTCGTCGGATATTTCAACCGTGAAATAATAGAGGTCTTCGGGAGTGTTCCGGTCCAATCCCCTGGCGGTAATATGTATCCTCGCATTCTTACGGATCAACGTGATCTCTTCGGAGGCGGCTTCCCCTGTCGGGCCGAGTCGGGCCCGCCCGAAAAACAGATCGTCCGGCGTATGATGAAACGTATCGTCCTCTTCTATCAGCGAAACGGCCCGGTCTTCGATCCGGCTTCCTGCCGCGGGAGAATGGAACCGCTGGCCCGTTCCGGCATTGGCCCAGACAACGGCACGGCAACGGCCGGGCGTACCGTCGGGTAACGGAATCGGCGCACGCTTCATGATCCGCTCTCGGGTTACGGAGATTCGATCGACGAAACGGCCGCCCTGCGAAAACAGGTACAATACGGCACTGCCGGCCTCTCCCGTCTGCGTGATGTCCTGTCCCGTCGCTTCATCCACGATCTTTAACACGACAAATCTCGTTTCCGCTACCGGAAAACAGTCGCTCCGATCCTCACGGATGCAACCGAAAAGCAGCGGAAGGAGCATACCGGACAGGAAAAAGCCCCGCGGCCATCCTCTGCGGAACAGATGTCGGACCGTATTCACCACCGTGTCGTTCAAACGATCTGACCCCGTCCCGAAGAAAGATACTCTTCGGGACGGAATCATCCATTTCCTGCTACCACTCTACGTCCTGGACGAGTTCCGCAGTCCAGTTCTGCGGCTCGACGGTAATATCGAGCGACGCCGGATCGGCCGGGACTTCCGGATTGGAGCTACCGCCTCCCAGACGTTTGAGTTTCACGTTGACCGTATAGACATAGTTGCGGCGAATGAAAGTTCCGTCGCTGGATGCTTCGCCTGTTCCCGCCTTGTCGTTGATGCGGAACGGGAAATAGGCGGGCTGCCCGTCATAGGTACCCGCGAGCGTTATGAGCGTGGTATTACCGTCGTCATTGTCGCTGGGCAAGACATAGAAATAACGGTTGGAATAGTCGCTCGCCGATATGGTCTCCGACAGATAAGCCTTTACGGTACTTTTATCTCCCGCCATTCCCCCGTAAAACACATCCGGAGTGTAAGCCGCCGAAGGAAGTCCCATCATGGCCGAACCGCGAGCTTTCATGACGATCACCTTGTTCAGCACGAATTTATCCGGGTCGTGCCCGGGATCCGGAGAAATCGTAACCGTCCCCAATTTGATTTTTGCGGCGATACGGCTGATGGATATGGTTTTCGTTGCGGTGGAATTGGCCGTGAGCGTTACCATATCCTCTCCACTCATGAAAAGTCCGTTCGTTTCCGGAGATTGGGTGTCCAGATCGATCACATTGCCCGCATCGGCGAACCAACTGTAATTGATGCCGTCCGGAAAGGTGACGGAGGACGGAACGTTCGCCACCACCACGACTCTCTTCTCCCCGGCGAGCAATCCGGAGATCGTCGCGGAGAGACTCGGTGCGGCGAGCGTTTGCCGCTTGTCCAGCGTACCGTTGGCGTTAAACACGAATACCGTCGCATTCTTGACCGTATTTTCGGCCTTTTCCAGCTCATCCGCATCTTCCGGCGGAGCGACGGCTTTGGTGCGGGGCGCCTGACCGTTCAGCGTAACGGTCAGTGAGGCAGTCTCCTCGGAAAGAGTTTTCTCCGTGTCGTCTTTGCTACAAGAGACCGACAACGATGCAGAGGCTAAAATACAGGTGAATATCGCCAAGAGGCCTCTTTTCCCGACATTGATGCTTGTTCCCATAATATAAACTATTTTCGTATAAAAAATAAATACACAGCGAATGCCCGACAACGGCATTCGAACGATGTGCAAAAGTCAGGCAAATCCTTGCTTTCCGACGATTTTTTCGTTTATAGATCTTTTCCTCGAAAAACGACAAGCCATGTACGGCTCCACGTCCTACCAGCATCGCGCCGATCCGAATGTTCCGGCGGAAGAGGTGGCGTCGACCGTCGCCGGCTTGACGAACGAGGGCGAGGTGTAACGCCGGAGCGTGTGCGAGGTCAGTGCGGAAACCATCCGCAAGGCCCACGCCGTATGCATGCTGACGGATGCATGCATCGGCGGTTCCGTTCCCCCCCCCTCGAATATTTCCGTCGGAGACCGTAATATCCGTATACCCGAATCCACCCGTAAATTTCCTCTCTGCCGAATACTTTCGCCCAACCCCTTCATTCTCCGCGGCAGACGACGGCCTTCGACGATTTTATACAATACAAAATTGCAAGAGGGGACGCCGCCGACAAACAAAATTTCCTGCACCAAGATTTGGTATTTTGATTGATGCGCAATTTTTGTTTTGCGATTTTTGATATATATTTAAAATCAAAGTTATATGAAAGATAATTTAATCGCGAGACAGCTCAGGCGCCTCGGGCTCGCCTATGAAATCCAAAAGGTCGCCAACCCGATTCTGAAAAGAGGGGACACCTCGCAGACAAGCATCTATTACAATGAAATATTGAAGAAATTCGCCGTCTGCGAAAATACGTTCCGCAGTCTGGTGAAACTCAAAGAGGCCGAAAACTTCCCGACGTTGCTCGCCGAGTATCGCAACCGTCAGAAAGCACGGTATCAGGCACGTCTGGAACACCAGCGCAAAAAACGGATAAAGCAGAAATAACGCTTCGCCGCCGCACGTAGGATCAGGGAACATGCTTCTCGAAAAAATATCTCTCCTATCCGGTGCCTCCATTGCGACATCGCTGGCGATGCCGGCAGGAAAATCGCAGCATGGAGAGGGTAGCCTCCTGACGCTGCCGCGAACGGCGAATGACACGACGAAAATCGGGATGCGTTTCCGGAGAAGCATTTCACGCAATGTCCCGAAACGCAACTCGCGCATCCCGACGATACGGACTTCACTCCGCCGGAACGTTTCTGCATGGAAACGCAGGTTCCGAAAAGAAGAGAGGGTCGGAATTTCAATCCGACCCTCTCCTTGCGTTTATTCCTCTGTCAGGAACCTCACCAGCAGCTCCGGCAGCGCGACACGGCACGGTTGCAGCCTTTCGAGCTCCGCACGGCCCGCTTCGGTCAGCGAAAAGTACATCTGGCGTTTGTCCTCTTCGCCCAATTTTCGTATCACGAATCCCTTGCCCTCCACCGACCGGATCACCTTCGACGTATTCGAACAGGTCAGCCGGAGCATCTCCGCAATCTCGCCCGACGAGAGTTCCCCATGCCGTGCGAGGCAGCAGAGCAACACCCCTTCGTTCATCGACAGGCGATATTCCCGCTCGAAACACTGTTCGAACTCGGCGATCGCGCGCGACACTTCGCGTATGCGGCAGAGCGTATTCATCGGACTATTTCAACAGATACTCCTCGATCGCCTTTTTGAACGCATCCTTGGGCATCGCGCCCTGCAACATCTGCGGTTTGCCGCTCATCGGAATGAAGAGAATCGACGGGATGCTGCGGATGCCGAATGCCGCCGCCAGGTCGGGCTCCTTCTCGGTATTGACCTTATAGACGACGATCTTGCTTTCGTACTCACCGGCAAGCTCTTCGAGAATCGGAGCCACCATGCGGCAGGGGCCGCACCACGAAGCGTAGAAATCGACGATCGCGGGTTTGTCGCCCAGATACGTCAGCGACGACGACGCATTGGCGTCGGACAGATTGTAGACTTTTTGCTGGAACTGATCCAGCGTTAATTCCTGTACCATAACTTTTTTCGATTTTGATTGTTCTCTCGGTTTCTCTGCATGCGCCGCACCCGCCATAAGGGTCAGTGCGGCCACCAAACTCATTGCTTTCAACATACTTTTCATTTTTTATCGATTCGCGGAGATCATCCTCTTTGCAGACGATCCCTGCCGATTCGTTGCAAAGAGAGTGCAAACTCGTACCTCCCGTTCTTGAAGGTGCATCTCTCCTCCTTTCCACTGCAAAGATACAACAATTTTCCAACAAAACAAATTTCTAATGGAAAATATATGCAAAATAAACGATACTCTTCGCCGCATCGATACAACGCGGCAATTTTTCGTACCCGCTGCAATCGAGAAATCGAGCCGGATCGAACCGGATGCGGGCGAATTTTCAGTCTCCGCCGGATAATATATTTCTATCCCAAATACCCCTTAATATATTTTAACGGACGCTCCGAAGACGACAGCGTCCATCGGCGGCGGAACTGTACGAACTTCGGCGAGCGGCACTCCGCCGCGGAGTGGGGCTTGCCTGCCGGCATCGCACAACGCATCGAACCGCCGCCTCGAAACATCGTCGGGATAGGAATGCAGAGAAGCATTCGGACAAGATGCCTTGCAGCACAACCGCCGTCCGGACTGCGACGGTTCGGCAAAACGAAGCCCCGCACCCGCAACAGAAATCCGGGTCCGCCTTCTCCCCCAAGGAGGGGGGGGGGCAGCACGTATCCCCGCAATACGGCCCAGAACGAAAAGGCTGCTTCCAAACGAAAAATCGCAGTCTCCCCGTACAACGGGTCGGGGCTGCCCGACGATTTGCAGGCAGCCCCTCCGATACGGCTTTCCGGCCGCAACCTCACCGAAATCCGGCGTCAACGGTTGCGGTACATCTCCTCATAGTATTTTTCGTACTCGCCGGAGGTGATGTTGTCCATCCACTCCTGGTTGTCGAGATACCAGCGTACCGTCTTCTCGATTCCCTCCTCGAATTGCAGCGAGGGTTCCCAGCCCAATTCATCCTTCAACTTGCGCGAGTCGATCGCATAGCGCAGATCGTGTCCCGCGCGGTCGGTCACGTAGGTAATCAAATGCTCCGACGCACCTTCCGAACGCCCCAGCAGCCGGTCGACCGTGCGGATCACCACGCGGATCAGGTCGATGTTGCGCCACTCGTTGAACCCTCCGATATTATAGGTGTCGCCGACCTTTCCGCGATGGAAAATCGTATCGATGGCACGTGCGTGGTCGACCACGTAAAGCCAGTCGCGGACGTTTTCACCCCTGCCGTATACGGGTAGCGGCTTTCCGTGGCGGATATTGTTGATGAACAGCGGAATCAGTTTTTCGGGGAACTGGTAGGGCCCGTAGTTGTTGGAACAGTTCGTCACCAGCGTCGGCATTCCGTAGGTATCGTGGAACGCCCGCACGAAATGGTCGGACGAGGCTTTCGATGCCGAGTAGGGCGAATGCGGATCGTATTTGGTCGTCTCCGTAAAGAGCGTGCCGTCGAACTGCAAGGCTCCGTAAACCTCGTCGGTCGAGATATGGTAGAAGAGTTTCCCCGCCCAATCGCCGTCCCAGCAGACCCGGGCCGCCTGCAACAGCGAGAGCGTACCCATGACGTTGGTGCGCGCGAAGGTAAAGGGATCCTTGATCGAACGGTCGACGTGCGACTCGGCGGCCAGATGGATCACACCGTCGATCCGGTACTTGCGGAAAATGGCGAGCACCTGCTCGTAATCGCAGATGTCGCACCGCTCGAAACGGTAGTTCTCGGCCTGCTCAATGTCTTTCAGGTTGGCCAGATTCCCCGCATAAGTCAACTTGTCGAGATTGACGATGCGGTAGTCGGGGTATTTGGTGACGAAAAGCCGCACGACATGGCTCCCGATAAAACCGGCGCCGCCCGTTATCAAAATGTTCCGTGACATAAAAATCCTGTTTTGTACGAGTCCGCCCGAAGAGATTCCCCATCGGCGGGAAATCTCTCCGGGCGAAATAGCACTCCGTTTACTTGCCGATCAGCGCTTTCAGCTCGACGGGATTGTTCGTCGTAATGAAATCCACGCCCAGGTCGAGCATCGCCTGCATATCCTCCTCCTTGTTGACGGTCCAGACGTTGACCTTCAACCCGAGGTCGTGCGCCTGCTTCACCCATTCGGGGTGCTTTTTGATGACTTTCAGGCTGTAATCCAATCCGTTCATGCCGGCCTTCTTCAACTCGGCGGGCGACTTTTCTCCGTTGAGGTAGTAGACTACGGCCTTGCGGTCGGCCTTGCGTATCTGCTCGCAGATGTTCCAGCTGAACGAGATGTACTCCACGCGTTTTTCCAGCCCCAGCTCCTCGACCATTGCCATCGTCTTGGCCACGATCTCGTTTTCGCGTTCGGGCGTGGGATGTTTCTTGATCTCCAAAATCAGCTGCGTCGACGGATCGCTCTTTCCTGCAAGCAGATATTCGCGCAGCGTCGGCACCTTCTCGCCGTTGCCCAGCAGCGTATTGCGCACCTTGTCGAAGGTCGATTCCTGGATGACGAGATCCTTCACCACGGGATGCTTCGAACCGTGTACCACCACGATCGAATCGTCGGCCGTAAAGTTGATGTCGAACTCGCTGCCGTAGATACCGAAATTCATGGCGTTGTCGATCGCCTTGATCGAGTTTTCGAACGCCCCCGGCGTATTCCAGTATCCGCGGTGCGCGATCACGATGTTCTTGGCCGTGCGGGGCGCAGGTTTGTACTTCTTGGCTTCGGCATTGCCGCCTGCCAGCAACAGCATCAGCAGGCTCATCATAACTACTTTCATGATCTATAAGTTTTTAAGGTTTTTCATACATACTTTGAGCGACTCCGTCCAGTGGGGGATCTTCACCCCGAACGTCGCCTTGATCTTGCTCTTGTCCAGCACCGAATAGGCCGGGCGCTCGACTTTCGACGGATATTCCGACGAGTGGCAGGGTTCGATCGTGCATTGCGTGTGGCCCGCCTCGGCGGCAATGGCGTGGGCGAAGTCGTACCACGAGCAGACCCCCTCGTTCGAAAAGTGGTAGATACCTTCGCGGCCGGCATAGGCCCCGCTCTCGACGATGTCGAAGATCGTCCGCGCCAGATCGCCGGCATAGGTCGGCGTCCCCGCCTGATCGAACACCACCGTCAGACGGTCGCGTTCGGCCGTAAGGCGCAGCATCGTTTTGAGAAAGTTGTGTCCGAACTCCGAATAAAGCCATGCTGTTCTGATAATAAGCGATTTACATCCGCTTTGTTCGACCTCCGCTTCACCCGCCAGCTTCGTCCGGCCGTAAACGCCGAGCGGGTGCGTTTCGCACGTCTCGTCGTAGGGCCGGTTGGCGTCGCCCGAAAAGACGTAATCGGTCGAAACGTGGATCAGCGTGGCGTCCGCAGCCGCAGCCGCACGTGCCAGATTACCCACCGCCAGCCGGTTGATCCGATCGGCTGCCGCCTCGTCCTCCTCGGCCCGGTCGACGTTGGTGTAGGCGGCGCAGTTGACGATCACGTCGATCCGCCCGTCGCACACCGCCCGCCGGACGGCTTCCTCGTCGGTAATATCCAGCTCCGCCACATCCGTAAAACGATATTCGTTCCGCGATGTCGCTCCCAACAGCCGCATGGCGTTCCCCAACTGTCCGTTGGCACCCGTTACGAGAATCCTACGCATAATAGTCCGTATTATAATCGAACAACTCTTTGCACTCGGCCAGCGTCGGGTGACGGCTGTCCTTCGGCGAGAGGATCACCTCCTCGGGGCGCAGCCGCCAGTCGATCCCGATCGCGGGGTCGTTCCAGGCGATCGCCCCCTCGCTTTCGGGAGCATAGAGGTTGTCGCATTTGTATTGGAATACCGCCTCGTCGCTCAGCACCGAAAAACCGTGGGCGAACCCGCGCGGAACGAAGAACTGACGTTTGTTCTCTGCCGTCAGCTCCACGGCGACATGACGGCCGAAGGTGGGCGAGCCGCGGCGGATGTCGACCGCCACGTCCAGCACCTTACCCTTCACCACGCGCACCAGTTTCGACTGAGCGGCGCGGCCGCACTGGAAGTGCAGCCCCCGCAACACGCCGAATTTCGATTTCGATTCGTTGTCCTGTACGAAACGCACGGGACGCACGGCGGCGTCGAAGCGCGCCTGATTGTAACTTTCGAAAAAGTAACCCCGATCATCGCCGAATACGTCCGGCTCGATAATCACCACTCCTTCGATCTCTGTTTGAATGACTTTCACGTTCTATCTAAACTGACGATACGGCCGCAAGGGCCGCATCCGGTTCAACGGTCTATCTGTTCCAGCTGTTTCAGAAGATACTGCCCGTAGGGGTTTTTCGCCATGGGCTGCGCCAGCTCGCGCATCTTTTCGGCCGTGATCCACCCCTGGCGGAAGGCGATATCTTCCAGGCAGGCGATCTTCAACCCCTGCCGCTTCTCGATGACCTCCACAAAGATCGACGCCTCGGCCAGCGAGTCGTGCGTCCCCGTATCGAGCCATGCGAAGCCCTGCGAAAGCGTCTGCACTTTCAACTCGCCGGCTTGCAGGAACTCCTGGTTAACGGTAGTGATTTCCAACTCACCGCGCGCCGACGGCTTGATCCGCTTGGCGACGTCGACCACCTTGTTCGGATAGAAATAGAGCCCCACGACAGCATAGTTCGATTTCGGCTCCTTGGGCTTCTCCTCGATCGACAGGCAATTGCCCTCCCTGTCGAATTCGGCCACGCCGTAACGCTCGGGGTCTTTCACCCAATATCCGAACACCGTAGCCTTCCCCCCTTCGGCGGTGCGGACAGCCTCGCGGAGCATTTCGGAGAAGCCCGCGCCGTAGAAGATATTGTCTCCCAGCACCAGACAGGCCGTATCGTCGCCGATGAATCGTTCACCGATCAGGAACGCCTGCGCCAGCCCGTCGGGCGAGGGTTGTTCGGCATATTCCAAACGGATGCCGTAGTCCGAACCGTCGCCCAGCAACCGCCGGAATCCCGGCAGATCCTGCGGGGTGGAGATCACCAGAATATCCCTGATTCCGGCCAGCATCAGCACCGAAATAGGGTAGTAGACCATCGGTTTGTCGTAGATCGGCAGCAGTTGTTTGCTGACTCCTTTGGTAATGGGATACAATCGGGTGCCCGATCCTCCCGCCAATACGATTCCTTTCATTCAGGTATGGGTTTTACGTCTCTGTCAAGCTGTTCTCTCCTCTTCCAGTTCCCGGTCGTATACCTCGAAGCGGGAGTTCTGCGAATGATACTCCGGAACGATGCGTTTCATCAGCCGCACGACGTTCGGAATATCGAACTCGCGCGCCAGCCGTTCCAGCTCCTCGACGTCGCGGCACGCCTCCTCGTAATCGTATTCGCGCACCTTGGCGATGCGGATCTTCTCGTGTGCGGTCGGCAGGGTATTTTCCGTATTGCTCAGCACCTCTTCGTAGAGTTTCTCGCCCGGACGCAGTCCCGTGTAGACGATCCGGATGTCCTGATCGACCCGGAAACCCGCCAGTGCAATCATCCGCCGGGCCAGTTCGGCGATCTTGACGCACTCGCCCATATCGAAGACGAAGATCGTATTGCCGCGGCCGATCGTCGCGGCCTCCATCACCAGCCGGCACGCCTCGGGAATCGTCATGAAGTAGCGCCGGATCTCGGGATGCGTCACCGTCACGGGGCCGCCGTGTTCGATCTGCTCGCGGAAACGCGGGATGACCGACCCGTTCGACCCCAGCACGTTGCCGAAGCGGGTGGTGATGAACTGCGTGCGCCCTTCGATCCGCCCGCTTACGATCGCCTGTCCGAGACTCTGTACATAGATTTCGGCCAACCGTTTGGTACAGCCCATGACGTTGGTCGGATTCACGGCCTTGTCCGTCGAAATCATCACCATCTTCTCCACGCCGTAGCGAATGCAACGGTCCGCCACGTTGCGCGATCCGACGACGTTGACCAGCACCGCTTCGCAGGGATTCTCCTCCATGAGCGGCACGTGCTTGTAGGCCGCGGCATGGAATACCACCTGGGGCCGATAGGTACGGAAGACGAAATCCAGCCGTTTCGGAATCCGCACGTCGCCGATCACGGGGACGAATTTCAGATCGGGAAAACGATCCTCCATTTCGAGGCGTATCTCGTGCATCGGCGTCTCGGCGTTGTCGAACAGGATCAGCTGCCGGATGCCGAACGTCGCCAATTGGCGGCACAGCTCCGATCCGATCGAACCGGCAGCACCCGTCACCAGCACGGTTTTGTCGCGGAAATTGTCCATAATCTCGCCCAGCGAAATCTTTATCTCCTCGCGTCCCAGCAGGTCTTCGATCTTGATGTCGCGGATACCGCCCTGATGCGCCAGTTTCCCGTCGACGATCTCGTCGATCGGCGGGGCGATCAACACCTTGACGCCGTGCGTCACGCAATATTTGATCAGGCGGTCTGACTCGGCCTTCGCATTGGCGTAGTTGCCGAAAAGAATGGCTTCGATTCCGAACTTGTCGAGCACGTATTCGATATTCTCCTCCGTCTCGAAATAATAAACCGGCCGTTCGGCGATCTCGTAATATTTGAGCCGGCGGCCGTAGGTGATGAATCCGCACATGTCGTAATGCGGCGAGTTCTGCAACCGCATGACGAGCGCCACCTCCTTCGACTCGACACCGTATACCAGCGTGCGGATACGGTTCGTCCGCCGGATGTGCGAGAGGATGATCGCATCGTAAAGCAGAATCATCAGCACGCGCACCGTAATGAGCATACAAACCGTCACGAACAGATCCAGCACCACGCAGAGGCCGATCGCCTTGAAGGTCATCCCGTCGGGCCAGAACCATAGTATGAGGAGCATCAGCAGCTCTTTGAGCAGGGTAGCGGCCCCGAGCTTCCATACTTCGCGCAGCGACGAATGGCGGATGACGGTACGGTAGGTACGGAAAATATAGAATGCGACGGCGCTGCAAAAGAACGCCGACACCAGCAAAAACAGATAATGAAGCAGGGAAAAGCCGGAATTCCTGACGAAATAATCGATACCCAGAAAAGCGACCAACGTCGCCGTGGCGGATACCGCGAGATCAATGGCCAAAATCAACCACGACCGGATATAACTGCCGTCCAGATGCAGCCTTTTAACCAAAGAGAAAAACATGAATATGAATCGGTTTCGCTGTCGTTTGCAACTTAACTTAAATACATTCGCCGGAGTACGGCATCCCTGCCGCTCCGGAAGCGGACGGCGTCATACTTCTTTCACGCGCTTTTTCAAAGCGCGCCTCGGAACGCTCCGCCTACGGATCACAAAGGTAGGACTTTTTCCCGAACTAACAAACTTATTTCACAGTCGTTTCGCCCGTCGCAAACGCCGCAAAGCCCATGCCGCGACCGGAGCGGAACCGGCGAATCACGCCTCCGCGAACCATTTCGTTAAGCCGAGTGCAGAGCCGAACGAAGTTCGGACTATGCCGAGGCGAGAAATGGACGAAAGAAATTCAACCGAAAACCGCCGCCGCGAGGAGATTTTTCGCAAGAAATGCTTCCCTTCGTCCCGGCATAATCAAAAAGGTTGCTTCTGCACTCGACTTTCCCTATCTTTGACTCCGTCTTAGATACTCCTGCTCGGCAATGTTCAAATAAATTTGACATTACCCTCACTTATTCGTATCTTTGTGTTTCGTATCGCACAACCGCCGCCAAACGAAGCGCGTTTTCGTTAAGCCGAGTGCAGCACCGAACTCGTTCGGGTTATGCCGGGGCGAGAAAATGTCCGTTGAAAACAAACCTAAATACTACGTCATTATGTGGAAATTTCTACAACCGGCAGCACACAAACCCGAACTGCCCGCCGAAAAGGTCGACAAAGAGTACTCCCGCCTGCGCCGTCAGGTATTCTGGGGTATCTTCATCGGCTATGCCGGCTACTACCTCGTACGCAAGAACTTCTCGATCGCCATGCCGGCGCTCGAATCCATGGGCTACGACAAGGCCGACCTGGGCTGGGCGCTCTCGGCCGTGTCGATCGCTTACGGTATCAGCAAATTCGTCATGGGCACGGTCTCCGACCGCAGCAACGCCCGCGTCTTCATCCCGCTGGGATTGATCGCCTCGGCGCTCATCATGATCTTCATGGGCGTGCTGCCGTGGGGGTCGATCTCGATTCCCGTCGCCATCATGGCGATGTTCTGCCTGCTGTTCGTCAACGGCTGGATGCAGGGCATGGGCTGGCCCCCCTGCGGGCGTGTCATGACGCACTGGTTCTGCACCAAGGAACGCGGCGTGAAGATGTCGGTGTGGAACGTGGCGCACAACATCGGCGGAGCGGCGATGGCTCCGCTCGCCGCATTCGGTATTACGCTGGGGTACACGCTTTTCGGAGACCCGCTGGGCGGCGCTTTCTATGTTCCGGCACTCGTCGCGCTGGCGATCGCCGTAATCGCCTATCTCATGGTGCGCGATACGCCGCAATCGTGCGGCCTCCCGCCCATCGAGATTTGGAAACACGAAACCAAGCAATACTCCGCCTCGAACGAGAAGGAGATGACCGTGCGGCAGATTCTATTCGAAAATGTATTGAATAACAAACTATTGTGGCTCATCGCCTTCGCCAACGCCTTCATCTACTTCGTCCGCTACGGCGTGCTCGACTGGGCGCCTTCCTATCTGACGACCTCCGTCGCCGACGGGGGCAAGGGCATGGCGCTCGACGGCAGCAGCTGGTCGTACTTCATCTTCGAGATCGCCGGCATCTTCGGCACGATCCTCTGCGGCTGGCTCTCGGACAAGGTCTTCAAGGGACGCCGCGCCCCGGCCACGATCATCTACATGGCACTGGTCATGGTGGCCGTCTACGTCTACTGGCAGAGCCGCTCCGAACTGGTGACCAACGTCGCCATGGGGACGATCGGCTTCCTGATCTACGGCCCCGTCATGCTCATCGGCGTCTCGGCGCTCGACCTGGTGCCGAAGAAGGCCGCCGGCACGGCCGCCGGTTTCACCGGTCTGTTCGGCTACCTGATCGGTTCGGCGTTCCTGGCCAACATCGGCATGGGCTACATCTTCCAGCATTTCGGCTGGGACGGCGGCTTCATCGCCCTGATCGGCGCCTGCGTCCTGTCGATCGGATTCAGCGCCTCGACATGGAACCGCGAGAAACAGTACATCGCTTAAACTTACATAGATTGAAATGACCAAAAAGATTCTCTTACTGGGCTCCGGAGAACTGGGCAAGGAGTTCGTGATCGCCGCCAAGCGGCTGGGACAGTACGTGGTGGCCTGCGACTCGTATGCAGGCGCACCGGCCATGCAGGTGGCCGACGCCTGCGAGGTCTTCGACATGCTCGACGGCGACCGACTGGAAGCCGTCGTGGCGAAGTACGATCCAGACATCATCGTTCCCGAAATCGAGGCGATCCGTACCGAACGGCTCTACGCCTGCGAAAAGCGGGGTATCCAGGTCGTGCCGAGCGCGCGTGCCGTCAACTTCACGATGAACCGCAAGTCGATCCGCGACCTGGCCGCCGAAGAGTTGGGGCTGAAAACCGCGAAGTACTTCTACGCCAAGTCGTTCGACGAACTGAAAGCCGCCGCCGAACGGATCGGTTTCCCGTGCGTCGTCAAGCCGCTGATGTCCTCCTCGGGCAAAGGGCAGTCGCTGGTGCGCACCCCCGACGAACTGGAACACGCCTGGGAATACGGGTGCAGCGGCAGCCGCGGCGACATCCGCGAACTCATCATCGAGGAGTTCATCCCCTTCGACAGCGAGATCACGCTGCTCACCGTCACGCAGCAGAACGGCCCCACGCTCTTCTGCCCGCCGATCGGCCATGTCCAGAAGGGCGGCGACTACCGCGAGAGCTTCCAGCCCGCCCCCATCTCGCCCGAGCATCTGGCCGAAGCGCAGGCGATGGCCGCCAAAGTCACGCAGGCATTGACCGGCGCGGGACTGTGGGGCGTGGAGTTCTTCCTCAGCCACGACAAGGGCGTCTACTTCTCGGAGCTGTCGCCGCGTCCGCACGACACGGGTATGGTGACGCTTGCCGGTACGCAGAATCTCAACGAATTCGAACTGCACTGCCGCGCCGTACTCGGCCTGCCGATCCCGCGCATCACGCTCGAACACACCGGCGCCAGCGCCGTCATCCTCTCGCCGATCGCAAGCAGGGAACAGCCTCGTTACCGGGGCGAAGAGGAGGTCTGCCGCGAGGAGAACACCGACCTGCGCATTTTCGGCAAGCCCTCGACCAAGCTCAACCGCCGCATGGGCGTCGTCGTCCGCTACGACGCGCTCGACGCCGACCTCGACGCACTGCGCGACAAAACCAAAGCCGCAGCCGCCAAGGTCGAGGTCTACTGACCTCCGACGGTCGGTTCTCGACATGGAAAACGGGGTTGCATCTTCTCGGATGCAACCCCGTTCCACTAAAAATGAGGATTCCATTTATTTCCGTTCGCCCGAGCAGCGACGCTCTACCGAACGCCGGAGCCTGAGCTCGATCAGAAATTCGAAGAAGATAAACAGTCCCATTCCAAGAACGGTCACCGAAATGATTTTGAAGACGGAAACCGGAGAGATGCCGAAACCTTTGAGATTATAAATTTCACTATCGAAACACTCCAATCCGATCAGTAATCCCACACCGATTCCGAGAATCGCCATGCCGACCCGCAGGAACCAGAGGTTGCCGGCGCTGCGTCTCCGACGTTCGATCTCGATCTCGGCATCCACGCGCCGGATGTCGGCCAACTGCTCGGGCGTCATACGTTCCAACATCGTCATGCTCTCGCGCCGACGCCCCCATTCGCGGTAGATAAAATAACCGACGATCCCGAAAGCAACGCCCATCCACATAATCTGTTCGAGGACTTCTTTTATTTGATATCCGACACTCATAACATTATTGTTTTATAGGTTAATAACAAATTTCATCTATTAGACAGCTTCAATCGCAAAAGGTTACAGCCTGTGCAGAATTTCCGTCGCCCGGTCGCCGCAGGCGACCACCATCGCCGCAACGGCTCCCGCCAGAATCGCCAAGACCTGCAACGCCCCCTCCGGCGAATCGACCGACCGCAGGCAGACGAACGCCACGGCCATCACCGCCGCGACGGCAACCGCGCAGTAGCAAGCCATTGCCGCGATCGCCCGGCGTTCACGCCGCCGCCGGTCCCGCAGGATGACCTGCGCCATAACGCGCGTTTCCAGTCCGACGGGAACCTCCCGCCGGAGAGCGGCGGCGCGGATCAGTTCCGCCAGCCGCTCGTCGCTGATTCGCTTCTTCTCCATATCTCACTCCTCCATATAGTGTCTCAGCCGCCCGCGCAGCCGGTGCAACCGCACCTTCACGTTGGACAGCGTCAGATTCATGATTTGCGCGATCTCGGCCAACGACCGCTCCTCTTCGTAAAACAACGCCACCAACACCCGCTCGTCGGGACGAAGCCGTTCCAACGCACGGCGCATCCGCACGACCGTCTCCTCGTCGAACCGTCCGGCGGACGATTCCTCGGCCACCGCACAGGATTCGGCATCGATACGGTCGTAAGCCCTGCGGCGGCATTCGCCGACGGCCCGATTGTAGGCGATGCGATAGAGCCACGTGGCGAAAGCGCTCGCACCCCGAAATCCGCCGAGGTGTTCATACGCTCGGATGAAAGTCTCCTGCGTGACATCCTCGGCCCGCTGCGCATCGCGCACCATGGCCAGCGCCAAGGCGTAGATCCTCCCCGAATAACGGTTCACCAGCTCGCCGAACGCCTCTGCGTCGCCGGCCTGCACACGCCGCACAATCTCCATATCGGTCGGGGTCTCCATTCTTCGGATCGCAATTCATCCGTTAGATACAAAAATAACGGAAAAGTTACAAAAAGAGCGGGATTTTCGATCCCGCTCTTTCCTATGCCGTTTGTGGCCGTCGCCGACCGTACCTCCGGACGAACAGCGTCAGCATCACGAATCCCAACAGCGCGAATCCGACGCCGGGCAACGCCGAATATTCGTAGCCCAGACCGTATTCGATCGGCAAGCCGCCGCAGTACGCGCCCAAGGCATTTCCCAGGTTGAACGCCACCTGAATCAACGCCGCTCCCAACATCTGACCGCCGGGTGCATTTTCCAAGATCAACACCTGTTGCGGTGACGAGACGGCGAAAAGCATCGTCGTACAAACGACCGTCAACGTCAGCGCCGCCCAGCGGTTCGCCGCGAGGAAGAGGATAAGCGCCAACGCCACGACGGCGATTCCCTGAGCGAAACGCGCCACCCGTTCGGGCGTATAGCGATCCGACAATCCGCCGCTGACGAGATTGCCCACGAACATGCCCAGCCCCGCGAGCAGGATGACCAACGTCATCGCTTCCGGCGAGAATCCCGCGACACGGATCATCAGCGGGCTGACGTAACTGTACATGCAGAAGATACCGCCATTACCGAACATCGTCGCCAGGATGATGAGCCACGGCGCCCGATTCCGCAGGAAGGCGAACTGCCCCTTCAATCCGCGGCTGTCGGCCACAGGCTCCATCCACGGTACCCAGCGCCAAAGGAAAAAAGCCGTCACCGCACCCCAGACGCCGGCGATGCAGAACAGTGCCCGCCACGACAACAGGTGGCTGACCAGCGTTCCCAGCGGCACGCCGAAGAGATTGGCCACCGTCATGCCGGCGATCATCACCGCCACGGCCTGTGCGCTCCGGCCCGGACCGGCTACCCGTGCCGCAACGATCGACCCGACCCCGAAATAGGCTCCGTGCGGCAGCCCCGACACGAACCGCATCGCCAGCAGCACACCGTAATTCGGAGCGAACGCCGCACAGAGGTTCCCCGCCACCATCAGCCCCGCCAATGCGAGCAGGATCTGTTTCAACGGCCGCGTATGCGCCACGGCGACCGTCAGCGGCGCACCGACGCAAACCCCCAGCGCATAGGCCGAGACCAAATGCCCCGCCTGCGGAATGGAGACGTGCAGTCCCGAAGCGACGAACGTAAGAATACCCATCATGCCGAACTCGGACATCCCGAGTCCCAGCGTACCGAAGGCGAGGGCTACCAGACACTTTTTCATAGCGAGACGAACTTTTCGGGGTGCAAAGATAGTGCAAGACGGAAATGGATAGAGCGGTCGAACCGAATTTTTCCGCTCCTCCCGAAACGCAAATGAAAAAGCGGGCGCCGCATGCGCCCGCTTCCGATAAACAACCCGAAGGTCATATTTATGAAAATGTACGTTTTTCAACCGTCGTTTTCCCACCTCGGCATAGACCGAACAAATTCGGCTCTGCGCTCGGCTTAATGAAAACGTTGAATTGCATTCTTCGTTTTCCCGCCTCGGCATAGCCGGAACAAAATTCGGTTCTGCACTCGGCTTAATGAAAACGTTCCTTGATCGCGTTCGCTGCCTTTTCGAGCAATTCGGCAGGACAGCAGAGCGTGATGCGGATGTAGCGCTTGCCTTCGCTGCCGAAAATCGCGCCCGGCGTGAGGAAGACGTCGCACTTCTCCATCACCTCGTCCGAAAACTGGAACGAGTCGCCCTCGTAGTCCTCCGGCAGCTCGGCCCACACGAACAGACCGGCCTGCCCCGGACGGTATTTGCAACCCAGCGCGTCCAGCAGCGCATAGGCCTGCTTCTCGCGGGCGTAATAGATCTCGTTGAGCTGCGTGAACCACTCCTCGCCCAGTCCGAGCGCCGTAGCGGCTGCGGCTTGAATAGGATAGAACATTCCCGAATCCATGTTGCTGCGGAACGTGAGCACGTCCTTGATCCACTCGGCCTTGCCCAGCAGGACACCCACGCGCCAACCGGCCATAGAATGCCCCTTCGAAAGCGAATTCAGTTCGAGCGCCACCTCTTTCGCACCCGGCACTTGGAAGATACTCAGGCGGTTCTTGTTGCGTACGAAACTGTAAGGATTGTCATGCACGATCAGGATGTTGTGCTCGGCGCCGAAAGCCACGATCCGCTCGAAGAGTTCCAGCGTCGGAGTCTGTCCCGTCGGCATGTTGGGATAGTTGACGAGCATCATCTTCACACCGTCCAGTCCGGCCTTCTCGATCGCCTCGAAATCGGGCAGGAAGTCCGTCTGTTTGTTCAGCGCGTAGGTGACCATTTCGCCGCCGGCGAGTTTTACCGCAGCGCTGTAAGTGGGGTAGCCGGGATTGGGTACGAGCACCTTGTCGCCCTCGTTGAGGAAGGTCATGCAGACGTGCATCAGGCCCTCTTTCGAACCGATCAGGGGGTAGACCTCCGTCTTCCAGTCGAGATCCACGCCGTAGAACTTCTTGTACCAGTCAGCGAAAGCCTTGCGCAGGATGGGTTCCCCCTGATAGGACATGTACTTGTGTACGTCGGGGCGCTGCGCTTCACGGGCCAGTGTGTCGATGACCGTCTGTGCAGGCGGAAGGTCGGGGCTGCCCATAGCCAACTTGATGATTTGACGGCCGGTAGCCGCCTCCGTTTCGGCGATTTCGCGCAAACGACGCGAAAAATAGTACTCGCCGATACCGTCCAGACGATGTGAACGCTCGATAGTTACTCCTTTTCCCATAAGATTCAGTGTGAAATCATTAACAGCACAAAGATAATTAAATTAATTAACATCCCGACACGATTCCGCTACTTATTTTCGATCGGACGGTACACATTCGCCGCCGTTCGTCGTATATTTGCGCCCGTGTTGGGACTGTTCCATATCCTTCTGTTCTGGTTGGCAGGCAATGCAATCGCCTATTTCACAGGAAGCTATATCTCCGGAAACGTGATCGGCATGGTATTGCTTTTCGCCGCGTTGCGCCTGCGGATCATCAAACCGCACCGCGTACGCCCCGCCGCACGGTTCCTGCTCGGCTCGATGGGCCTCTTTTTCGTTCCCTTCGGCGTGGGACTGATGGTCTCCTACGACCTGATCGTGCGACACCTGTGGGCAATCGCGGTCGCCAGCATCGTCAGCACGCTGCTGGTCCTGCTCAGCGTAGGGTGGACATTCCAGAAAATCGGCCGCAAACCATGATCCGCACCTTCATCGACTCCGACATGTTCCTGCTCACGCTCACCGTAGGACTCTACTGCGGCGGCGTGGCGCTGCACCATCGCCTCCGCCTGGCGATCCTCCACCCGACGCTGCTGGCGTTCGTCGCGCTGATACTCTTTCTGAAAGTCTGCGGCATCGACTACGGCCACTATCGTCAGGCCACCGAAATTCTCGACTTCCTGCTGGGCATGTCGGTCGTCGCGCTGGGATACCTGATGTACGAACAGACCGACCGCCTGCGCGGGCAGGTGCTTCCCATTCTGACTTCGATCGGCGTCGGCTGTACGGTCGGGGTGCTGAGCGTCGTCTATATCGCCCGCGCATTGGGCGCCGACCGCACGATTCTGAACTCCATCGCCCCCAAATCGGTCACCGTGCCGATCGCCGTGGCCATCAGCGAACCGCTCGGCGGAGTAGTGAGCGTCACCTCGGTAGTGGTCTTCCTCGTGGGCATCTTCGGCAGTATCGTCGGCCCGCGCCTGCTGCGCAGATGCGGTATCCGCAACCCCCTGGCGCGCGGGCTGGCGCTCGGTTCGGCCGCCCACGGCATCGGCACGGCGCGCGCCATCGAACTGGGCGCCGTCGAAGGCGCGCTCAGCGGACTGGCGATGGCGCTGATGGGAATCGTCACGGCACTGCTGGTTCCGTTGTTCGAAAAATTCTGTTATTAATTTTTTTTAGTATCAATAAAGTACTACCTTTGTCGAAAATTCGTCATAGGTTAATCTCGTTACGGTATGTATTGGTTGTACAACCTCTTTTTCGGCGATACGCTGGCGCACACCATTTTCGTCCTGGCGCTGGTCATCACCGTCGGAATCCTGCTGGGGAAAATCAAGATCGGAGGCGTTTCGCTGGGGACGACGTGGATTCTCTTCGTCGGCATCGCAGCCAGCCATTTCGGCATGACGATCGACCCCGGCGTGCTGAGCTTCATCAAGGAGTTCGGCCTGATCCTGTTCGTCTTTTCGATCGGGTTGCAGGTCGGGCCCGGGTTTTTCTCGTCGTTCAAGAACGGCGGTATGCAGCTCGTCGGACTGGCGTCGCTCATCGTCGTACTGGGTGTCGCCACCGCCTATGCGCTGCATCTGGCCACCGATACGCCGATCCCCACCATGGTCGGCATCCTGTCGGGCGCCGTGACCAACACGCCGGGACTGGGCGCCGCACAACAGGCTTACAGCGACGCTTCGGGGATCAACGACCCTTCGATCGCACTGGGCTATGCCGTAGCCTATCCGCTGGGCGTCATCGGCATCATCTTCTCGATGATCTTCATCCGCTATGCGCTGCGCATCCGTTTCGAGAAGGAGGACGAGGCGCTGGCGGCGATGAGCAACGAACACAAGAAATACGCCGACAAAATATCGGTCCAGTTCACCAACGCCGTACTCGACGGCCGGACGGTGGGCGAGATGAAGGAGCTTATCAACCGCTCGTTCGTCATTTCGCGGATCGCCGACGCCGACAACCATATCACCGTCGCCACGCAGGACAGCCGCCTGCATATCGGCGACAAGCTGCTGATCGTCTGCTCGTCGGAGGATACCGACGCCATCACCGCCTTTCTGGGTCACATCATCGACATGCCCTTCGAAGAGTGGGGATCGCTCGACAGCCAGCTCGTATCGCGGCGCATCCTCATCACCAAACCTTCGATCAACGGCAAGAAATTCGCCGACCTGCACCTGCGCACCAAATACGGCATCAACATCACCCGCGTCAACCGCGCCGGCGTGGATCTGATTCCTTATCAGGGCATGGAGTTGCAGGTGGGCGACCGCGTGATGGTCGTCGGCTCGGAGAAGGCGATCGCACAGGTGGCCGACCTGCTGGGCAATTCGATGAAGAAACTGCGCGAGCCGAACCTCGTCACGATCTTCGTCGGCATCGCCCTCGGCGTGCTGCTCGGCTCGATTCCGCTGCTCAACGTCCCGCAGCCGGTCAAACTGGGGCTGGCGGGCGGCCCGCTGATCGTGGCGATCCTGATCGGCCGTTTCGGCACCCACTTCCATCTGGTGACCTACACCACCATGAGCGCCAACCTGATGTTGCGCGAGGTGGGCATCACGCTCTTCCTGGCGGCCGTGGGTATCGGCGCGGGCGACGGTTTCGTCGACGCGATCGTCGGCGGCGGTTACCGCTGGGTAGGCTACGGCGTCATCATCACCGTCGTTCCGCTGCTCATCGTCTCGCTCATCGCCCGGCTCGGAATGAAGGTCAATTACTATACGCTCATGGGTCTCATCGCGGGCAGTACGACCGATCCTCCCGCACTGGCCTACGCCAACTCGACGGCAGGCAACGACATGCCGGCCGTGAGCTACGCCACGGTCTATCCCGTCGTGATGTTCCTGCGCGTGCTGACGGCACAGATATTCATTCTCTTCGCACTGTAACACAATCGCGAAATAACCGAAAAGGCCGCTCTCAGGAGCGGCCTTTCTTGTCGGAGGATTTCAGGTCGTGCAGCGGGCAATTGCGTTCGCAGGAGGCGCAACCGCCCGAGGTGTTTCCCCGCCCGCGGCAAAAGAGCCTTCGGACGACGATCCACACCAGTGCGACGCCGACGAGCGCAACCGCTATATCCTGCCAATTCATTTACAACAACAAGGCGATGTGATAGACGATCCAAGCCACGAACCATGCCACGGCCGTACTGTAAACCATCGACGCCAGCGCCCAGCCGCGCCCCGCTTCGTTGCGGACAGCCACGATCGTGGCGATGCAGGGAAAATACAACAATACGAAGACCAGGAATGCCAATGCCGACGCCGGCGTGAAATCGCCGCTTTCGCGCAATGTCTGCGCCAGCGACGCATCGTCGGCCGTCGCATCCTGCGAATAGAGCACGCCGAGCGTGCTGACGACGATCTCCTTGGCCGACACGCCCGACAGAATCGCCACGCCCGCCTTCCAGTTCAGGCCGAGCGGTTCGACGGCAGGCTCGCACCAGCGCCCCAACTGCCCCAGATAGGAGTTTTCATAGTGTTCGATCTCCGGTTCGCCCGCTACGGGACGGGGGAAATAACTCAGGAACCAGACGAAGAGCGACGCCACGAGAATCAACCCTCCCATCTTGCGCAGGTACTGCGCACTCTTGTCCCACATGTGCGACAGCGTGGCGCGCATCGTCGGCATACGATAGGGGGGCAGCTCCATGACGAACGGCGTCTCGTCGACCTTGTAGAGGAACCGCCGCATCAGCCGCGCCGTGACCACCGCCAACGCGATACCCAGCAGGTATAGTCCGAAGAGCACCAGCCCGCCGTGGTCGGGAAAGAAGGTTCCGACGAAAAGGATGTAGATCGGCAACCGCGCGCTGCACGACATGAAGGGGGTGATGAGCACCGTGATGAGCCTGCTCGAACGGCTTTCGATCGTGCGCGTGGCCATAATGGCCGGCACGTTGCATCCGAAACCCATCACCAGCGGAATGAACGACTTGCCGTGCAGTCCGATGCGGTGCATCACGCGATCCATGATGAAGGCTGCGCGGGCCAGATAGCCGGAATCCTCCATGAAGGAGATGAACAGGTAGAGGATGATGATATTGGGCAGGAAGACGATCACGCTTCCCACACCGCCTATCACGCCGTCGATCAGCAGATCCTTGAACGCTCCGTCGGGCATCGCCTGCTGCAACCCCGAACCGATCCAGCCCACCAGTGTTTCGATCCACTCCTGCGGATAGGCGCCGATGTTGAACGTGCAGTAGAACATCAGCCACATGAGGAAGAAAAAGATCGGGAACCCCCACAGCTTGTGCGTGACGAACGCATCGATGATATGCGTCGTCTGCGCCTGCTCCTTGCCGCCCGGCGTGAAGGTCTCTTTGAGCGCACCCGAGATGAAACCGTATTTCTGATTGGCCAGCGCCGTTTCGACGTCTTCGCCCAACTCCTCCTCGACCTGCGGCACGGCACGGTCGCGCAAAGCGATCCACTCGGCGAAATGGGGACAGTCGGCCAGCTGCGCTTCGACCTCCTTGTCGCGTTCGAGCAGCTTCATGGCGAAATACCTCGGCGGGAAGTGCTTGGGCAGCTCGTCGCGGTCGGAACGCAGACGCTCGTACAGCGGCCGGAGCGCCTGCTCGACGACAGGGCCGTTGTTGATATGGATATGGCGCACGCGGGGATCCCGATTTTCGTAGACGGCGATCACCGTGTCGAGCAGCGCCTCCAAACCCCGCCCCGTCTTGGCCACGACGGGCACCATCGGCACGCCGAGCATTGCGCCCAAATGCTCGTAATCGAGTACGGCGCCGCTCGCTTCGAGTTCGTCGTACATGTTGAGCGCCACGACCATCTTGGGGTCGATGTCGATCAGTTCGGTGGTAAGATAGAGATTACGTTCGAGATTCGAGGCCACTACGGCGTTGACGACCACGTCGGGCGTGTCGTTCACCAGATGGCGGCGCACGTACAACTCTTCGGGCGTATAGGCCGAGAGGGCGTAGGTGCCGGGCAGATCGGTGATGACGAACCGGTATCCTCCGTAACGATATTCGCCGCGCTTGGCGTCGACGGTCACCCCGCTGTAATTGCCTACATGTTCGTGGCCGCCCGAAATGGCGTTGAACAGCGAGGTCTTGCCGCTGTTGGGATTGCCGATCAACGCGACGTTGATCGTGCGGCTGCGCGTGGAGATCGCCTCCTCGAAATCCGCATCGTCGGGTGCAGAGAGCGTTTCCCCCGCCACGGAGAGCTGCTGCTGCACCTCTTCGGCGGTGATGACGACGATCATCGCGGCCTCGCTGCGCCGCAGCGAAACCTCGTAATCCATAATCCTGTATTTGATCGGGTCACGCAGCGGGGCGTTCTGCAAAACGTCCACCCGCTTGCCGCGCACGAAACCCATCTCCATGATCCGGCGTCGGAATCCGCCGTGTCCCAGTACGTTGAGGATCGTGGCCGACTGTCCGGTTTTCAATTCCGAAAGACGCATTTTTCTCTTCAATTAACTTCGCCGCGCAAAGTTAACGGAAAAAAGCGGTTTTCCGATACCTCGATATAGGTATTCTCCCGACCGCGGTGCAAGGGCTACCATCCGCCGCCCAGCGCCTTGTACAGTCCCACGTAATTGACGTATTGCTGCACGGCGATCTCGACGAACTGCATCTGCGAAGCGTAAAGCTCGCGTTCGGCGTCGATCACGTCCAGATAGGCCGACATGCCGTTGCGGTACAACTCGCGGTTCATCTCGCTGATCCGGCTGTTGGCCAGCACCAGCTGCGCCTGCCGCGTGGCCTGTTTGCGATAGGTCTCGATGCTCACCAACGCCTTTTCGACATCGGCGAAGGCTTCGATGACCGTCTGCTCATAGGCATATACCTGCTGTTTGTAGACCTCGACAGCCGCCTGCTCGGTGCGCTTCAGTTTTCCGAAGGCAAACAGCGGCTGGGTGATCTGTCCGATGGCCGACCACACCCACGGTTTGCCCGAAGTCATCTCTTTGAGCGTGTTTCCCGCCACACCGCCCGCTCCGGTGAGCGCGATCGACGGAAAACGCACGCTGCGCGCATAACGGGCCTTGTAGGCAGCCGCTTCCATATTGTAATAAGCCTCCATGATGTCGGGCCGCCGTTCGAGCAACTCCGACGGAAGTCCCACCGGCACGTCGACCGGCCGGTAATCCTCCATGAGCCGTACGCCCGCCCCGACATCCTGCGGACGCTGCGGATTCTCGCCCAGCAGTGTGCAGAGGGTCAACTGCATCTGCGCCACGGCCCGACGATAGGTGGGTATATCGGCAGCGGCCGTATAGACCAGGCTGCGCGCCTGTTGCAGCGCCACGCCGTTGGCCATCCCGTGACGATACATCGAGTCGATCAACGCCGCCGATTCTCGCCGCAGGGCATAACTGCGCTCGGCGATCCGCAAATTACGCCGGTAGCCGAGCAACTGGAAATAGGTCGTGGCCACCTCGGCCGTCAGCGACAACATCACGCCGCGCAAGGCCCACTGCGAAGAGAGCAGCTCGGCCCGCGCCGCCCGCGTCGAGTTTCTCAGCGCACCGAAGAGCGACACCTCCCACGTCATCTGCGGCTCGACGGCGTATTTCTGGACGATCTTCGTCTCTGCATTATAGTCGCCTTCGGCCGATACGCCGACGCCGAACGAAGGCAGGAACCCGGCGCGCGCCACGGCGATCTGCCGATCCGCCTCCTCGACGCGCGAGTAGGCGACGGCCAGATCGCGGTTGTTCGCCAACGCCTGCGAGATCAACGAGTCGAGCGTCGGATCGCGGAAGACATGCCACCACTCCTCGCTGCCCGCGAGCGAATCCTGCCGGAACCGGCCGGCATACAGGTAGTTGTCCGGCGTCTCCACCTGCGGCGGATAGAGCCGGGGATTGCAGGCCGTCAGAGCGGCCAGCGCGACGAGCAAAAACAACGTGCGTCTCATAGGTTCTGCGATTTTAAGTCCCGTTTGCGCTCGAACCGTCCCAGACGGGCGATCAGGTAGTAGAGTGAGGGGTAGATGAAGATTCCGAGCAGCGTAGCCAGCAACATGCCGCCCACCAGCGCCACGCCCATGATGTTGCGGGCGGTGGAGTAGACGCCGTCGGCGAAAATCAACGGCATCACCCCCAATATGAAGGCGAAGGCGGTCATCAGAATGGGGCGCACACGCAGCTTGGCGGCGCCGACGGCGGCATCGACGAGCGACTGCTTCTGCTCGAAGAAAAGCCGGTCGGCATACTCCACGACCAGAATCGCGTTTTTGGCCGCCAGTCCGATGAGCATCACAAGCGAGATCTGCATGTAGATGTCGTTGATGAAGAGCGAGTCGAACAGATGAGCGAACCACAACAGCACAAAGGCGCCCAGCACGGCAGGAGGCACTCCCAGCAGAATAGCCGCCGGAAGGCCCCAGCTCTCGTAAAGCGCCGCCAGAGCCAGGAAGACGATCGCCAGCGACAAGAGGTAAACCAGCGACGAACTCTTCGATTCGTTGCTTTCGACGAGCGACGTTCCGCTCCACGCTACATCCACGTCGGCGGGCAGCACCTCGCCGGCCACCTCCATGACGGCTTCCATTGCCTGCTTCGACGATACGCCGTCGGCCGGAGCGATGTTCAGGGCGATCGAGCGGTAAAGGTTGAACTGCGAAATATAGGCCGGGCCGACCGTGTCGCGCACGCTGACGAAAGCCGACACGGGCACGCTCTCGTTACGGGCGTTCTTCACGAAATAGCTGTCGAGCGACGTGCGGTCCGTCCGATAATCGGGTGCGGCCGACAGATAGGTCTGGTACAACTTTCCGAAACGGTTGAAGTTGTTGATGTAAGCACCGCCCAAATAGGTCGTTATGGCCGAATAGACGTCGCTCAGCTCCACCCCTTCCTGCATGGCGTAGGCTTTGTCGATCACCAGCCTTCGCTGCGGGACGCCGGCGTTGAACGACGTGGTGGCCGTAGCGATTTCCGGCCGGCGGCGCAGCGAATCGAGGTAACGCACCGTCTGCTCGCTCAGGTAAGCCGTACCGCGCCCTTCCAAATCCTGCGTAACGGCCGACAGGCCCGACGTGACGCCCAGACCCGGAATCGACGGCGGGATGAAGGCGAAGCCCTCGGCCTCGGGCAGCCCCTCGTAGAGCATCCCGTTGAGCGCCGCGGCGATCTGCATGGCCGAGCGTTTGCGGTCGGAGTAGTCGACCAGCTTGACGAAGACCACGCCGCTGTCGGTTTCGGCGATGCCGGCCAACATGTTGAACCCAGCGGCATAGGAGGTATACTGCACTTCGGGCAGCGAGCGGATGATGCGGTCGGCCCCGACCAGCGCCTCCTGCGTCACCCGCAGCGACGATGCTTCGGGGGCATTCACCACGACCATCACGTAGCCCTGGTCCTCTTCGGGAAGGAATCCGCCGGGCATGAAGTACCATGCCGCACCGATCGCACAGCCGATCGCCAGCAACAGCACGGCGGTACGCGCCATGTGGCGCACGGTGGCGGCGATCCGCGAGGAATAGCCTTCCAGCCAGCGGTCGAACCGCCGGTTGAATGCGGCGAAGAAACCCTTCGCCGCCTCCTTGCGGGGTTTGAGCAGCAAGGCGCACAGCGCAGGCGACAGCGTCAGGGCGTTGAAGGCCGAGAGCACGACCGAGACCGAGATCGTCACGGCGAACTGCTGGAACAGCCGCCCCGAAATTCCGCCCACGAACGACATCGGGATGAAGACGGCCAGCAGCACGACGGTCGTGGCTACGATCGGCGAAGCGACGTTGCGCATCGCCTCGATCGCCGCCTCGCGGGATTTCATGCCGCGTTCGATGTTGACCTGCGCGGCTTCGACCACCACGATCGCATCGTCGACCACCAGTCCGATCGCCAATACCAGCCCTAACAGCGAGATGATGTTGATCGAGAAGCCCAACAGCGGGAAGAAGATGAACGTGCCGATGAGCGAGACCGGAATGGCGACGAGCGGAATGAGCGTCGCCCGCCAGTCCTGAATGAAGAGGTAGATAATGGCGATCACCAGCACGAGCGCCAGAATCAGCGTGAGGATGATCTCCTCCACGCCCGAGCGGATGCTCTCGGTCGAATCGACGATCGTCGTACAGCTCACGCCGTCGGGAAACCGTTCCGACAACCGCCCGATGGCCGCCTTCACGCGGTTGCCTACGTCCACGGCGTTGCTGCCCGGCTCCTGATAGATGACCAGCAGCGTGGCCGGCTCTTCGCCGAAGGCCGAAGCGACGCCGTAGGACTTGCTGCCCAGCGCCACGTCGGCCACGTCGCGCAGAAAGATCTGCTCGCCGGCGGGGGTGGTCTTCACGACGATCGCCGCGAACTCCTCGGCCGTGGAGATCTGGCGCGGCATGGTGACCGTATAAGTATAGGTAGTCCCTTCGGGCGACGGCTCGGCGCCGAACTGGCCGGCAGGGTAGATGCCGCCCTCCGCGAGCACGGCCGCCCGCAGTTCGTCGAGCGACACGTTGTAGTAGTTCAGCAGATCGGGCTTGACCCAGATGCGCATGGCATATTCGCCGGCGCCCATGATCGAGACCTTGCCCACGCCGTTGATTTTGAGCAGCTGGTTCTGAAGATTGATGTAAGCGTAGTTCGAGAGGAATTCGTTGTCGTAACGGCCGTCGCTGTGCAGCGCGAAGACCATCAGAAAACCCGTCATCGTCTTCTGCGTCACCACGCCCTGCGTGACGACCGACGAGGGAAGCAGTGCGGTCGAGGTGGCGACGTTGTTCTGCGTGAAGATCGCATCCAGATCGGGATCGGTACCCACGTCGAAGACTACCTGCAACACCATCGAACCGTCGTTGGCACTCGTAGACTGCATGTAGAGCATGTCGCTCACGCCCATCACGCTCTGCGCCACGGGCGTGGCCACGGCGTCGTTGACCGTCTCCGCGTCGGCTCCGCTGTAACTGGCGGTCACTTCCACGACGGGAGGCGTAATGTCGGGATACTGTTCGATCGAAAGATCGAAAATCGAAATCGCGCCCAACAACACGATCGCCAGGGCGATGCAGATAGCGAAGATCGGCCGGCTGACGAAAAATCGTTCCATAGGCTATTTATTCGTATTGATCGGGGTCGGAATAACCTTCTGACCGTTGTGCAACTTCTGAATACCGGCCGTAACGACCCATTCGCCCGGCTCGACGCCCGACAGGATGCACCACCGGTCGCCGGCAATACGGCCGAGCGTCACACGCCGGTATTCGGCCGTGCTGTCGCGCCCGACGACCCAGACCGAACTGAGATCCTGCATCTGCGTCACGGCACGCTGCGGTACGACGACGTAGGGCAGCGACGGTCCGACGTTGGCCGTCACGCGGGCGAACTGTCCGGGTTTGAGCGTATAGTCCGGATTGGCGAATTTGACCACCAGCACGATGGTTCCCATCGAACTCGATATGTCTTTCTGCGTATAGCTGTACCACCCCTTCGAGGGATAGACCACGCCGTCGGCCAGCGAGAGGGTGATGTCCGAGAGCAGACCGTCGTTTTCATAGATCGACGGGCGCGTCCCCGCATAGCGGAGATACTGCGCCATCGGAATGGCGACATCGACCGCAACGGTATCGATGTTCGAAATGGTCGTCAGCACCGAAAATTGGGTACCCACGCCCACGTAGTCGCCCGTATGGGCGTTGCTCGAAGCGATGATGCCGTCGATCGGAGCATAGATACGGGTATAGCCCACCTGCAACCGTGCGTTGCGCACCTGCTGCTCGGCCGAACGCACGGCGGCCTGCGCGGCGACGTATTCGGCCGTATACTGGTCGAGCTGCGTCTGACTGATGGCGTCGATACGCGCCAGCGGCACGGCGCGTTCGTAGTTGTTGCGGGCCGAGACCTCCTGCGCACGCGCCGATTCGAGCGAAGCTTCGGCCGAAAGCAGGGTGGTGGAGAGCAGGTTGGGGTCGATCGCAAAGAGCAGCTGCCCCTTTCGAACCGGCATACCGCTGCTGAAATACTTGTTCACGAGATAGCCGTTGACACGGGGTTCGATCAGTGCGTCGAAATTGCTTTCGACACTGCTCACGAAGCTCATGCGGTTGGGGACGGTGTCCGTCGCCGCTTCGATCACCTCGACGCGCAGGGAGGGCTGCGCTCCGGTTGCATGCCGGCCGCGGCAACCGCCTGCCAGCAACGCCGCAAGGGCGCAAAGGAGTGTTCCGATTTTGTCCATTGAGAGCCATGATTTTTTCCTGAAAGAAGGCAAAAAACATACCGGTATTCGGTCTTGAATCTCCTAAAACACCGTGAAATAGCGCTTCAAGCGTATTTTTTTTATAAAAATATTTTCTCAATTCGAGATATTTCCTATATTTGCAAACAATAAACAACCCAAAATTTACGATTATGGAAAAATTAGTTGAGCAAATCAAAGCCCAGTACGCTCTTTTCGCTGAGAACGCAGAGGCTCAGGTATCTAAAAACAACAAAGCCGCCGGCACCCGCGCACGCAAGGCTGCGCTGGAAATCATGAAGCTGATGAAGGAATTCCGCAAGGCTTCGGTCGAGGCTGCCAAATAAGTTTGGAACCTGCAACGAATAAGGGCTGTCCCGATGGGACAGCCCTTATTGTTTCGTTATTCCTTTTCACGGATTATTCCGCCACGGATGCACGGTCTCGCCTCAGCACCGGCGGTTCCGCTCCGCGTGCAACCCCGACCGAACCCCGCTACAATTCGATACCCCGCCGACGGAAATAGGCAAGGTCGGTCCCGTTGAGTCCCGTCGCACGGAACGGCACGGCACGGTTGTGATCGTTGAGGTAACAGCGCCGCACCGTCGTATCGTAGGAGGGACTTGCCAGCGACGCCTCCCTGTAAACGTAATCCGCCTCGATACGGGCGATGTCGGCGATGGTCTGAAAAAGCGCATGTGTCGTCGCCGGAGCGTTTTCATGGCTGGCGGCAGCGGCCGCCTGTTGGGGAAACACCCGCTTGTAATCCTCCGAAAACCACGCCAGCGAAGCGACGTGCAGCTGCCAGCAGGTCGTCGTAGGCGAGGCGTGGAGGAAACGTTCCCGATCGTCGTCGAGCATGTCCTCGCCGTGGTCGGCGCTGTAAAGCAATGCGCTGCACGCATCGAGCGATGCGAGATACCCGATCACCGACGACAGAAAGGTGTCGGTATAACGGATCGAATTGTCGTAAGCGTTCCAGATCTTCTGCTTGTGCTGCCGTTCGATGGCCACGTCGTCGTCGGGCAGAAAGTAGGCTGCCTCGCGCGGATAACGCTGGTGATAGCTGAAATGCGACCCGTAACAATGCAGGATGAAGAGCAGGTCGTTCTCCGTATCGGCCTCGACGATGCGTTTCATCGTGTCGAGCAGCTGCATGTCGTAACGCGGATGCCCCATATAGATAAGGCTGTCGGCATCGCGCGCCAATTTGTCGATCATCGCCCCCTGCGGCGACTGGTTCGAAAGAAACCACGTGCGGAAGCCCGCTTCATTGAAGAGCGCGGGCAGTCCCTTGCGACGGAAGAGTTCGTCGTGTTCGTTCGTCCGGACAGACGAGAGGATCATCGGCACGCTCTTGTGCGTGGTATTGCTCTGCGTGAGCATGTTGCGGAACACGACGATCTCGTCTCCCAATGCCTTCAAGCGGGGATTCGTGGGACGGTCATAACCATACAGTTCCCAATTGGCGGCACGCGACGCTTCGCCGATCACATAGACGTAGATCTCCCGCTTGTCGGCCTTTGCCGTACGGCGGGCATGATAGCGGAACCCTGCCGACGTGCGGTCGTAATTCTCAATCTTGACGTATTCGCGCGCACAGAGCACGACGTTATAGGCCACGTTGACCGGAAAGATCTCGTTGCGGAGCACATGCCGTTTCGTTTGATAGGCCGGAATCAGCAATCCCGCCCCGACGAGCGCCAACACGCCTCCGACCACGGCCGTCCGGCGGCGGAAACGAGGCGAAAAGTCGACCTTACGCCGCACATGCACGGTTGCCGTCCATAACAGCGGAAGATAGATGACACAGACCAGAATCACCGAGGGATAGATGTTGCTCAGCAACTCCGTCGCCTCGCCGGGGTTGGTCGTGACGATATTGATGAACATATCGGTCGCGGCGACCGAATTCCCGAACAGGTAGAGCAGCACGATTTGCAGGGCGCAGAAAAAGATCACCGGAAAACTCAGCCACACGGCGATTCCCGAACGACGGAATGCGACGCTCCACAGCAGATAGCCTCCGGCCGGCAGCGTCAGCAGTGCTGCCTTCGACCAGATCGAATAGGGCTCCGTAAAAAACAGGATGCAGTTCGGTATCATCACGGCCGCAAAATAGCAGAGCGCCAGTAACGCAGCGTGACGACTGCTTCGCAGGAATGCTTTGCCGGTCTGTTCCATGAGTGTCAGAAAGCTTCGTTAATATTGAAAACCAAACCGCTGGTCTTGCGGCCGAAACCGTAGTCGATACGCACGTTCACGCGGCGTTTGAACTCCCAGCGCAGACCCAGCCCGTAGTTGGGCAGCGTCTGATCCCAGCGGAAACGTTCGAACGACGAAAAGACATTGCCCGCACCGCCCCACACGGCGCAACCGATGCGCCGCCAGATACGCTGACGGTACTCGATCTGGCAAGAAAGGATGTTGTTGTCGATATAACGTCCCAGATAATACCCGCGCATCCGGTAACCGCCGCCCAGCTCCGCCAGCATGCACCACGGCATTCCCGAACTGTTGAATTCGCCGAAAATATCCGTGGCCAGCACGGCGCCGCGCCACAGACGCTGGTAGTAGTCGGCCGTAGCGGTGGTCTTGTAGAGCGTCTTGCCGCTGTTTCCCAATCCCTTGGGGTAGATAACCTGCTTGACCATCAAAAAGGTACCGCGCTCGGGAGCGGGGATGAAATCGCGCGAGTCGTATTGCAGCGTCATGCCGATCCCCGACAAGGTGTAGTGCAGCTTCTGTCCCGCGAGATAGTCTATGCCCCGGTCGTCGAAATCCGTACCCTTCGTATGGGAGAAAAGAACCGACCCGCCGACATACAGGTGTCTCCACACCTCATACAGATAGCCGGCGTCGAACTTCACCTGTTTGCGGATGTAGTCGGCAGATTGGTTGAAACGCCCCGCCTCATAGCCTATGCCCCAGAATTCGAGCGGCTTCGAACCGAACGACACCTCGTAGATCACCCGCGAGCGGTTGTGGTTGAAGAGCGTGTTGCCGCTCACGCCGAACATATAGAAGCCCGACAACGAGAAGTTGCCGAAGAACGACACGTCCGACGGAGGCGTCAGCGAATCGGTGCGATCCACGCGGTAGAGTCCCGACGCCAGCACGCCGATCCCCACGCTCGCCTCTTTGGAATAGTTCGGTGCGCCGATAAAACTGAAATCGATCTTCTTCTCGAACGTGCGGTCGACGTTGCCGTGGAAGATCCGGCTCCAGAAATTGTCCTTGCGTTTCGGCTGCTGCTGCGTCTCGGCAGCCGGCGCAGTCGCGGGCAGCGGAGTATACCGGTAACGCAACGTATCGCCGCCGCGCACACAGAGCGTATCCTGTTGCGCACGGGCGGAGAGTAGCAGAAAACAGCAGACGACGGCAGGGAGAAACCTTCTAAATACCATTTATTTATAGTTCTCTAACACCTCGTAAAAGGCCTCCTTGTCGGCATCCGAAAGCACCCCTTTGCGCAGGAAGACCAACTCGCCCTCCTTGGTGACGAACATCAGCACGAACTTGTTGTTGCAGTCGCCCAGATTCCACGCCGTGCTCAGGGCATGTGTCTGATCGGCGAGCACCGTCGCACCGTTGGTCGCAGTACGTTTGCGCGCCATCGAACGGGCCATGCTGTTGGGCACCATCGGCGCGTCTTTGAGATTCATCACGCCGAAGCCGTGGATCTTGTCGCTTTCGGCACGGTGGTTCTTTTCCAGTTCAACGGTGAAATCCTCGTTCTGCTTATGGTGGTCGGGATCGACATAGAAGATCATCAGGTTCTTTTCACCCCAGTACGGAAGCGTCACGGGCTTTCCTTCGAGATCGAGCACTTCGACGTTCGATACCTTTCGCGGCAAGGCCGCCTCCTCGGTCTGAGCCGATACGGTGCCGAATGCCAGCGAAAGGGCTGTCAGCGCCAGAAAATTTTTCAGTGTCATCATAATCCAATGAATTTATAATACATCATTGCACCGTGCAAAGATACGAATTTTTCAACAGACCGTCCCCTCGCAAAGTCCGAATAATGTTCAAAAAGACCACTGTTATCTACATCTTATTCCTGTCTGAAAACTCCTTTATGCAGAGTCGGAGGGAGAAACACGACGGGCCTACGAGCCGGTCGGCCGCCCGCATCGTTTCCGCCGAACCGCCGGATCGATCGGATTCGGACAGGGCGGAGATATCGCCTGCGCCAAAATCAGCAGGAATGTTCTGCACCCGGCATACGCACTTTGCGGAAGATAGGTTTCCGCTCAGACAAGCGGTGCCTCGGCAAAACCCAAATAAATTTGGTTCTGCGTTCGGCTTGCACACTTTGCGGGGACAAGCCCCGCTTAGATAGGCGGCGCCTCGGCAAAACCAAATAAATTTGGTTCTGCGCTCGGCTTGCACTATCTTTGTCCTCCGATGAAAACCAGAATCCTTTTTGTCTGCCTGGGCAATATCTGCCGCTCTCCGGCCGCCGAAGAGATCTTCCGCACGCAGGTCGCTCGCCAAGCGCTGAGCGACAGCATCGAAGCCGATTCGGCCGGCACCTATTCGGGACACGCCGGCAACCTGCCCGATCCGCGGATGCGGCGTGCCGCCGCCCGGCGCGGTTACGAACTCACGCACCGCGCCCGTCCGCTGCGCGAAGCCGACTTCGAACGGTTCGACCGCATCGTCGTCATGGACGACAACAACTACGAAACGGCCCACCGGCTCGCGCCATCGCGCGAACTGGCCGGCAAAATCCACCGCATGACGGAGTTCTGCCGCCACAGTCCGCAGTGGGATCATGTTCCCGATCCCTATTACGAGGGGCACGAAGGGTTCGAACTGGTGCTCGACCTGCTCGAAGACGCCTGCGAAGGATTGCTCGACGATCTTAAAAATCCAACCCGATCGTAAACGAATAGGCATTGTGCATGGGCGAAGCCTTCTTGGCCACGGTATATCCCGCATCGAAACAAAGGTGCATGAACCGCACGCCGACGCCCAGCGAAAAATAGTCGGGGTAGTACAGCCGCGACTCGCCGCCGTGATACCCCACGCGGAATTGCAGCAACTGCATCAGGCTGTACTCCATGCCGATGCCTCCCTCCACGCCGCGCGCCGCAACAGGTGAAAAAGTATAGCGGCACTCGCCGGCGAAGGTCAGCGCATGGGCATCGCTCAGAAACAAATCGTAGGCGGCGCCCGCCGCGAATGCGACCGGCAGCTTCATCTCCGCAGGACCGTCCAGAAATCCGCCGATCCCCGTCAGTTTGGCGCCCAGCCGCAGCGCGGAGTAGTTCTCGCCCCGCTCGAACGGCACGACCGCCTGCGCCGTAATGCCCGCCGAGAACGCATTGCCGCTCCGCTCTCGCACGAAACGCGCGTAATCGGCCGTCAGACCCAACGCCACGATGTCATTCAGCCGATAGGCATAAGCCAGCGACACCGACTTGTCCTTCAAACGTTCGTCGAACCCGAACGTTCGCCAGCCGCCGGCGAGCAAATGCTGCATGTTGAACTTGTAGTAACCGGCGGCGGAGTAGGTCGTCTTGTCCGAAATGGTAAAGAACGAAGTCGCCACCTGCGCCTTCTGCCGGCCGAAAAGCCCCGCCGCGGGATTGTTGAAGACGGCATACGCATCGGCCGATGTCACCGTCTCGATGCCGCCCATGCCCAGCGTCCGGGCATCGGGATTCGCAATCCCGTAAGGCTGCGCCGCAACGGGGAGGAACCCGCCGGCGAGCGACGCCATCCAAAGAATCAATCGTTTCATATCCTGTTCGTTAAAAGCAAACGAGGTGAAAGAGCGTGCGGCCCTCCACCTCGTCCGTATCGTGATTCGCTGCCGACGGTTAGCAGTTCATCGCGCCGCAGCAGTGGATGACCTGGCCGCTGACGTACGACGACAGGTCCGACGCGAGGAACAGGGCCACCTTGGCCACATCTTCGGGCGTACCGCCGCGTCGCAGCGGGATCTGCTTGTACCAGCCCTCCTTGACCTCGTCGGGCAACTTGTCGGTCATGTCCGTGATGATGAATCCCGGAGCGATGCAGTTGGCGCGGATGCCGCGCGGGCCCATCTCCTTGGCGATCGACTTGGCCAGACCGATCATGCCGGCCTTCGACGCCGAGTAGTTGCACTGGCCGGCGTTGCCGCTCACGCCCACCACCGACGACATGTTGATGATTGAACCCGACTTCTGACGGGCCATGACCGGCGTCACGGCGTGGATGAAGTTGAAGGCCGATTTCAGGTTGACCGTCAGCACGGCGTCCCACTGCGCCTCGCTCATGCGCATCATCAGACCGTCTTTCGTAATACCGGCGTTGTTCACCAGAATATCGATCCGACCGAACTCCTCGACGATCCGTTTCACGACTTCGTGCGTCTGCTCGAAATCGGCGGCGTTCGAGGCGTAACCCTTGCACTTCACGCCCAGTGCGGCGATTTCCGCCTCGGTGGCTTTTCCGTTCTCGTCGATCGCCAGATCGGTGAATGCAACATTCGCGCCTTCCCTGGCGAACTGCAATGCGATCGCCTTGCCGATACCGCGGGCGGCGCCCGTCACGACTGCGACTTTTCCTTCCAGTAATTTCATGTCTCTTTTCAGTAATTGTTATAGAGTTGTTGATAAAATTCCGTTGACAAAGGTAGTAAAATAATTCGGATTGCGTATCTTTGCCCGAGGATAAAGCGCCGCAATCCGGGCTTCGTCCGCTACCGCCGGAAGATAAATCACGCTTAACACATATTATGAAAAGAGATTCTCAGATTTTCGATTTGATCGGCGCCGAGCGCAAGCGCCAGACGGAAGGCATCGAGCTGATCGCCTCGGAAAACTACGTCAGCGACCAGGTCATGGAGGCAATGGGGTCGGTGCTGACCAACAAATACGCCGAAGGCTATCCCGGCGCCCGTTACTACGGCGGCTGCGAGGTCGTCGATCGGGTCGAGACGCTGGCCATCGAGCGCGTCTGCCGTCTCTACGGAGCCGAATACGCCAACGTGCAGCCCCATTCGGGCGCACAAGCCAACATGGCGGTCTTCTTCGCCGTTCTCAAACCGGGCGACACCTTCATGGGGCTCGATCTTGCGCACGGCGGACACCTGTCGCACGGCTCGGCGGTCAACATGTCGGGCATGTATTTCAACGCCGTCGGGTACCAACTCAACGAGCAGACCGGCACGATCGACTACGAAGACATGGAACGCAAGGCGCTGGAACACCGTCCGAAGCTCATCATCGGCGGCGCCTCGGCCTATTCGCGCGAATGGGACTACAAACGTATGCGCGAAATCGCCGACAAGGTGGGCGCGCTGCTGCTCATCGACATGGCCCACACGGCCGGACTGATCGCCGCCGGCCTGCTGGACAACCCCGTGAAATACGCCCATATCGTCACCTCGACGACGCACAAGACGCTGCGCGGCCCGCGCGGAGGTATCATCCTCATGGGCAAGGATTTCGACAATCCGTGGGGCTACACCACGCCCAAAGGCGTCGTCAAGAAGATGTCGCAACTGCTCAACTCGGCCGTCTTCCCCGGCATTCAGGGCGGCCCGCTCGAACACGTGATCGCCGCCAAGGCCGTCGCTTTCGGCGAAGCGCTCGCACCCGAATACAAGGAGTACCAGGCGCAGGTGCAGAAGAATGCCAAGGCCATGGCCGAAGCCTTCGTCAAACGCGGCTACAAAATCGTTTCGGGCGGTACGGACAACCACCTGATGCTGGTCGACCTGCGGACGAAATTCCCCGAATTGACGGGCAAGCTGGCCGAGCGATGCCTCGTCGCGGCCGACATCACCACCAACAAGAATATGGTGCCGTTCGACAGCCGCTCGCCGTTCCAGACCTCGGGCCTGCGTTTCGGTACGCCCGCGATCACCACGCGCGGCCTGAAAGAAGACAAGATGGAGTTGATCGTGGAGTTGATCGACCGCGTGCTGCACGACCCCGAAAACGAGGCCAACATCGCCGCCGTCCGCAAGGAGGTCAACGCACTGATGTCGCAATATCCGCTTTTCGCCTGGTAGCATGAAGGCGGTCGTCGAATTCCTGCGGCAACTGCACGCTCACAACGAACGCGCATGGTTCGAGGCGCACCGCGCCGAATGGCTGCAATTGCAGGAGCGTGTCCGCAGCTTCGCCGAAAGGTTGATCGAGGGAATCGCCTCGTTCGACCCCTCGGTCGAGGGGCTGACCGCTAAGGACTGTACCTACCGCATCTACCGCGACGTGCGTTTCAGCCGCGACAAATCGCCTTACAAGACCTGGCAGGGCATCTACGTCGCACCGCACGGTAAAAAAGCGGGGTATGCGGGCTACTATTTCCACCTCGAAGGCGCCGCCGAGGAGGGACTCGTCGGCAGCCACATGCTTTTTTCCGGACTTCACATGCCGCATCCCACGGTGCTCCGAAGCGTACGCGAGGAGATTCAGGACAATGGCGCGGAATTTGTCGGGAACATCCGGCGCGCCGAAGGATTCGCGCTCGACGAGTCGCAGCGACTGAGGCGCACGCCCGCAGGGTTTCCGACGGACTCGCCCTACGACGAACTGCTGCGGTTGAAGGAAGTAGCGCTCTGCCGCCCGTTCGGCGACGATTTCCTCGCGGGCGACGACCTGCTGGAACGCACGCTCGCCGAGTTCCGCAAGACCGCGCCTTTCGTGCAACAGCTCAATCGTGCCGTGCAGTATGCCTACGAAGAGATGATGTAATCTACAAATACGTGTAACTATGCGAAACATTCTTCTGTTGATATCGATGCTCGGCCTGCTGCCGGCAGGATGCGGCCGCACGGTCTCCGACACCGACACGGTCTCGTGCGACACCTTCGTCTATTCGGTCAAGGGCGGCGACTCGCTGCGGCTCGACCGTTATACCGACACCCCCGCAGCCGAAATCGACGCAAAAAAGCCCTGCATGATCTTCGTCTTCGGCGGCGCCTTCATCAGCGGCACGCGCGACGCCGAATCGTACCGCCCGTTCTTCGAATACATGGCGCGCGAACAAGGGTACACCGTCGTTTCGATCGACTATCGGCTCGGCCTGAAAGAGCCGCTCGCCGCCGGCAAACTCTCGCCCGAAACGTTCCCGCAACTGCTTCCTCAAACGGTACTCATGGCCGTCGAGGATCTATACGACGCGACGAGTTTCGTCGCAGGGAAGTCTGCGGAGTGGGGGATCGATCCCGCGCGGATCGTCGCCTGCGGATCGAGCGCCGGAGCGATCACTGTCCTGCAAGGAGCCTATTTCATCGCCAATGAAAATCCGCTGACGGCCAAACTGCCCGACGGGTTCGATTACGCCGGCGTGATCTCTTTCGCCGGTGCCGTCGTCGACATGGCCGACGATTTGACTTGGAAACGCGCTCCTGCACCGATCATGCTCTTTCACGGCGACGCCGACTCCAACGTTCCCTACGGGGCGCTGCGGATGGGCGGCGCAGGGATCTTCGGATCGGACTACATCGCACGACAACTCTCCGACATGAAATCGCCCTATTATTTCTACTCGGTGGAGGGTGCCGACCATGCATTGGCCACGGTGCCGATGAACAACTACCGCGATGCCATCGACCAGTTTCTCACGCAACAGGTAGGCGAGCGGCTTCCGGCCATGATCGACACGAAGGAGCGTTTCACCAATGCCTCGCCCGGCGGCAAGACATTCACCGCAGAGGACTACATTCGCAGCAATTTCGCGGGCGAATAACCGTCGACGAAAGGGTAGCGTTTTCAACGAAACACCCCCGGCCGAACGATTCGGCCGGGGGTGTTTCGTTGAAAACGTTCGCTCCTACATTTCCGCGAAATAACGGTAGAAATAGGGGATCGTCTCGATACCGCGCTGGAACTGATCCAATCCGAAACTCTCGTTGGGCGAGTGGATCGCGTCCCGCGACAAACCGAAGCCCAGCAAAATAGACTTCACACCCAGAATCTCCTCGAAAGCACTCACGATCGGAATCGAACCGCCCGAATAGAAGGGCAGGGGCTTCTTGTCGAAGGTGGCTTCGACGGCCTTCTCGGCTGCCTTATAGGCGGGCAGGTCGGTCGGCGAGACGTAGGGCGCGCCGCCGTGCAGGAACCGCACGTCGACCTTCACGCTGCGGGGCGCAATGGCGCGGAAATACCGCTCGAAGAGCTTGGCGATCTTACGGAAATCCTGATTCGGCACCAGCCGCATCGAGATCTTGGCCGACGCACGCGCCGGAATGATCGTCTTGGTTCCCTCCTCGATATAACCGCCCCAGATGCCGTTCACGTCGAGCGACGGGCGCACGCCCGTACGCTCCATGGTCGTATAACCCGCTTCGCCCGCCACGTCGCCGATGTGCAGCGACCGCTTGTAGTCGGCCAGACGGAACGGCGCCTTGTTGAGCGCACGCCGTTCGGCGGCCGACAGTTCGCGCACGTCGTCGTAGAATCCGGGAATCGTCACGCGCCCCTCGTCGTCGACCAGCGAAGCGACCAGCCGCGCCAGCACGTTGGCTGGATTGGCCACCGCACCGCCGAAAAGTCCAGAATGCAAATCCTTGTCCGGTCCCGTCACCTCTACCTGCATATAAGTTAAACCACGCAACCCGCAGGTAATCGAAGGTGTATCCATCGAAATCATCGACGTATCGGAGACCAGAATAACATCCGATTTCAGCAGTCTCTTCTGCTCACGGCAAAATTTGTAGAGACTCTGCGAACCGATCTCCTCTTCGCCTTCGAGCATGAACTTCACGTTGCAGGGCAGTTGTCCGGTCGCGCACATCGCCTCGAACGCCTTGATGTGCATGAACGACTGCCCCTTGTCGTCGTCGGCTCCGCGCCCCCAGATGCGGCCGTCGCGCACGACGGGTTCGAACGGCTCGGTCGTCCACTCCTCGCGCGGATCGACCGGCATCACGTCGTAATGGCCGTAGACCAGCACCGTTTTGGCCTTGGGGTCGACGATCTTCTCGGCGAAGACCACCGGATTCCCCTCGGTGGGCATCACCTCGGCGTGGTCGGCACCGGCCTTGACGAGCGCTGCCGCCAGATGTTCGGCACAGCGCACCATATCCCCGCGGTGTTCCGTCTGCGCGCTGATCGACGGGATGCGCAGCACCTCGAACAACTCTTCGACGAAGGCGTCGCGGTGCGAGCGGATGTAATCGAGAACCTTTTCCATAATCGTATGTCGTTTTACAGGTTGCAAATTTCGCGCAGTTCGCCGATGAACCGCTGCGCCAGCGCATCGGCTTCGGCCATCGACCGTGCCTCGGTATAGATGCGGATGATCGGCTCGGTATTGGACTTGCGCAGGTGTACCCAATTCTCCGCGAAATCGATTTTCACGCCGTCTATATCGTTCACCTGTTCACCGGCATAACGATCCTTTATCTCACGCAGGACTTTATCCACATCGATGGCCGGCGTCAGGGCGATCTTGTTCTTCGATGCGTAGTAGGCGGGGTAGGTGGCACGCAATGCGGTCATCCTCAGCCCTGTCTGCGCCAGATAGGTCAGGAACAGCGCCACGCCCACCAGCGCGTCGCGGCCGTAGTGCAGTTCGGGATAGATCACGCCGCCGTTGCCTTCGCCGCCGATGACGGCGCCGACCTCCTTCATCTTCGCCACGACGTTGACTTCGCCCACGGCCGAAGCGTGATAACGGCCGCCACGACGCTCGGTCACATCGCGCAGCGCCCGCGACGAACTGAGGTTCGAGACCGTATCGCCCTTGCGGTGCGACAACACGTAGTCGGCCACGGCCACCAGCGTATACTCCTCGACAAACATCGAGCCGTCCTCGCTCACGAAGGCCAGCCGGTCGACGTCGGGATCGACCACCACGCCCAGATCGGCCTTCTCGCGGACGACCGCCGCGGCGATCTCCGTCAGATTCTCGGGCAGAGGTTCCGGATTGTGGGCGAACTCGCCCGTAGGCTCGCAGTTGAGTTCCACGACCTCGCAGCCCAACTCGCGCAACAGCTTCGGGATCACGATGCCTCCCACCGAGTTGACGGCGTCGACCACCACCTTGAAGCGTTTGCGCCGCACGGCGTCGACATCGACCAGCGGCAGGGCGAGCACCCGACGGATATGTTCGTCGTTGAACGATTCGCGCGAAAGCACATGCCCCAGTGCGTCAACCTCGGGAAATTCGAAGTCGCTTCGTTCGGCCAACTCCAACACGCGCTTGCCCTCGGCATCGGAGAGGAACTCGCCGTCGGCATCGAGCAGTTTCAACGCGTTCCATTGGCGCGGATTGTGCGAGGCGGTAATGATGATGCCGCCGTCGGCCTCGTGGGCCGTGACGGCCAGCTCCACACCGGGCGTCGTGCAGAGCCCCACGTTGACCACGTCGGCGCCGCAGCCGAGCAGGGCGCCCTCGATCAGGTCGCCCACCATTTCGCCCGAAAGACGTGCGTCGCGGCCGACGACGATCCGCAGGCGGCCCTGTTTGCGCTCGCCCAGAAAACGGACGTAGGCAGTGGTGAATTTCACGATGTCGAGCGGGGTCAGATTGTCGCCCGGGCGGCCGCCGATCGTACCGCGGATACCCGAGATGGATTTGATGAGTGTCATGTCTGAACTTGTTTTACACCTATATAAATTGAAAGAAATCGACGGGTTTGTTTTGCAATTCGAGGTAAAAATATTACTTTTATGCCAATTATGAAAATTAAAACGCGACCATTATGAGAACGATCCCCTCTTCCGAGTTGATTATCAACGACGACGGTTCCATTTTCCATCTGCACCTCCGTCCCGAGCAGCTGGCCGACACCGTCATTCTGGTGGGCGATCCGGGCCGCGTGGAGTTGGTAGCCTCCTTTTTCGATACGCGCGAATGCAACGTCTCCAACCGTGAGTTCAACACCGTCACAGGCACCTATAAAGGCAAACGTATGACCGTCCTGTCGACAGGCATCGGCATCGGCAACATCGACATCTCCGTCACGGAGCTCGACGCGCTGGCCAATGTCGACTTCGAAACCCGACAGGTCAAGCCCGAACTTCGGCGGCTTACGCTCCTTCGGCTCGGCACGTCGGGGGCCATCCAGCCCGACATCAAGGTGGGCGAGGCGGTCTTCTCGCGCATGTCGATCGGCTTCGACGGCCTGCTCAACTACTACAAGGGCCGCAACGAGGTCTGCAATCTGGAATACGAGCAGGCATTCATGCGCCACACGGGATGGAGCGACCTGCTGCCGAAACCCTATTTCGCCGTGGCCGACGAGGGGCTGTTCGACCTGTTTCGCGACTCGACACGCGAAGGTATCACCATCGCCGCACCGGGTTTCTACGCCCCGCAGGGACGCTGGGTGCGCCTCGAACCGGCCGACGCGCACCTGAACGAGAAGATCGAATCGTTCGAGTACGAAGGCCGTCGCATCACCAACTTCGAGATGGAGAGCTCGGCGCTCGCAGGCATGGCCTCGCTCATGGGGCACCGCGCCGCGACGATCTGCACGATCATCGCACAGCGCATCGCGCTGGACGCCTGCACCGACTACAAACCGTTCGTCAAACGGATGATCCGCATGGCACTCGACAAGCTGGCGACGATCTGATCCGTACAAACGCAAGCATATCAAGAATTATCAAAATCATAGAGACTCAACATGAAATTTTCCGTATCAAGTTCCGCGCTTCTGTCGCTGCTGGCGACCACCGGTAAAGTAATCAGCAATAAGAACACGCTGCCGATCCTCGACTATTTCCTCATGGAGTTGAAGGGCGACCAACTGAAAGTGACCACCTCCGATCTGGAAACCACGCTCGTCGGGCAGATCACCGTCGACAACGTCGAGAGCGAAGGGATGATCGCCGCCCCCGCCAAGCAGCTGCTCGACTCGCTCAAAGAGTTCGCCGAAATTCCGCTGACGATCGACTGCAACGACCAGACCTTCGAGATCAAACTCAACTGGAAAAGCGGTTCGCTTTCGATTCCCGGCGCCAGTGCCGTGAGCTATCCGGCGCTGCCCGCGCTCGCGGAGGACAAGAAGGAGCTGACGTTCGACGTCGACACGCTCGTCAACGGTATCAACAAGACGATCTTCGCCACGGCCGACGACGAACTGCGTCCGATCATGAACGGCGTCTACATCAACATCGAGCCCGCGTCGATCACGTTCGTGGCCACCGACGCCCACAAGTTGGTGAAGTACTCCTCGGAGCAGCCGAGCGAGCTGACGGCGGCTTTCATCCTGCCCAAGAAACCGGCGAACCTGCTCAAAGGCATGCTGCTCAAAGAGGAAGCGCCGGTCAAGGTGTCGTTCGACTCGAAGAACGTGCTCTTCAACCTCAAAAACCACACGTTGGTGTGCCGTCTGATCGAGGGCAGCTATCCCAACTACAACGCCGTCATCCCGACGGCCAACCCCAACAAGGTGCTCATCGACCGCATCGAACTGGTCAATGGCATCAAGCGCGTGGCCGTCTGCTCGAATCCGGCAACCAACCTCATCCGCATGGACATCGCCGACAACAAGATCAACCTCACGGCGCAGGACATCGACTACTCGATGTCGGCCAACGAGACGATCTCGTGCAGTTACGACGGACAGTCGATCACCATCGGGTTCAAGTCGACCTTCCTCGTCGAGATACTCTCGAACATCGAGACGCCGACGGTGGTGATCGAGCTGGCCGATTCTACCCGTGCGGGCGTTTTCAAGCCCGTTTATGACGAAAAGCAGTCCAGCGACACGCTGATGCTGCTCATGCCGATGATGATCAATGCCTGACGACGATGAACAAACGTGAATTGATCGGCGAAGTAGCCCGCCGCACCGGCTACGCCGAAGAGGTCTGCACCCGCGTACTCGACACGTTCGAAGAGGTGCTGGGCGACGCCGTCGCGGACAAGGTGAAGGACGCCTCCGACACCTTCCGCAGCAACGCCGCCGAGGCGCTCGACCTGATCCGCGGACTGTTCCGCAAAAAGACCGGAGCATGAAACTGAACCTCAAACGTCCCATCGTCTTTTTCGATCTGGAAACCACCGGCGTCGACACCGCCAAAGACCGTATCGTCGAGATCTCGATGGTCAAGGTGATGCCCGACGGCGAGGAGATCGTCAAGACCCGCAAGATCAACCCCGGCATACACATCCCCGAAGAGGCGACCGCCATTCACGGCATCACCGACGAGGATGTGAAGGATTGTCCGACCTTCGCGCAGATCGCCCGGTCGCTCGAACAGTTCATCGCCGGCTGCGACTTCGGAGGATTCAACTCCAACCGTTTCGACCTGCCGATGCTCGTCGAGGAGTTCATGCGCGCCGGCATCGGCGTCGACTTCAAGCGGCGCCGCTTCGTCGACGTGCAGAACATCTTTCACAAGATGGAGCAGCGTACGCTCGTAGCCGCCTACAAGTTCTACTGCGACAAGGACCTCACGAACGCCCATTCGGCCGAAGCCGATACGCTGGCGACCTACGAGGTGCTCAAAGCGCAACTGGACCGCTACGACAACCTGGAAAACGACATCGATTTCCTGGCCGAATTCTCCACGCGCAACGAGTCGGCCGACTACGCCGGACGCATTCTCTATAACGAGAAAGGGGAGGAGGTTTTCGGTTTCGGAAAGCACAAAGGCCGCTGCGTAGCCGAAATATTCGAGTCGGAACCGAGCTACTACAACTGGATGATGAACGGCGATTTCCCGCTCTACACGAAAAAGGTCATCACCGAAATCCGGCTGCGCGGCTCGAAGGAGAAGAAACGTTAGATGCGTATGTACAGACCGATTCTCATAACGGCGGCATGTCTCTGCATCGGGTTGACGCCCGTATCGGCGTCGGCTCCGCAGTCGCAGAAGTCGGAGACGATCGTCTATATCGGCGGCGAGAAGTTCTACATCCACACCGTGCAGCCCGGCCAGACGCTCTACTCGATCGCGCGGCTCTACGGCGTGAGCGAGCAGACGCTCGTGGCGTACAATCCGACGATGGCCGACGTGTTGAAAGCCGACCAGAACGTCAAAATTCCGGTTCCCGCCCCGCAGATGCAACCCGACGAAGCGCCGCTCACGGCCAGACAGGAGAAGAAACTCCGCAAAAAGTTCATTCTGCATACGGTGGAGGCGCACGAGACGCTCTACGCCATTTCGAAGCGCTACGGCATTTCGGTCGAGACGCTGCTGGAGGATAACGAGAATCTCGATCCTACGCACCTGACGATCGGCGGCACGCTGCTGGTACGGAAAAAGGAGGTGGGCAAGACCAGCAACGCCGAGAATCTCGCCGAATTGGAGGAGTACAAGGAGAAGCTGAACAGCGTTCCGACCGACGGTTTCCGCTATTACGTCGTCCGACCGGGCGATACGATGTATTCGCTCGCCCACGCCAACCGGACTACGGAGCAAACGCTCTCGGAACTCAACGAAGGCCTTTCGTCCGCAACGCTCAAAGCCGGTGCGATCATCAAGTTGCCGACGGCCGATGCACCCGCCACCGCCGAGCAACCGGCCGACACGCTGACGGTGCGGCCGCCCGCCGAAAAACTCCTGACGCTCGCGCCGGACGCCGCGCTCCGCTTGTCGCTGCTGCTGCCCGCCACGACCGACGGGCGCCCCAATGCCAGCTATACCGAATTCTATCAGGGATTCCTGCTGGGCGTCGACCGGCTCCGCCGCGACGGCCGGTCGGTACGGCTCGACGTTTTCGACACGGCGCACGATCCCGCGAAGGTCGCGACACTCGTCGCCGACAGCGCTCTCGCCCGCTCGCAACTGATCGTCGGCCCCGTGTACGAAGACGAACTGGCACCCGTCCTGCGCATCGCCGAGCAGGAGGGTATTCCGGTCGTTTCGCCGCTGGCGACGATCGACCATACGCACAGCGACGTCCTCTTCCAAATGGCGCCCGATCCCGCCCGGAAATACGCGAAACTCGCCCGGCCGCTCAACAGCGGCCGCAGGGTCGTACTGATTTACAGCCAGCACACCGACACGACGTTCGAACAGGCCGTCAAGGCGCTGATTCCCGACGTGGGGTACGAAACGTTCCGCTACGAGCAGGGCAGCAACATCGGCAGCATCCTCTCGGCCCGCGACAGCGCCCTGCTCGTCGTATTGTCGGGCAAAGAGACCGAGGTCGACTCGATCCTCGCCGCACTGGCCTCGGCCAGCAGCAATATCATCGCCCGCGGCCACTCCGCACCGCAGTACGACGTCATCGGCGGCCCGCACTGGAACCGGTTCGACAACATCGACCGCAACCTCTTTTTCAAGAATCGGGTGAATTTCATATCGACCTATCACGCCAAACGCGACGACGAACGCATCCGCACCTTCGACAACCGCTATATCTCCGCATTCGGTTCGCTGCCGACGCTCTACTCCTATCGGGGGTACGACGCGGCCGTTCTGTTCGGCTCGGCGATGTTCGACGACATCAACAGCTTTTTCGACGACGAGACCTTCACGCCGCTCCAGACGCCTTACCGCTTTACGCGGACGGCCGACGGCAACCGCGTCAACACCGAATGGGTGCGTGTCGTCTACAACGACAACTATACCATCACGCTCGAATAATCCGACCATGGCATCTTCCAATATCCCCGAAAAAACGATCGAACGGCTGAGCGAGTACCGCCGTACGCTGCTCTCCTGCCACAAGCAGGGGATCACCCACATCTTCTCCCACGTGCTGGCCGGCATCCACGGCATCACGGCGGTGCAGGTGCGCCGCGACCTGATGCTCATCGGCTTTTCGAGCGACACGAAGAAGGGCTACGACGTGAAGGTGCTCATCGATTTCATCAGCAACATCCTCGACAGCGACACGGTGACCAACATCGCCGTCATCGGCATGGGACACCTCGGCCAGGCCATCACCAAGTATTTCAACGGCCGCGGCCTGAAATTGAAGATCACCACCGCGTTCGACATCGACCCCGCGAAGGTCGGCCAGACGATAGACGGCATTCCGTGCCACCATATGGAGACATTCGAGGAGGTGGTCGAGGACAAGGACATCGACATCGTCATCGTCTCGTCTCCCTCGCGCGTAGCCGACGAACTGGTCGTCCCGATCGTCAACGCCGGCATCAAGGGCGTGCTCAACTTCACCTCGCGGCCGCTCAACTTCCCGCGCGGCATCGTGGTCGAGAACTACGACATCACCACGCTGCTCGAAAAGGTCGCCTATTTCGTCAAGGAGAACGAGGAGAACCCGACCGACGACTGAACCGAGGCACGATGAAAGTTTTCCACGGAATCGACCGGCTCCCCGCATTCCGCCACCCGGCGGCTACCGTCGGATCGTTCGACGGCGTACACGGCGGTCACAGCGAGTTGCTCGCGGCCGTGCGCCGCTTCGCCCGCGAACGCGACGGCGAAAGTATCGTCGTCACATTCTCGCCCCACCCGCGCATCGTACTCGAAACACAGACCGATCTGCGCCTGCTCACGACGCTCGACGAGAAGGTCTGGCTGCTCGAACGGGCCGGCATCGACAATCTGGTCGTCATCCCTTTTACCCGCGAATTCAGCCGGACGGGTTCCGCCGATTTCATCCGCCGCGACCTGATCGGAAAACTGGGCGTCGAAACACTCGTAATGGGGTATAACCACCACTTCGGGCACAACAAGGAGGGCGACTACGGTTCGCTGCGCTCATCGGAGCGGCCGACATTGCGGCTGTACCGGATCGAACCGTTCAGCGTCGGCGGCGAAAAGGTCAGTTCGACCGTCGTCCGGTCGCTCGTCGAACACGCCGAGATGGCCCGCGCCGCCCGTATGCTGGGACATCCCTATCTGCTGATGGCCGACGTCGCCCGCGGCTCCCTCCGCATCGACGACCCCTACAAGCTGCTGCCGCCTGCGGGCGAGTATCCCGTCACGGCTGACGGTGTACCGGCGAGACTATTCATTCCCTCCGAAGGAGCGCCGCATCTGGACCGGCCGTTTACCAAAGAAAAGAGCATTATCGAATTTACCGCACTATGATTACACACGACACCAAAATCCGGGTCTGGTACAAGCATACCGACCAAATGGGGTTCGTCCACCACTCGAACTACATCTGCTATTACGAAGAGGCGCGCTCCGACCTGATGCGCTCGATGGGGCTCTCCTACGCCGACATGGAACGAAAGGGCATCATCATGCCGATCCTGGAGGTGCAGTCGGTCTACAAACGTCCGGCTTTCTTCGACGACTGCCTTACGGTGCGCATCCTGCTGCGCGAAATGCCTACGGCGCGCATCCGTTTCGAATACGAGGTCTACAACTCGCAGGGCGAACTGCTCAACACGGGCATGACGGCGCTGGGTTTTCTCCATGCCGACACGCACCGTCCGACACGCGCCCCGCAATGGTTCGTCGAGGCGCTCGCCGAAGCCATGAAGTAGGGGCTGCACGCTTTTCGGCAGCCGGAGATCGGACAACGGTCTCCGGCCTTTCGTTTTTGTCAGTCTCCGGCTGTCATTCTGGCAGGAAACGTGCGCTGGCACATAGTTTGATCTCTCCGCGAACGGAAAAAACAGACTAAAACCAGAATACGACTATGACAAACGGTAAAATCGGGGTGACGACCGAAAACATCTTTCCCGTCATCAAGAAATTCCTCTATTCCGACCACGAAATCTTCCTGCGCGAATTGGTGTCGAACGCAGTCGACGCCACGCAGAAACTCAAAGCACTGGCTTCGCGTGGCGAAATGCAGGGTGAATTGGGCGACCTGACGATCCGCATTGCGGTGGACACCGACAAGCGGCTGCTCACGATCACCGACCGCGGAATCGGCATGACGGCCGACGAGGTCGACCGCTACATCAACCAGATCGCCTTCTCGGGCGCCGAGGAGTTCATGGCCAAGTACAAGGATCAGGCGATCATCGGCCACTTCGGTCTGGGGTTCTACTCTTCGTTCATGGTCGCGGACAAGGTGGAGATCATCACCAGATCCTACAAGGAGGGCAGCAAGACCGTGCATTGGGAGTGCAACGGCTCGCCCGAGTTCTCGATGGAGGAGAGCGACGAGGCGCACGACCGCGGGACGACGATCGTCCTGCACCTCTCCGAAGAGGCCAAGGAGTACGCCGAAGCGGCCAAAATCGAGGAATTGCTGCGCAAATACTGCCGGTTCCTGCCCGTTCCCATCGCCTTCGGCAAGGTCAAGGAGTGGAAGGACGGCAAGTATGTCGATACCGACAAGGACAACATCGTCAACGACACCGATCCGCTGTGGATGCGCAAGCCGGCCGACATCACCGAAGAACAGTACAAGGAGTTCTACCACGAGCTCTACCCGACGGGCGAAGAGCCGCTCTTCTCGATCCACCTGAACATCGACTATCCGTTCCACCTGACGGGCATTCTCTACTTCCCGAAGATCCGCAACAACTTCGAGATTCAGAAGAACAAGATCCAGCTCTACTCCAACCAAGTCTACGTGACGGATCAGGTCGAGGGAATCGTACCGGAGTACCTCACGCTGCTGCACGGCGTGATCGATTCGCCCGACATCCCGCTCAACGTCTCGCGCAGCTATCTCCAAAGCGATTCGAACGTCAAGAAGATCTCGAACTACATCACGCGCAAGGTGGCCGACCGCTTGCAGGAGTTGTTCAACACCATGCGCCCCGAATTCGAGAAGAAGTGGGACGATCTGAAAATCTTCATCCAGTACGGAATCCTCACCGATGAGAAATTCGCTGAAAAGGCGCAGTCGTTCATGCTGTGGAAGAATACCGATGGCAAATACTTCACGCCCGCCGAATACGAGGAGCTGGTCAAGGCCAACCAGACCGACAAGCACCAGACGCTCGTCTTCCTCTACGTCGACGACCCCGTCGCCAAACTCGCGGCCCTCGAAGCCGCGAAGGGCAAAGGCTACGACGTGCTCGAAATGAACGGCCCGCTCGACAACCACTACGTCAACTGGTACGAGTCGAAGCACAAGGAGCAGCGCTTCGTGCGCGTCGACAGCGACATCGTGGACAAATTGATCCAGAAGGAGGACTCGCTCAAAATGTCGCTCTCGGAGGCGCAGCAGGAGATTCTGCGCCCCGTCTTCGAAGCGCAGATGCCGCACGACGAGAAGATCCACTACAACATCGCCTTCGAGCCGATGGCAGCCGGCGAAGCGCCCGTCGTCATCACGCAGAACGAGTTCATGCGCCGCATGAAGGAGATGGCCGCCATGAGCGGCGGAGGCATGAGCCAGTTCTACGGTCAGATGCCCGACAACTTCACCCTCGTCGTCAACGGCAACCACCCGATCGTGATCGACATCCTCCAAAACGTCGAGAAGGAGTACGGCGACAAACTCAAATCGATCACCAAGAAGATCGATGCCGCCGTGCAGGAGGAGAAGCGGTTCGAGGAGACGATCGACAAGAAAAAGGAGGAGGAGCTCACCGCCGAGGAGAAAAACCAGCGCGAGGAGTTGTCGAAGAAGGTCGTCACGCTGCGCGACGAACGCAACGAACGGCTGCGCCAGATCGGCGAGAAGGATTCGCTCGTGCGGCAGATCATCGACCTGGCACTGCTCACCAACGGGATGCTCAAAGGCAAAAACCTGACGGAGTTCATCCAGCGATCGATCTCGCTGATCGAGAAATAAGCAGACACGGCACTCGCAGCATCAAAAGGGGATATGTTCTTTCGGGACATATCCCTTTTTGGTGTGTCTACAATCGGAAAAGCACGGCATCGCTCAGCGATGCCGACAGTTCGCCGCCGCCCCATGCGGCGGACTGCAACTCGCCGAAGCTCGTGCAGTACCGGCCGCCGGCGTTGAACCGCACGGGTAACCAAACGTAAATCCGCTTTCGCCCCCTCCCAAAAAAAATCGCTATCTTCGAAGCATGGAACTCACGATACGTCCGATTCGCAGGGAGGAATTCCCGCTGTTGGCCGATTTTCTCTACGACGCGATCTATCGCAGCGACCCGTCGTCGCCCCTGCCGCGACAGATCGTCGAACATCCGTCGCTGCGCATCTACATCGCGGATTTCGGCACACTTCCCGACGACCGCTGCCTGGTCGCGCAAGCGGAAGGGCACGTCGTCGGAATGGTCTGGGTGCGCTGCATTCGGGCCTACGGATATATCGGCGAAGGCATTCCCGAATTCGTCCTGTCGGTCGCGGCTCCCTGCCGGGGACAGGGCATCGGCACACGGTTGATGCGCGAGATGCTGCAACGGCTCTCCGCAGCAGGGTATCCGGAAGCCTCGCTTTCGGTGCAGCGCCGGAATCCGGCCGTGCGTCTCTACCGCCGGCTCGGATTCCGCACCGTGAAACGGACACTCGAAGAATATATCATGGTCTGCGACCTCCGCGACGCGGATTCCGCCGTTGCGAACCGAACGGCTGGAACAGAGTAGAACACTGCGTCCAAAACAAAGGCGTCCTGCGGCAGTTGCCGCAGGACGCCTTTCATCCGATCGGAAGAGGTTATTTATACGCGCCCCTTGTACTCGAAGCCCAACTCCTCGATCACCTTCTGAATCCCGGCGGCGTCCGCCGTCCCCTCGACGGCGACCGTTCCCGCTGTCAGATCGACTTCGACGGCCGTGACGGAGGGCAGCAGCGCGAGATTCTTCTCGACGCTGGCCTTGCAGTGGTTGCAGCTCATGCCGCCCACGCGATAAATCTGTTTGGTCATACTCGTATCGTTTTTTCTGTGAATGAACCGTTTCATCAGGGCATAGACCAGCAGAGCCGAGAGCAGTGCGCTCGACGCGACCTCCACCCACGAATAGCCCGCCTCGCCGTGGCAGGCCGCATGTACCGCCCCCGAAGGGACGAACCACGCTGCCGGCAGCAGATAGTCGATCGCCAGCCCGAAGCCCACGGCTCCCGCGATGATCGCCCCCAGGTAGGCCGCCAGCGTGCGGCGTCCCAGCACCTTGCCGATCACCAGAATCGACGCCGTGTTGGTCGCCGGTCCCGCCATGAGCAGCACCAGCGCTGCACCGGGCGACAACCCTTTGAGCATCAGCGCCGCCGCAATCGGAATCGATCCCGTGGCACAGAGATACATCGGAATCGAGAAGAGCAGCACGACGGCCATATTCAGCAGCGGCTTGTCGGCGAACGAGGCGAAAAAGTTGTCGGGCACCAGAATCGTAATCAGCCCTGCGACGAGCAATCCCAGCACCAGCCAGCGGCCGATGTCCTGGATCATATCCACGAATCCGTAGCGCAACGCCTCCACGAACCGGCTGCCGCTGCGACGAACCTCGCCGCCTTCCGCCGCCGGAAGGATACCGTCGGTCTCGCTGCGGGTCAGCCGATTGACCGTCCACCCGCCCGCCAGCGCCGTCACGAGCGCCACGACGGGCCGGATCACGGCGAAGGGAAGGCCCAGTACCGAGTAGGTCGCCACGATCGAATCGACGCCGGTCTGCGGCGTGGCGATCAGAAACGACGTCACGGCACCCTTCGACGCCCCCTCGCGCCGCAGCGACATCGCCGTGGGAATCACGCCGCACGAACACAGGGGCAGCGGCACGCCGAAGAGGGCGGCCAGCGCCACCGAGCGGAAATCGGGCTGCGAAAGGTAGCGCGCATAGAGCCTGCGCGGGACGTAGGCGTGGATGACTCCCGCCAGCAGGAATCCCAGCAGCAGGTAGGGAGCCATCGTATTGAGCAGGTAAAGAAACGGCGTTATATATTCCATGATCGTTGCAGTTTTAAGGTCTAACGGAAAATCGTCCCTCGAAAGTATCCCGTGCAGCCGCATAGAGCACATGCCGCCGCAGGAGATGCCCGACGGGCAAGGCCGGATGATCGAATCCGCCGAGGTTGCGCATCCCCAACCGCCGCATCACCCGCTCCGAACGAAGGTTCACCGCCGCCGTAAAGGAGTACACCCGCGGCAGTCCCAACCGGCCGAAGGCATCGTGCAGCACGGCCCGCGCCGCTTCGGTGGCATAGCCCTGCCCCCAGACCTCGGCGACGAACCGCCATCCGATCTCGATACAGGGTGTAAACGACGCCTCGAAGGCCGCACGGTGCAGCCCCGTCAACCCGATCAGCCGTCCGTCCCCGCGTCGTTCGACGGCATACAGTCCCCGACCGGACTCCGCCCATTCGGCGACGATCCGATCGAAAAAAGCGTCCGACTCCGCCCGCGACAGCGGGTGCGGGAAAAACTCCATTACCCTCCGGTCGGCATTCATCGCGGCCAGCGGCTCCCTGTCCTCCGGAAGCCACTCCCTCAGCCGCAACCGCTCCGTCTCCAAACGATACACCATGTCCAAATCCGCTAAGGGAACGGGTACGGTTTTCGTGCCGCCCCGTGTTCCGAATTATTTCACATACAACCGGTAACGGATCGACCACTTGCCGCCCGGCGGGATCGAGCGGAATCCCCACCGTTCGCGGTCGGGCAGATTCGGCGCATCGGTGGCCCACGACTGCGGCTCGGGACAGCAGTAGGGCACCTGCCCGCCGTTGTTCCAGAGCGTCCAATAGAGCGTCTGGGAGTCGACCTCGTAGAAAACCCGCACTCCCGTACGGCGATTCTCTACCACGGCACCGCGGAAAGGCCGGCCGTCGACCTCGATCTCGCGCACCGAAAAACCAGCTTCGATCGCCTCGCAGCCGGTCGCCTGCAACCCTTCGGGAGCACGCAGCCGTGCAAACCGTTCGTCGAGCGGCAGCAGCCGTCCGGTCGGGAGATTGCGTCCGTTCAACTCGAAACGTTCGCCCACGGCCATACGGAGCCGGTAGTCCGCCGCATCGCCGCCGGCGAAGGGAACGTTGAGCGGCGTGTGGAATCCCACGCCGACAGGCATGGGAAGGTCGCTCTTATTGCCGAACATCACCTCCTGCTCCAACCCTTCGGCCGAAAGCCGGTAGGTGATCTTGCACTTGAAGGCGTGCGGGAAATCCCGATAGATCGCATCCGAGGCCGCATTCGAATAACAGCGTGTTTCGATCAGCACCTCGTCGGGCGTCTCGACGGCCTTAGACACCGCGAACGACTGGCTTTTGAGGATGCCGTGATGGTAGTTGTTCTCCTCGGGACGGGTAATCGGGAAGCGGTATTCGCGGCCGTCGAACCGAAACCGTCCGTCGGCGATCCGGTTGGGCGGAAAGAGGATCGGCACGCCGTAGACATGGGGACGCCGAAGGAATTCGTCATGCTCCCGTTCCGACGGCGTGCGCAACACCTCCACTCCCAATCGCGTATGGGCCAGCCGCACCAGATTCGCCCCCACCGACGGAACGAGCAAGGCCGTGTAGTCCCGCTTGGTGAACTCCACGGCCTGCGTCCCGTGCCATTCGCACGAACGGATCATCGCTCAGAGCAGTTTCGACAATTTGTCGACGATCTCCGCCTTGGTCGTCGCACCCACGATTCTGGCGACCTCCTGTCCATCCTTCAGAAAGACGAGCGTCGGGATGTTGCGCACCTTGTAGGTCGCCACGATGTCGTCGCTCTTCTCCGCATCGCATGTGCAGATCAACACGCGGCCTTCGTACTCTCCGGCCAACTCTTCGACAATCGGCGCCACCATGCGGCAGGGACCGCACCATTCGGCACCGAAATCGATCAAAACAGGGAGTTTCGAGGCGGCGACCTCGCCGTAATTTTCAGTTGTCAGTTCAATTGCCATAATTTACCTAATTTTTAATTTGTTGTTTTGATTATATAACAGTATACTTTATATCATTATCTTCGAAGAACGACACCAATCCCTGCGTAAGGCTCACCTTGTAACTCTTCGAAAAGAGATTGAGCGACACCTGTGCCTGCCGGTCGTAAACGTTCAGCCGCAGCAGGGTATTGCCCTTCGCCTCCTTGACCGAACGGCCCATCCGTGCGATCAGGTCGCGCGTGATCTCCTCGACGGCCAGCTGCACGTGCACCTCCTTGACGGCCTCCTGCAACTCCGACAGCTGCATCATCGACGTGATGCGGAATTCCAGCTCCTGGTCGTTGTAGGGGCGCGGCTGTACCCGTCCCCGAATAAAGAGGAAATAGTCGCTGAAAAGGTATTTGCGGAAATTCTCGTAATCCTTGCCGAAAAGCGCGAACTCGTGCGTGCCGTTGTAATCCTCCAGCTTGAACTTTCCCCACGGCTTTCCGGTCTTGGTCGTCAAGTTCTGCACCGCAACGACCATGCCTGCCACGGCGATCTCCTTGCCCTTCAACTCGTCGAGGTGATCCAGATCGCCCACCTGCGTCTTGCACATGTTGCGGATGATCACCTTGTAGTCGTCGAGCGGATGGGCCGAGAGATAGAGTCCGATCACCTCGCGTTCCTTGTTGAGCTTTTCGAGCTGCGACCACTCGGCGCAGGCGGGAATCACCGGCGGCGTGATGTCGGTCGTCCCGGTATCGCCGCCGAAGAGGCTCTGCTGGGCGTTGTTCTTCTCGCTCTGATAACGCTGTCCGTAACGCATCAGCTGCTCGATGTAGGTCACGCCGTTGTTGTCGCGCTGATCGACACCGAAAAACTTGCAGCGGCTGAATCCCGAAATCGAATCGTACCCTCCGGCATAGGCGATATTTTCCAGGCACTTGCGGTTCACGAGCGAATAGTCGACCCGTTCGATGAAGTCGTAAATGTCCTTGAAGCGCCCGTTCTTCGTCCGTTCGGCGATGATGCTCTCCACGGCCGCTTCGCCGACACCCTTGATCGCCGCCAGCCCGAAGCGCACGTCGCCCTGCTTGTTGGCCGAGAATTGCAGCATCGACTCGTTGATGTCGGGGCCGAGCACATTGATGCCCATACGCTTGCACTCGTTCATGTAGATCGTCAGCTGCTCGACGTTCGTCAGGTTTCGGCTCAGCACCGCCGCCATGTACTCCGAGGGGTAGTTGGCTTTGAGGTAGGCCGTCTGGAAAGCCACCCACGAATAGCAGGTAGCATGCGATTTGTTGAAGGCATAGGAGGCGAACTTCTCCCAGTCGCCCCAGATCTTTTCGAGCACTTTCGGGTCGTGGCCGTTGGCCTGTCCGCCCTTGATGAACTTGGGCTTCAAGGCGTCCAGCTTGTCTTTGAGCTTCTTGCCCATCGCCTTGCGCAACGTGTCGGACTCGCCGCGCGTGAAGTTGGCCAGCAGACGCGACAACAACATGACCTGCTCCTGGTAGACCGTCACGCCGTAGGTGTCTTTCAGATACTTCTCCATGACGGGAATATCGTAGACGATCGGACTGCGGCCGTGCTTGCGGGCGATGAAATCCGGGATATAATCCATCGGGCCGGGCCGATAGAGCGCGTTCATGGCGATCAGATCCTCGAAGGTCGACGGCTGCAACTCGCGCAGGTATTTCTGCATTCCGGGGGACTCGAACTGGAACGTCCCGACGGTACGGCCCTCGCAGAAGAGCTTGTAGGTAGCCGGATCGTCGATGATCGAGAAGTCGTCGATATCGATCTTCCTGCCCGTCGTGAGGCGGATGTTCTCCACGGCATCCTTGATGATCGACAGGGTCTTCAACCCCAGGAAGTCCATCTTGATAAGTCCCGTATCCTCGATCACCGAACCTTCGTACTGCGTGACGAGCATCTTTTGCCCCGTCTCCTTGTCATCGGCCGTCGAAACGGGCACCCAGTCGGTGATATCGTCGCGGCAGATGATCGTACCGCAGGCGTGAACACCCGTACCGCGCACGTTGCCTTCGAGCATCTGGGCATAGCGCATCGTGTCGCGCAGAACGGGGTTGTCCGACTCCGCCGCAGCCTTCAATTCGGGGACATACTCGATTGCATTCGGCAGGTTGAGCTTCTTGTCGGGAATCTTGTCGGGCACCAGTTTGCAGAGGCGATCGGACTCCGCGAGCAGCAACTTCTGCACGCGCGCCACGTCCTTGATCGCCATCTTGGTGGCCATCGTACCGTAGGTGATGATGTGGGCGACCTTCTCCTTGCCGTACTTCTGCGTCACCCAGTTGAGCACGCGACCGCGGCCGTCGTCGTCGAAATCGACGTCGATATCGGGCAGCGAGATACGGTCGGGATTCAGGAAACGCTCGAACAGCAGGTCGTAGGCGATCGGGTCGATCTGCGTGATCCCCAGGCAGTAGGCCACGGCCGAACCGGCCGCCGAACCGCGGCCAGGGCCGACCGACACGTCCAGCTCCTCGCGTGCGGCGCGGATGAAGTCCTGCACGATGAGGAAGTAACCCGGAAAACCCATCGTCTTCATAATGTGCAGCTCGAAATTGAGCCGCTCCTGTTGTTCGTCGGTAAGCTGCTCGCCGTAACGCTTGCGCGCACCGTCCATCGTCAGCTTGCGCAGGTAATCGGCCTCCAACTTGATGCGGTAGAGCTTGTCGTATCCGCCCAGTTTTTCGATCTTCTTGCGGGCCTCCTCCTCGCTGAGCACGACGTTGCCGTTCTCGTCCTGCGTGAACTCGTCGAAGAGGTCTTTCTCCGAAAAACGCAGCCGGTAACCCTCCTCGGTTCCGAACTCGGCCGGTATTTCGAAGGTAGGCATGATGGGGGAGTGGTCGATGGAATAGGTCTCGACCTGTTCGCAGATTTCAACCGTCGTAGCCATCGCTTCGGGTACATCGCCGAAGATCGCCGCCATCTCCTCGCGGGTTTTGAGCCACTCCTGCTTGGAGTAGAGCATTCGCTTGGGATCGTCGAGGTCCTTGCCGGTCGAGAGGCAGATCAGCCGGTCGTGCGCCTCGGCGTTGTCTTCGTCCACGAAGTGCACGTCGTTGGTACAGACCAGACGGACGCCGTGTTTCGCGGCCAGTCGGCGCAGATGCTCGTTCACTTTGAGCTGCATCGGATAGGCTTCGTGGTTGGCCCGCTCGACGGTGGCCTTGTGCAGCTGCAATTCGAGGTAATAGTCGTCGCCGAAGAGTTTTTTGTGCCACAGGATCGCCTCCTCGGCCTTCTGCATGTCGTCGGCCGTAATCGCGCGGGGCACCTCGCCCGCCAGGCAGGCCGAACAGCAGATCAGCCCCTCGTGGTATTTCTCCAACTCGACGCGGTCGGTACGCGGACGCATGTAGAATCCTTCAGTCCACGCTTTCGACACGATCTTGATGAGATTGTGATACCCTTTGAGATTCTTGGCCAGCAGGATCAGGTGGTAACCGCTCTGATCGGGTTTTCCCTCCTTGTCCTGCATCCGCCGCCGCGCCACGTAAACCTCGCTGCCGATGATCGGCTTGAACGCTGCCTTGCGTTTCAGGTCGGCCAGTTCGGCCCGGCAGCGGGCGATCTCCGCCGGATCGGCCGGCGCCTGCGAGCCGTCGACGAGCGCCGCCAGACGCGCCTCGGCTTCGGCGGCCTGCGCCTTGTATTTTCCCTTGACTTTCTTGACGTAGTTATAAAATTCCTTGATACCGAACATGTTGCCGTGATCGGTCAACGCGATGCCCGGCTGTCCGTCCCGCATGGCCTTGTCCACCAGCTTCTGAATGCTGGCCTGGCCGTCGAGGATCGAATACTGTGAATGGACGTGCAGATGCACGAAATCGGGAGGGGTTGTCATAACGTCGTCTTCTTTTTACCAAAGATACGGTTAAGCCGAGCGCAATGCAAATTTATTTGCAATTGCCGAGGCGGAGTATCTAAGGCGTCAGCCAAAGTACGGTTAAGCCGAGCGCAATGCAAATTTATTTGCGATTGCCGAGGCGAAGTATCTTCGGCGTCAGCCAAAGTACGATTAAGCCGAGCGCAATGCAAATTTATTTGCAATTGCCGAGGCGGAGTATCTTCGGCGTCAGCCAAAGTACGATTAAGCCGAACACAATGCAAACTTTATTCGCATTTTACGGGGCACCGTATCTAAGGCGCAGTCAAAGGTACGCATTTAATGAAAAAAAGACAACCGTCCGCCAGACGAATTATCAACAATCCGTCGACCGCAGCCGCTTACGAATTGTCTGGCAATATTTTTGGATTTATCGCCGAAAGAGTTTATCTTTCGTGCAACCTAAATCTACGGAACTATGGATAACAATGAAGAACTGGTGGTAATTCGGGAATACGACTCGATTACCCGGGCCGAAACGGCCAAATCGCTGTTGGAAAGCGAAGGCATCTTCGCTACGATCCGCAACGAATACATGTCGGCCATCTATCCCGTCGGAACGATGCCGGCCCAGATCGTCGTCCGCGAGGAGGACGCCGAATGGGCGGCGGCCCTGCTCCGCTCGATGGACGGAGAAGACGCCGCTAAATAACGCCGTTCCAGATGCGCCACGACGCCTCGGCCTGCGCTTCGAGCATGGGAAGGCCGTTGAGCGTGCGCGCTCCCTGCCGCTCGCCGCGCAACAAGAACTGCGTCCGTTCGGGATTATAGACCAGATCGAACAGGTAATGCGCCGCCGTCAGCGCCTCGTAGGGCAGCAGCGGCGCTTCGTCGACATGCGGAAACGTCCCCACCGGCGTAGCGTTGACGATCAGCCGGTGTCCGGCAACGACTTCTGGCCTCAGATCGTCGTAAAGGAAGTTCCCCCGTGCCGGATCGCGCGAAACGACCGCATAGGGGATTCCCGCCTCCGCGAGCGCATACTGCACCGCCTGCGAAGCTCCGCCGGTGCCCAGCACCAGCGCCGCTTCGGGAAGATCGTCGCCGAGCAGAAGGCGCAGCGAAAGGCGAACCCCCTCTATGTCGGTATTGAAACCCGTCAACCGCCCGCCGTCGCGGCGCACGCAATTCACGGCCCCGATCCGTGCGGCCTCTTCCGACACGTCGTCCAGATAGTCGAAAATCCGCTGTTTGTAGGGAATGGTCACATTGAATCCCTGCAATTCGGGTTGCGCCCCCAGCAATTCGGGCAACGCCTCGATCGAAGGCAGCTCGTAAAGCGCATAATCGCACCCCGTAATCCCCTCCCTGCGGAACTTAGCCGCGAAATAACCGGCCGAGAAGGAGTGGCCGAGCGGCCGGCCGATCAACCCGTACCGTTTCATGCTTCGCCCTTTTTGGCGGCGATACGATTGCCGACGTACTCGATTCCCCAAATGAGCAGGAATCCGCAGGCGCAGAGCGCCACAGCCCATCCCACCTGCGCCTCCGTACCGGTCAACTCCGTAAAGGTCGCAGGCAGCACGTTGCGTTCGACGAGCGGATGCGCCGCGCCGTGACTGTCGAAATAGCTTTCGAGCGTCTCTTTCCACGGCCACACCTTGTTGAGCGATCCGACCATGAAGCCCATCAGCAGGGAGATCGTCACGTCGTGATAACGCCGCAACAGCCACGACAGCACGTGCGAAAAGCTCACCAATCCGGCGACCGCCCCCGTCGCGAACAGCGCCAGGATACCGATGTCGAACGACGAAACGGCATTGAGAATAAACTGGTATTTGCCCATCAACAGCAGAATGAACGCACCTGATATGCCGGGCAGGATCATCGCGCAAATGGCGATAGCACCCGACAGCAGAATGAACCACCACGTTTCGGGCGTCTGCGACGGCGACGCCACCGTAATCCACCACGCTACCGCGATGCCACACAACAGCGAAACGACCGATGCGGCATTCCAGCGCGTAACGTCGCGCGCCACCAACAGCGCCGAGGCGACGATCAGTCCGAAAAAGAAGGCCCAGATTTCAATGGGGTGGTGCTCCAACAGGTAAGTCATCGCCCGCGCCAGCGAAAAGACCGCGACAAGAAGTCCGGCGAAAACCGCCGCCAGGAAATTTCCGTTGATCTCACGCCAGAACTCCCGCAGACGCAGTGCGGCCAACAGCCGCAGCGACGGGCCGCCCAGTTTTTTGATCGACTCGATCAGTTCCGTGTAAATACCCGAAATAAAGGCGATCGTACCGCCCGAAACGCCGGGAATCACGTCGGCCATTCCCATAGCGCAACCTTTGAGCGCCAACAATAGATAATTCGTCATTGGATCTGCTTGCAAATTATGGTTTCGTCCGCAGGAACACGCAGGCCGGAGACCTCACGGGAGCGATCCGACCGAACCTGAACGACGCGCATGCGGAGGGTTTTCCTTGCGCAAAGATAATCGAATTCCGCAATATAACGCCGCCTGCTGGCCGACTTCGAAGTTAATTTATCCTTAATTTTAAGGTTTATCCCTCTTCACGACGCACGCCGGCCGCTCCGCCCTTCTCCGACGACGGCGAAACGACGCGAGTCCCGGCCGAATGGAGTTCGCCGTGCGGGACGGCAGCATCGCCCGGCGATGCCGCCGATCAACCGGAAACTGGATTCCGAAGTAAAATCGCGGATAAGCGTGTTCATACCTCGACGCACCGGTCGTTCGAACCCGTCGCACAAAAAAATGTCGTATTATATACGACATTTTTTCATTCCGAAACGGGAACTTCCGTTTTCTGCCTTGCGGAGGCTTCGTCCGCCCTTTGACACGCAGCGATAAAATCCAGCACCTCCCGCAACGTTCTGTCGAAACGGGCGAAATCTTCCTTGTAAAGAAAAATCTTATGCCGGTCGAAAACGACCGAACCATCGGCGACGGTCGTCTTCCGACTTTCGGTAATCGTCAGGTAATAGTCATTGCCCCGCGTCGCACGAACATCGAAAAAATAGGTTCGGCGACCCGCCTTCACGGCCTTCGTCAGAATATGTTCGCCGACCTCTTCACTCTCTTTCCGCGGTATATCCGTTCGAGAAAACATGATCCAGGTGTTATTTAGGTTTCAACTGTCGTAACCCGCGCCCGCCGGATGCGCGCCGATCGAATTCCGGCGGTTATGTATTGCACGGTAGACGAAAATAATAAAAATATCCGGAATATCCAAACGAATCTTCCGAAATTCGCTTATTTTCTTTTCGAAAGGATATGTTTTCCCTGTTCCGACCATGCCCCGAGCAGTTCGACCGCGCGCCGGAACATCGATCCGTCGGCCGCATTCATCACCCGATAGAAGCCTTCGCGCGGGAAAAGCCGCTCGGCGACCAGTGCCTTGATCTGCAATTTCAGGAGCCCGTCCGACTGCGCCGCCTCATCCCCTGCGGGTTCGATTCCCTGCGCCGCAGCCATCTCCGCCAGTTCGGACATCATTGCGGGCGATACGGCGAATCCGGCATCGAACCGTTCGAAATCGGGATAGCGGGCCGTCAGCTGCGGCCGTTCCCGGTCCAGATAGCGCAGCACCAGTTCGTTGACTACGCCATGACGCATCAGCGCCAGCCAGTAACCGGTCTGCCCGACGGTATCGGCTTCGACCCGAACGTCGGGACGGATGCCGCCTCCGCCATAGACCGGCCGATGCGTGCGCAGGGTCTCGAACTGCGGCGTTTCGGCCGCTACGCTGTCCGCCTGCACGCCGGTCAGCCGCTCGCGGTGCGCGGCATAATACTCCTCGCGGTGTCCCTTCTCATAGGGTCGCTGAATAACCCGCCCCGAAGGGGTGTGATAACGCGCCACCGTGACGCGGATCGCCGAGCCGTCGCCCAACCGGAACTGACGTTGCACCAACCCCTTGCCGAAGCTCGGACGACCGACGACCACCGCCCGGTCCCAGTCCTGCAACGCCCCGGCGACGATCTCGCTGGCCGAAGCCGAGTTCTCGTCGATGAGCACCACGACCGGCCCGCGGAGAAAAGCGCCGTCGACCGGCGCCGTATAGGCGCGGGGCGGCACCGCGCGCCCCTCGGTCGAGACGATCCGGCTGCCGCGCGGCAGGAAGAAGTTGGCCATCGCGACCGCCTGATCGAGCAGGCCGCCGCCGTTGCCCCGCAGATCGAGGATCAGCGAACGCACGCCCTTCATCCCCTTGAACGCCTCGACGAACTCCTGCATCGTCGTCCGCCCGAAACGGTTCACCTTGATATACCCCGTCTCCGCATCGACCTTGTAGGCCGCGTCGACCGTATGGAGCGGAATATCGCCGCGCGTCACGGTAAACGCCAACGGCTCCTTCACGGCATGACGCGACACCTCCAACCTCACCTGCGTGCCCGACGGGCCGCGCAATCGTTTGGGCACCTCGGCCCGGCTCAGCCCGACGGCCCGCTGCCCGTCGATCCCCACGATCCGGTCGCCCGGCAGCAGTCCCACCTGCGCCGAAGGGCCTCCGGCGATCGTGTTGACGATCACCACCGTGTCGTTCAACACATTGAATTCGATCCCGATACCGCCGAAACTGCCGTCGAAGCTCTCGTCGACGCCCTTCATCTCCTCCTCCGAAAGATAGGCTGAATGGGGATCGAGCCGCATGAGCATCCCGCGGATCGCCTCCTCGACCAGCGGCGCCGTATCGAGCGAATCGACATAGGCGGCATCCACATAGCGATAGGCCTGCACGAGTTTCTGCAACTGCGCGGCCGCCGCATCGTCGAACTGGGCGCGCACGCTCCACGGAGCCGTGCACAACACGCCGACGATCAACGTAATCAGACGTTTCATAACTCTCCTTGATTCATACGACGCAACGGAGCCGCGAGGCCGGGCCGAACGCCTCTGCCGCACGACTCCGTTGCAATCCGGTCGTTCTATTGCAAACTTGCGGCCAGCTCCGCGAAGGGCACCTGCCGCTGTTCGCCGGTGCGCATATCTTTGAGCGTCACCGTCTGCCGCGCCAACTCGTCGCTGCCGACGATGGCCACGTAGGGGATCGAACGGCGGTTGGCATACTCCATCTGCTTCTTCATCTTGCCCTTTTCGGGATAGATCTCGGCGGCGACGCCGGCATCGCGCAACGCCCGCAGCAGGCCGAGCGACGCAGCCTCCTCGTCGGCCCCCAGATTGACGAAGAGCACCTTCGTCGAGAAGTTCACCTCCTCAGGGAAAAGTTCCAGCCCGACCATGACGTCGTAGATGCGGTCGGCACCGAACGAGATGCCCACGCCCGAAGTGTCGGGCATACCGAAAATACCCGTCAGGTCGTCGTAGCGGCCGCCGCCGCAGATCGAGCCGATGGCATAATCGTTGGCCTTGACCTCGAAGATCGCCCCCGTATAGTAGTTCAGACCCCGCGCCAGCGACAGATCCAACTCGACGGCGAGCGCGATACCCAGCCGCTCGACATAACCGAAAACCGTCTCCAACTCCTCGACGCCTTTCAGCCCCGTCTCGGAACCGCTCAACACATCGCGCAACGCAGAGAGTTTACGACGGTTGTCTCCTCTCAGTTCGAGTATCGGTTGAAGTCTGTCGATCGCCGCATCGTCGATACCGCGTTCGCGCAGTTCGGCCTTCACGTTGTCGATACCGATCTTCTCCAGCTTGTCGATCGCCACCGTGATGTCGATCATCTTGTCGGCATGGCCGATCGTCTCGGCGATACCGTAGAGAATCTTGCGGTTGTTCATTTTGAGCGTCACGGCGATGCCCAGCTTGCGGAAAACGCGCTCGACGATCTCCACCAACTCCACCTCGTTCAGCAGCGAACGCGAGCCCACGACATCGACGTCGCACTGGTAGAATTCGCGGTAGCGGCCTTTCTGCGGCCGGTCGGCACGCCAGACAGGCTGGATCTGATACCGCTTGAACGGCAGGACGATCTCGCCCTGATGCTGCACGACGTAGCGCGCGAAGGGCACCGTGAGGTCGTAACGCAGCCCCTTTTCGCAGATTTTCGACGCCTGCCGCAGTTCGTCGGGTGCAAGTCCCGCCGCATAGTCGCCCGAATTGAGAATCTTGAACAGCAGCTTGTCGCCCTCGTCGCCGTATTTTCCCAGCAGCGTGGAGAGGTTTTCCATGGCGGGGGTTTCGAGCGGCGCGAAACCGAAGGTGCGGAACACCTGCCGGATCGAGTCGAAAATATAGTTGCGGCGCATCATCTCGGCGGGCGAGAAGTCGCGCGTCCCCTTGGGAATCGAAGGTTTCTGCATGATTACTTTATTTGTTTCACTATCTGTTGTTTTTTATCCATATAGGCCGACCAGCCTCCGCTTTCTTTCACCCGCAGATACGGAGACAGAGGCGCCAACCGCCGACGCAACTCCTGATCGTCGCGCCCGAAAAAAGCCTTCACGATCGGAATAATCCGATCCATTCGTTCCGTTTCGTACATCTCCACACGGCGGAAGAGGCGGTCGATTCCAAGAAAACGTTTCTGCACGGGATAGATGTAACCTACCCAATAGCTGACCTTCCGGCTGCCGGCCAACCCCACCGAAATGAACACGGAGCGGTCGGTTTTCAAATCGGTGACGGAAACCGTTGGCGACAGCGTCGGGTTCCGCTCGGCCAGAACGGCCTGATCGTACCACGGGAAACGTTCGATCTCGGCAAGGAACCCATCGAGATCCGTCTCGCCCTTTATATCGGACTCCTCCTGCGCCATGCCAGCCGTCTGCACATCCCAGCAGAAAGCGTCGATACAGGGATTCTCCCGAGCGCACGATAAAAATGCAAACATCCCCATAGCCATCAACGCATATTTTCGCAATCCGCACGACACAGCCGACGGATTACTCCATCAATTTCTTGTATTTCACGCGGTGGGGCGTCGTGTCGCCGCCCTGCGCACGCTTCCACTCCTCGAACTCGCTGTACGATCCCTGATAGAAGACCACCTTCGAGTCACCCTCGAACGAGAGGATATGCGTGGCGATACGATCCAGAAACCAACGGTCGTGCGAGATGACGACGGCACAGCCGGCGAAATTCTCCAAGCCCTCCTCCAACGCACGCAACGTGTTGACATCTATGTCGTTGGTCGGCTCGTCAAGCAGCAGCACGTTGCCGCCTTCCTTGAGTGCGAGGGCCAGATGCAGGCGGTTGCGCTCGCCGCCCGACAGCACGCCGCACTTCTTCTCCTGATCGGCTCCCGTGAAGTTGAAGCGCGCCACATAGGCTCGCGCCGGCACCTGGCGGTTGCCCAGCTGAATCCACTCGCTGTTCTGCGAGATCACCTCGTAGACCGTCTTTTCGGGATCGATCGACTTGTGCTGCTGGTCAACGTAGGACAATTTGACGGTCTGCCCCACGGTGAAGGTTCCCGCCGTGGGCTGCTCCAGCCCCATAATCATACGGAAGAGGGTAGTCTTGCCCGTACCGTTGGGGCCGATGACGCCCACGATGCCCGCGGGCGGCAGCGTGAAGTTGAGATTCTCGTACAGCACGCGGTCGCCGAAGGCCTTCTTCACGTCGTGCGCCTCGATCACCACGTCGCCCAGACGCGGGCCGTTGGGAATATAAATTTCGAGCTTCTCCTCCTGCTGCTTGGCGTCCTCGTTGAGCATCTTGTCGTAGGCCGACAGACGCGCCTTGCTCTTGGCGTGACGGCCCGCGGGCGACATGCGCACCCACTCCAACTCGCGTTCGAGTGTCTTGCGGCGCTTCGACGCCTGCTTCTCCTCCATCTCCAACCGCTTGGATTTCTGTTCGAGCCAACCCGAATAGTTGCCCTTCCACGGAATACCCTCGCCGCGATCCAGTTCCAAAATCCAGCCGGCCACGTTGTCGAGGAAATAACGATCGTGCGTCACGGCAATCACCGTACCCTTATACTGTTGCAGATGTTGTTCCAGCCAATCGATCGACTCGGCGTCGAGGTGGTTGGTCGGTTCGTCCAGCAACAGTACGTCGGGCTGCTGCAACAGCAACCGACACAACGCCACGCGACGGCGTTCGCCGCCCGACAGCACCTTCACCGACTGGTCGGGATCGGGACAACGCAGGGCGTCCATCGCACGTTCCAGCACGCTGTCCAACTCCCAGCCGCCCGCATGGTCGATCTGCTCGTACAACTCGCCCTGCCGTTCGATGAGCCGCGCCATCGTGTCGTCGTCCATCGGCTCGCACAATTGCTGGTTGATCTGCTCGTACTCTTTGAGCAGCGCCACGGTCGCGGCACACCCTTCCTCGACCACTTCACGCACGGTCTTCGAATCGTCCAGCTGCGGTTCCTGTTCCAGATAACCCACCGTGTAGCCGGGTGAAAAGACCACCTCGCCCTGAAAGTTCTTGTCCAGTCCGGCGATGATCTTCATCAGCGTCGACTTGCCCGAACCGTTCAGACCGATAATGCCGATCTTGGCTCCGTAAAAGAAGGAGAGGTAGATGTTGTTGAGAACCTTTTTCTGGTTGGTGAAAGTCTTGGAGACCCCCACCATGGAAAAGATGATTTTTTCGTCTGCCATAGAGTCGTGCGAGGAAGACGGAACAATTAATATAATCAGGCGATTCGCCTGCCGGAACGGAATCCGTCTTCCTCACATGAACGGCGTTTACAAACGCCGACTCCGTTCCGACATTCCCTGTTTCGGCGGGAAAACCGTTTGCATGTCGAACCGTTTCGGCATTCCGGACGGTTCGGGACGACAAAGATACGAAAAGTCGAGCGCAGAAGCAAACATTCATATTTGATTATGCCGAGACGAAATATCTAAGCTGTAATCTAAGATACGGAAAATCGGCATAAATATACCGACACAAGTCGGCAAATCGCAAGATAAGCCGATCCTATACTCCTATAAAAATAAAGAATCGCTATTCCTGCCGAACATACGACAATTTTTCGTATCTTTGTTAACGAAAAAACAGAAACCACTTAACACATTAATAAATTCAGTTATGAAAAGCATCAAAGGAACCAAGACCGAGCAAAATCTGCTCACGGCATTCGCAGGCGAATCGCAGGCGCGCAACCGGTATACCTATTTCGCAAGCGTAGCCAAGAAAGAGGGGTACGAGCAGATCGCCGGCATCTTTCTCGAAACGGCCGATCAGGAAAAGGAACACGCCAAGAAATTTTTCAAGTACCTCGAAGGCGGTTGCCTCTCCATCACGGCCAGTTTCCCGGCCGGCGTGATCGGCACCACGGAGGAGAACCTCAAAGCCGCTGCGATGGGCGAGAACGAGGAATGGACGGAGATGTACCCCGAATTCGCCAGAATCGCCGACGAGGAGGGCTTCCCCGAAATCGCCGCCACGTTCCGCATGGTGATCGTCGCCGAGCACGAGCACGAGGATCGTTACCTCAAACTGCTGAGCCGCTTGACCGACGGTAATTTCTTCATCCGCGACCACGAAATCTGGTGGCAGTGCCGCAACTGCGGTTACATCTGCAAAGGCACCGAGGCACCGAAAATCTGCCCCGCCTGCAAGCATCCCCAGGCCTATTTCGAGCCGAAGCGGGAGAACTATTAGGCCATCCGGGCCGGAAAATAGAAGCGGACCCTCTTTTGAGAGTCCGCTTCTATTTTCACTCCCGCTCATCGAGCAGCCGGCGAGTATCCTGCATGAACCGGTCATAAACCGCACGTGCGTGGGGCGGCATCGCAAGCGTATCGGCCACTTCGGGCGGCAGAATCCGGTAGTCGGGCAGGGCAACCCACACCGGAACGGCCTGTGCGGCATAGTGCATCGTCGGCACGCCCGCCGCAACGCGCTTGACGACTTCCACTTCGGCCAGCAGTCCGCCGTCGCAGTAACGCCGCCGCTGGTTCGAGACGAAATTTCCCAACGAGTAGAAGACGGCACCCGTCGAATCCTGCTCGAAGGGCTGCACGACGTGCGGATGACTGCCGACGACCAGATCCGCGCCGTGCCGTCGCAGGAACCCTGCCAGCATCCGTTGTTCGCTGTCAGGCCGGCGTTCGTACTCGTTGCCCCAATGCACGAAGGCGATAACGCAATCGACCGAACCGCGGTCGACGGCCGCCAGATCGCGGGCGATGACCGTCGTATCGATTCGGTTGACCGTCGTGCCCGTAGGCACTGGCAGACCGTTGGTGCCATAGGTATAGTTGAACAGCGCGAAGCGGATGCCGTTCGCCGCGAGCCGCAGCGGATGGTCGGCACCGTGCCGCAACGAGTCGACGAACGTTCCCGTGTGGCGCAGACCCGCATCGTCGAGCGCGGCGAGCGTCGCGCCGATACCCCGCGCGCCGCCGTCGCAACAATGGTTGTTGGCCGTGACGGCTACGTCGACACCCGCCCTGCGCAGGGCACGGGCCAACGACGACGGGGTACGGAAACAGGGATAACCCGTATGGGGAGCGGCGGCGGAGAGGGTAGTTTCGAGATTGACCACGACCAGATCGGCCGCATCGAAGCGGGGCTTCACGAGGCGGAACTGTCCGAAGAAATCGTGCGTTCCGTCGGACCTCCGTGCCGCGGTCAACTGCGGCAGATGGGCCATCACGTCGCCCGCGAAGAGCAGGCGCGCACGGAAAATGCGTTCGTCGGGCGGAACCGTCGCCGGAACGACACGCTGCATCCGCACGCCGCGCAGATACCCTGCACTGACGACGACCGCGGCGATCATCGACAACAATACGGCACAGGTACCCAACCGCTTCATCGGCCGCCCCGTCGGTTTTTCTTTTCGCGTTTCGGAAACCAGCCTTTCGCCACACGTTCGCGCTGCTCGAACAGTTCGCCGATCCCCCACAACGACGATGCACCCCACACGGCCAGCAGGATCGAGAGAATCAGGTTTTCGACCCACAGCGACGCCGCGAGCGCCGCGACGCCCGACACGGCGAAAGCCCACCAGCATCGCACGCCGAAATAGTACTCGCCCTTGATGACGAACGGGTGAAAAACGCCGATAATGAGAAAGGTCGCCGCGCCGACGACGATTCCCACGAGATGATATGTCTCCAAAAATTCCATCATGTCGACAAAGATAGTGCAAGCCGAGTGCAAAAGCAAACGGAGTTTGAGGTTTTGCCGAGGTGCAGCCTATCCGAGCGGAGGCTCGTCCCCGCAAAGTGTGCATGCCGAGTGCAAAAGCAAACTTGTTCGCGGTTTTGCCGAGGCGCAGCCTATCTGAGCGGAGGCTCGTCCTCCGCAAAGTGTGCAAGCCGAGTGTAGAACCAAAAGCTAAAAAGGCCGGAATCCGCATCGTTTCCGACCCGATCTTCCGACCGTCGAATAACGGAAACGAAACCGGCGATCCCATAAAAAGGATCGCCGGCCATACCGACGCGACTGCCGGAGAGGCCCCGCGCACCGAAGGGAGGGAACCCGCACCGCAGGCAATCGTCGTTTAGAAATTGTACTGCACCTGCATGCTCACGCGGTTGGCATGGTTCTTCATGCCGTCCCTGTTTTCGCGGCTGCCGTAAAGGTATTCGGCGGCGATGCTGCAACGCGAGGTGAAGTTATAAAAGATATTTCCGAAGATATACTGGCCGTTACGATACTGGTCGCCCGAGAAATAGCCGTGCTTCTGCTGGATATGCGCTTCGGAATAACCTCCCGATATGAAAAGACGCTGCGGCAGGATATTGATGCGCGCCGCACCGTACCAGCCCCACATCGGCATGGTCTGCACCTTGGCCGGATCCTGCGGATCGGGGGTGAAGTCGTAGCCCAGTCCCGACAGGTCCTGAATGTAGTTGGTAATGCCCTCGCCGTAGACGCCGTTGCCGTAGATCGTCAGCACGCGGGCCAGATTGATGCAGGTGCTCGCCTGCACGCCCCAACCCAACAGGGAGGTATTGTTCCCCGTGGCGGCATTGTGCAGATAGAGATCGCGCACGACGCCCGTCACGCGGAAATGGCTGTTGCGTTTGGCCCCCCAGGCATACTGGAAATAGACCGGAAAATCGGGCACGCGCTGCGGAATCGGATCGAACGTCTCGCCGAACGTGCCGCTCACGCTGGGCAGCTCGGCCGCCAGACCGAATTTCAGATGATCGTTCGCAAAGGGAACTTCGTAGCGGATCATCGTGGCGAAGGTGAAGTTATAGGCGTTCGGCCCCTGGAAGTCGATCGTCGTGGGGCCTGCGTCGAGATCGCAGAAGGTCGTCACGTCGCGGCCGAAGGTAAAGCCCTTGAACGACACGTAGGCTTCGCGCAGGCGCGGCGTATAGCTGCCCTGCGCACCGCCGCGGAAGTCGGTGGAGACATAGACTACGACACGGCCCAGCGCACGGGTGTTGGCGATACCTTTAAGATAGATGCGCGAGGTAGAGGCATCCATCGACAGCCGCTGCCGCGAAGCGTAATCGCCCGGAACCGGAATCGACGAAGGGATGAAGTCGGTGGCCGACGGCGTTCCGTCGAAGTCGTAACTGGTACGCAGGGCGATGAACCCTCCGAGTGCCAGCGAATACTTGTTCTGTTTGTGCGCGAAGAGGAACTGCGGCCGCCCGGGCTGCTGGAAACCGGTGCGGTGCGTTTGGTTGTAATCGTCGACGGCGTCCATCATCGCCATCCGGTTACGGGCCGCACGAGCTCGCCACTCGCAGGGAATGAGCGTATCGGTCTCCTGAACCGAGATCATGTAAACCGTAGGCGAACTTCCGTCCCGGGCGGAGGATGCGTTAGGCTGCGCCGAAGCCGCAACAGTCAGGAACAACGCAACGATGAAAAGTCGAACTGTCTTCATAAGCTCTTGTGTGTTTTTTTGATTTAAAACCGTTTATTAATGTTGGATAACAGCCAGTTAATATTCGCTGCTACCGAAAGCAAGATATATGCCAAAGAATTTGACCCGATTCTTGAATCGACGCGGTCGGATATTCCGCCCCTTTTCGTATATTTGCAACGTCTTCATAATCTATCAGCTATGATGTGGATGCCGCTTTTCCTGATTCTGTTGCCGCTCGCCGCCGACGGTTGGTATTTCCGCCGCCACCGCAAAGCGTACCGCTACCGGAACCTGCTCCTGACGCTCGTCGCGGCGGGCGATCTGCTGCCGCTTGCCGGGATCGTCCTCTTCTGGCTGGTGAAGGACAACACCAGCGGCGTGGTGACGGCAGCCATGTGGATTTTTTTCGCCTATCTGCTGCTCACGCTGCCGCGCATGGCCTACTACGCCGTGCGCACGTTCGGCAAGGGCCGTGCGACGCGCATCCTCGCACCGATCGCCGCGCTCGGTATGGCGGGTGTACTGATTCACGGTGCCGTGTCGGGCCGCCGCACACTGGCCGTACACCGCGTCACGCTCCGCAGCGACCGGCTGCCGGAGGCGTTCGACGGGCTACGCATCGCACAATTCACCGACCTGCACATCGGGACGCTCGTCGACCCCGACCGCGAGATGAGGGCGCTGGTCGACTCGCTCAACGCTCTGCGGCCCGATCTGGTGATCTTCTGCGGCGATCTGGTCAACATCCGCTACACGGAACTCGATTCGACGGCCATGCGCCTGTTGGGCGGCATCCGCAGCCGTTACGGAACCTTCTCGATCACGGGCAACCACGATACGGGCAACTACGTCCGCGATACGCTCTCCCTGCCGCCGGCGACCAACATCGCCGCGCTCGTCGAACGCCAGCGGGCGATGGGGTGGCGCGTACTCGACAACGAAACGGTCTACCTGCGGCGCGGCGACGATTCGATCTCCCTGTCGGGTATCTCCTACGACCGCTCGCTGGCCCGTCAGCGCCACGATCGTACGCTGCCCGGCTACGATTTCGGCACGACCTACCGCGACGTGCCGCAAGAACTCTACAACATCACGGCGGCGCACATTCCGCAACTCTGGGAACAGATTCTCGATGCGGGCTACGGCGACCTGACCCTTTCGGGGCACGTTCACAGCATGCAGTGCAAAATACGGCTCTTCGGCCGCGCCTTCTCGCCCGCGCAACTGATGTACCGCCATTGGAGCGGCCCCTACGAGAAGCAGGGGAGGACGCTCTATGTCAACGACGGCATAGGATATGTAGGATTTCCCATGCGGATCGGTGCGAATCCCGAAATAACCCTGTTCGAATTACGACGATGAACGTGTACGCTTCGGTCGCCCTGTCGGGCGACGGCTATATGGACGATCGGTCGCCCCGGCGACTGATTCTCTCGACGCCCGCCGACTGGCGCGACGTGATGCGCCTGCGGGCGTGGGCCGACGCGATCCTCGTGGGGGCGGAGACCGTGCGCCGCGACGACCCGTCGCTCACCGTGCGCGACGAAGCGCTCCGCCGGGAGCGCCTTGCGGCAAACCGGCTGGCCGACCCCGCGAAGGTCACACTGAGCCGTTCGCTGCGACTCGCCCCCGCGTCGAACTTCTTCACCGCAGGCTCGGGCGCACGGATCGTCTTCACCGACAACGCTGCCGCATCGCCGCTCGAAACAGCGGCCGAAATCGTCCGTATCCCCGACCTTTCGGCGGCGAGGATCCTCACCGAACTGGAAAAGCGGGGCTTCGAACGGCTGCTCGTCGAGGGAGGCCCGCGCACACTCGGCCTTTTTTTTGCGGAGGGGCTCGTCGACACGCTCCGCATGGCCGTCAATCCCGCCGTCCGCGTCGGCGACCCGCACGCCCCCCGTTTCGAACCGCCTTTCGATCCGGCACGCTTCCCGCAGCAGCGCCGACGGCTGGAAGGAATGGAGGTGACGACCTACACGCTGCATCCCGACCGCACGGAGGAGGATCTGCATTACCTGCGGCAGGCCATCGCCCTGAGCCGCCGCTGTACGCCCTGCGCCACCTCCTACCGCGTGGGGGCGGTCATCGTGACCCGTTCGGGCGACCGTTTCACGGGGTATACCCATGAAACATCTCCCACGCACCACGCCGAACAGGAGGCGATCCTCAAAGCGACGGCTGCCGGAGCCGATCTGCACGGCGCGAGTATCTACTCCTCGATGGAGCCGTGCTCGACGCGCAGCAGCGAACCGGAGAGTTGTTCGGAACTGATTCTGCGCCACGGCTTCTCGCGCACGGTTTTTGCTCTATACGAACCGTCGTGCTTCGTATGCTGCGAAGGAGCGGTGCGGCTGCGCAAGGGCGACGTCGAGGTGCGCGTCTATCCGCAGTTAGCAGGCGAAGTACGCGCGATCAACGGCCACCTCGGTCTCCACGAATAGAGAAAAAGTGGACTAAACGGACTAAAAATATCCTTTTTGTCCTTACAAAAACACATTTGAAGCGGATAATCTCTATCTTCGCAACATCATAAGTATAAAAGATATGAAAAAAGTCACGCTGGTTATGCTCGCCCTGACGGCCGTCATGCAACTCCCCGCACAGGAACAGGGGCGGACGCTGTCGCTGGAAGAGGCACTCGAAATGACGCTTTCGGACAATCCGGCCATTCGGGCCGCCGAGTTCAACCGCCGCGCCGCACAACAGGAGCGCCGCGCTGCCATCGGTCTGCGTATGCCGCAGATCGGCATCACGGGCAGTTACGCCTATCTGGGTAAGGACATCGAAATCGATCTCAACAATATGAAGGCGCCGGTGCAGAATCTCGCGGGACAGATCCTTCAGAGCGGCATGATCCCGTCGGACTACATCCCCTCCATTTCGCAGATGTTGAGCGGAGCGATGGCGGCCAGCTGGGCGCTGCCGCTGCAAGACCGCAGCCTGGGATTCGTCGGCGGCGACGTGACGGTTCCGCTGTGGATGGGCGGCAAGATCAACGCCGCCAACCGTGCGGCGCGGATCAACGAACAGACGGCCCGATCGCAGGGAATCCAGCAGCGCAACGCGCTGGTATCGGAACTCGTCGAACGCTACTACGGGCTGGCGCTCGCACGGCAGGTCGTCGTTGTACGGCAGCAGGTGGTGGACGGCGTGCGCAAGCACCTCGAAGACGCCGCGGCGCTCGAAGCGCAGGGCATGATCTCTCGCAGCGAAAAACTCTACGTCGAATTCAAGATGTCGGAGGCCGAACGCGACCTGCAAAACGCGCAGTCGCAGGTCGAGACGATCGCCGCCGCGCTGAACAGCACCATAGGCCAGACAGACGACTACCAGCCCGTCACGGCGATGTTCATACTCGAACGCATCGAACCGCTCGACCATTTCCGGACACTGGCCGCCGAACGCAACCCGCTGCTCGATCAGGTCGACCAGAAACGCCGGCTGGCCTACGAAGGGGTACGCGCGCAGCGTTCGTCGTTCCTGCCGCAGGTGGTGGCCATGGGCGGCATGTCGTTTTACGACTATCAAGTATCCAAGGTGCTGCCGCGCTGGGCGGTCGGCGTCGGCGTGAACTTCAAGCTCTTCGACGGCCTGAACCGCGAATACAAATATTCGGCGGCCAAACAGACCGTACGGCGTGTCGAAGCGTTGCAGGACAAAGCCGGAAACGACATTTCGGTGCTCGTCGAGAAGCTCTACAACCAGATGGAGAACTACCGCACGCAGATGGCCTCGATCGAGGCTTCGCTCGCCTTCGCCGAGGAGTATCTCAAAACCAAGAACGCGGCGTTTCTGGAAGGGATGAGTTCGTCGACCGACCTGATCGACGCCGAACTGAATCTGGCCAAGGTAAAGACCGAGCGCATCGAAGCCGCCTATCGCTACGACGTGTCGTTGGCGCAACTGCTCGAAGCCGCCGGCATCAGCGACGAATTCACCGCCTACATGCGCCGGCAGGACGCCCGCCGCATCACATTCGAGAAATAGTAAAAACGAAAGAGATATGAAGAAGAAAAACATCATCGCAGTCCTCGTCGCCGTCGTCGTCATCATCGCGGCAGTCCTATTGGTGAGCCGTTATTTGAAGGCCAGGACGCCGATCCTCCTTCAAGGCACGACGGAATGTACGACCTACAAGGCTTCGTCGAAAATCGCCGGCCGCATCGTCGACATGAAGGTCGAGGAGGGGCAGCGCGTCGAGCGTGGCGAACTGTTATACACGCTTTCCACGCCCGAACTGGACGCCAAACTGCAACAGGCCGAAGCGGTGCGGAGCGCAGCGTCGGCAATCGACCAGAAAGTGCTCTCCGGCGCCCGCGTGCAGCAGATCGAAGCGGCGCTCAACATGTGGCAGCAGGCGCAGGCCGGACGCGAACTGGCCAAAAAGACCTTCGACCGCGTGAAAGCGCTCTACGAACAAGGGGTCGTGCCGGCGCAGAAATTCGACGAGGCGCAGGCGCAGTACAACGCCATGACCGCGACCGCCGCGGCCGCCAAGGCGCAGTACGACCTGGCGGTCGACGGCGCCTCGAAGGAGGAGAAAGCCGCCGCCGCGGCACAGGTGCGGCAGGCCGCAGGCGTCGTATCGGAGGTGGAGAGCTACCTGAGCGACGCGATGGTCTATTCGCCCGTTACGGGCGAAATCTCGACGATCATCGCCGAGCAGGGCGAGCTGGTGGGCAGCGGTTATCCCGTGGTCGCCATCCTCGACATGAGCGACATGTGGGTGACGTTCAACATCAAGGAGACGCTGATGCCAAAGATCCGAATGGGCAAGCGCCTGCGCGGCTATGTGCCCGCACTCGACCGCGATGTCGACTTCCACATCACCTACATCGCTCCGCAGGCCGATTTCGCCACATGGGCCGCGACGCGCACGCAGGGCGGATTCGACATCCGTACCTTCGCCGTCAAGGCCAAGCCGCTCGGCGCCGAAGAGGGGATACGCCCCGGCATGAGCGTTCTGGTCGACTGGGACGCAATCGAGTAGCCGATCGGAGCCATGCGCAACTACTTCAAAGAAACCGATCAGGTCGTGCGGCGCGAACTGCGGCGCATCGTCCGTCAGCCCATGTACTGGGTGCTGATGGTGGTGCTTCCCGTCGTGTCATTCGCCTTCTTCGCCGTCATCTTCGAGCAGGGCGTGGCGCGCAACATCCCGATCGCCGTACTCGACGAAGACCACACGACGCTGTCGCGCAAGGTGACGCAGATGATCGACGACACGCCGACGGCGATGGTCTCCTACGAGGTGCAGAGCATGGAGGAGGCCCAGCGGCTCATGCGCGAAGGGCGTATCTCGGCTATCGTCCACATTCCGGCGTTTTTCGAGAAGAACATCCTCAGCAACAGCCAGACCCATATCGAATGTTCGGTGAGCGGCACGAACATCACCGTCAACGGACTGCTGTCGAAAGACCTGCAAACGGCCGTCACGACCTTTCAGGCAGGCGTGCAGCTGCAACTGCTCATGAAGCAGGGGTTGACCGAGAAACAGGCGATGGCGCAGATCATGCCCGTGCGTTTCGTCAAGCACGTACTGTTCAATCCCTACATCAATTACAGCTATTACCTCTCGCCGAGCTTCATGCCCATGATGCTGATGATCTTCGCCATGCTCGTCACGATCTTCGCCATCGGCACCGAACTCAAAGCGGGCACGGCGCGCGAGTGGCTCGACACGGCGGGCGGGTCGGTATTCCCTGCGCTCGTCGGAAAGATGCTGCCGCTCGTAGTCATGATGCTGCTCATGACGCTGATGATGTTCCTGATCCTGTTCAAAATCGTAGGGGTACCGCTCAACGGCAGCCTCACGGCCCTGCTCTTCGGCTGCATGCTGTTCGTGCTGGCCTACATGGCCATCGGCGTACTGATCGTCACGCTGCTGAGCAACCTGCGCCTGTCGCTCTCGATCGGCGGCGGCTATTCGGTGCTGGCCTTTACCTTTTCGGGGCTCACCTTTCCGATGATGGCGATGTACCCGTGGGTGCAGGCATTCAGCAAGATCTTCCCCTTTACGTTCTATACCGACATCTTCATCGATCAGGCACTTCGCGGCGCACCGGTCGTCGATTCGCTGTGGGACATGGGGTATATCGCACTCTTCATCGTACTGCCGATGCTCTGCCTGCCGCGCCTGCGCAAGATCTGTTCCGATGAAAAATACTGGGGGAGGATGTAACGATGGGACGAATCAAAGAGATACTGCAAGCCTACCGAACCGAACTGGCTTCGGTCATCCGCAACGAATACAAGGCGGTCTTCACCGACGGCGGCGTACTACTGGTCATGGTGCTGGCCATCTTCATCTACTCGACGCTCTACGCATCGGCCTATGCTCCCGAAGTGCTGCGCAACGTCCCGATTGGCGTGATCGACGAGAGCCAGACCCCGTCGAGCCGCGAACTGATCCGCACCTTCGACGCCGGTCCCAATACCTACGTGGCCTACGAGCCGAGCGGCATGGAGGAGGCCGAAGAGCTCTTCTTCGCCCGCAAGATCTACGGCGTGGTCTACATTCCGCAAGATTACGAGAAGCAACTGCTGGGCGGTTCGTCGGCCGCCGTGTCGCTCTATGTCGACGCCAGCTACTTCCTCATGTACCGTCAGGTGTTCCAGGAGCTCGTGACGGGCATCGGACAGACGGGGGCCATGGTACAGTTCCAGCGGCTCATCGCCAAAGGCGCCGACATCCCGCAGGCGACGGCCGCGACGCAGCCGGTCATCTACCAGTCGCACAACCTTTTCATTCCCTATCTGGGCTACGGATCGTTCATCATGCCCGCGATCATCATCGTCATCATCCAGCAGACGCTCCTGATCGGCATCGGCATGATCGGCGGCACATGGCGCGAATTCGGACTCTACCGGAAACTGATCCCCGCCAACTGCAAGCGCATGTACACGCTTCCGATCGTGCTGGGAAAGGCGTTGGTCTACATCTCGATCTACGCCGTCACGCTGCTTTACATCATGACGGTGCATTACAAACTGTTCCACTATCCCTCCAACGGCTCGACGGAGGCCGTCGTCGGACTGCTCGTGCCCTATCTGCTGGCCTGCATCATGCTGGGAATCGCCATTTCGACGCTGTTCCGTTACCGCGAACAATCGCTGCTGCTGCTTTTCTGGACATCGATTCCCATCCTGCTGCTCAGCGGCGCTTCGTTCCCGCGCGAAGCCATCCCCGAATGGCTCTACACGCTGGGGCAGGTCTTCCCGAGCAGCAGCGGCGTCAACGCCTTCATCCGGATCCGGACGATGGGCGCTTCGCTGCGGGACGTGATGCCCGAACTGAGGATTCTGTGGGCGCAGGTCTTCGTCTACGGAGGGTTGGCCTGCATCGGCATCCACGTGATCCTGACACGCCAGAAGCAGGACGAAGGCGGGCAATAAAACCTCGCCGAAAAATCGACGAACCCCTGCCGCGAACCGCAGCAGGGGTTTCCGTGTTCGGGAGCGAACTTTTCAACCGACGTTCCGGATCAAAACATCGGGCCTCTGCCGCCCGGAGGAGGCCCCATAGGCGGACGGCCGACACCCCTGCGGTTTCCGCCCAGCGCCCCCATGCCGTCGTAATCCTTGATGTCCTTGGAACCGCGCTTGCCGAAATTGCGCAGGTTGTAGACGAACTGCACGGTATAGTAGCGTCCGATCACGCTGTTGATCGAATTCTGGGTATATCCCGAACCGGTCGTGCGCGAGAAGGCCGTATTCTGGTCGAACAGGTCGTTGACGCCGAACATCACCTCGCCCCGACGGTTGCGGAAGACCTTCTTGCCTAGATAGACGTTGCACAGCACGTAGGAGTTGTCGTAATCGTTCGTGAAGCCGATATTCTGCTGGTAGGAAACATTCCCCGTGAAGGTGAAGCTTTTCAGGAAGACGAACTTCATCGCCGCGGTCGCCACATGGTTGAAATAGCGGTTCTTGTTATCGGAATCATTGACGACCAGCGAGTTTTTCGCGATGTTGTAGGCACCGTGCCACGAAAGGGTGAAATCGACGTTCTCGGAGATGTTGCTGCCCAGCACGGCGCGGAAATCGTAGCTCAGACGGCTGGCGTCGTTGCGCTCGCCGCCGACGATTTCGCCGTTGTCCAGATAGACGCTTCCGTCGGTCGCCTTGCGCGCCACCAGCGTCGGCGTAAGCGTGTAGTTGACGCCCGCCATCACATTGAGGTTGCTTTTCAGGAACGAGACGGGCAATCCGTAGCTCAGATGCGTGCGCAGGTTCCAATAGCCGTCCATGTTGGTATAGGTGGAATAGGTGTGCGGATTGTAGGTTTCGGTCACGGGATCGCCGCCGCCGTCGACTTCTCCGGTCGGGACCTCCACCTCCACGTCGTAGGCCATGCTCGACGTGATGTAGTTCGACGTATTCTGCATCGAGAACATCCACATGAACGTACGTCCCTTCTCGACGTTGGAGTTCACGTAATGGAACCGCACGTTGTTCGAGTAGGAGGGACGCAGATGGGGGTTACCTTTGGAGATGCTCTGCGCGTTGGAGATGTCGTAGACGTTCTGCAACTCGCCGATACCGGGGTTGTCGGTCGAGGAGTTGATGAACAGCCGGATCGAATTCTCCTTGTTGATGTTGAGCTGTCCCATCAGGAAATAGGTCAGGTTGTTGAATCCGTGCGACGTCTTCGCATCGTCGCCCGCCCCCATGACCTTCGTCGCCGAGAGCACCTCGCCCGTCAGCTGGGCGCGCTGGTAGGAGACATTGGCCACGAAACGGTTCTTGCCCTTCACGATACGGAAACCCGGCCCGATACGATGCGTCAGATAGCCCGTGTTGGACGATTGCGACAGGCTCGGATCGGGTTCGACGCCAGCCGTTTCGAACCGGTCGTCCGGCGTCACGTAGACCTTCTTGTCGCTCTCCTGATAGTTATAGGCCACACGGTATTGCAGGCTCAGCTGCGCATACTGCGAAACCGGTTCGGTATAGGTCACGTCGCCGCGCAGGTTGTAGCTGAACGACGGCGAATGCGCACGCTGGTAGCGCAGCAGCAGGGTATCCGTAGGAACGACGATCAGATCGGGATCGATACCCCGCGCCTGGTTCGAATAGCTGTCCGTATCTCCTCTGTTGTTCCGATAGCGCACGCTGCCGTCAAGCGTCAGCGTGCGGCCGTCCTTGCCCAGCTTCGTGCGGTAGGAGAGGTACTGGTTCAGATTGACTCCCGTGCGGCCGCCGTCGCTGAAATTGTCCACCACGCGCAGACCGCTCTCTCCCCACTGGTGGCCATAAGTCGTGCTGTAAGGATCGTAGCTCTGGAAACTGAGCCCCGTGCGCGACATGAGTGACTGGTTCTCCGAAATACGCCATTCGAGACGGGCATTGAGGCGGTGGTTGCCGTTCGTATTGTTCGAATAGCCGTCCGTATGCAGCGTATCGATCGGCGACGGAGTTTCGTACCACTTGTCTATCGTCGAGTAGTTCTTGGTCGTCGTACGGTTGAAGAAATAACTGGCCTGCAACGTCACCTTGTCCTGCCGGCCGGTCTTTCCCCAACTGTCGGAGTAGTTGACGCCGAACGAGTTGACCGACGCCACACCGCTCTGCGGCCGCACCATCAGCGCCCCCACGCCACCGCGGCCGCCCGAACCTCCCGACACGCCCAGAATGTCCTCGAACGAAAAATTCTGCTGGTTGACGTTGTTGAACAACCCGATCACCGACACGCGGCTCGACCCGTGGAACAGATTGACGTTGCCGCCCACGTTGTACTTGTGGTTCGACGTCGTTCCTTCGGTTTCGGGCTGGTAGCCGTAACCGGCATAGAGCTTGCCGAACTGGCCCTGACGCATGTTGGGTTTCGTGACGATATTGATCGCCTTGTACCCCTCGCCGTCGTCCATACCCGAAAATTCGGCCGCATCGCTCAACTTGTCGTAGACCTCGACCTTGTCGACCGCCTGTGCGGGCAGCGACTTGATCGCCGAAGTTACGTCCTCGCCGAAGAACTCCTTGCCGTCGACGAAGACCTTCTTCACGGTCTCGCCCTGTGCCTCGACCTCGCCGTCGGTAATGGTGATGCCGGGCATCTTCTTGAGCAGCCCTTCGACATCGGCGTCGGCCGTCACCTTGAAGGCTCCGGCATTGTAGCTCACCGTATCGCCCTTCTGCGACGTACGCATCGACTTCACCTCCTTGACCACGGCCTCGATCTCGGTCGACGAAGGCGCCAGCTCGAGCGTGCCGAGCGACTTTTTGGCGGCCGACAGTTTCAGCTCCTTTTCAAGCGTTTCGTAGCCCAGAAACGAAACGGAAACCTTGTAGGTACCGTAGGGAACCGTCGCCTCGACGCGCCCCTTGTACCCAGTCGTGAAGTAACGTTTCTGCGCCGCAGGATCCGCCGGCGCAAACTCCACGACGGCACCCGGCACGCCCTCGCGCGTCGAGGCGTCGATCACGGTCGCCGTCACGCTGCCCGACTGGGCATAAATTTCCATCGCGGTGAACAATGTCACAAACAGTAAAATCGTTCGTCTCATCTTCTCTTTTATCTTTCTCCCGGGATCGTTCCGATCGCCGATCGGCAAATCTTCGCGAAGATAGCCAAAATCCGGCAAACCGCCGCGAATACCCCGTCTATATTTGTCCGCTCCGGCGTCCGAAACACACGGACCGGCCTTCCAAAAAACAGGGTGTCAAGAGACTTGACACCCCTTTCACCAAATCAATTCTGAAGCCCTATTAAAATGTGAAGTGGTTTATCGAACGACGGTAGGACGCCGGATGCGCCCCGTCCGCTGCGCCGCACGCCGCGGCGAAGATGATGCACAGGGTCCGCCGACCGCTGCTTCTCCCATTGTTGACGGTGTACGTCGTTTAACACACGCTTCATAGCCGACCTCTCGGCGACAGCCACTTTTTCCAACCTTCTACGACGTACGTCGGCGGCCCTGCGCTTCATCCGAATCGTTTCCTTCCGACGAGCCCGTCCGGCCGCAACTCCGCCGCAGCGGCATCTCCTTCCGTCCATCGGACAGGAGGCCCCTCCGGCCGCAAGAGACGGCATCAGTCCCCGAAACGCTATGTCGGCAATCGATCTCATCGTCGGATTTATACGAAACAAAGATAACGCCCCGAACGGCTTTCCGGTGCCGAAAGCGGGGTCAACGGGCAAAATCGGCGGGTGAACCGACTAATCGGCAGGGTGAACCGACGTAAGCCAACGCTTGAATTCGGGAACCCGGGCCTTGGAGATGACGATCCGTTCGGGTGTTTCGACGCTCAGACGCAACGCCAGCCGGCTGCCGAACCAGACCGCGATCTCGGCGACGGCCTGCCGCGCGACGATGAACTGGCGGTTGGCACGGAAGAAATCGCTCGCCGGCAACAACGTCTGCAACGTTTCGAGCGGCTTGTCGAGCGGATACTTCTCACCGTCGAGCGTACAGGCCGTCACCCGCTCGTCGCTCGTGTAACAATAGGCGATCCGCTCGCGTTGCAGAGGAATGAACTTGTCGCGCACGCGCACCAGGAAAACCTGCTGTCGCTCGTTGGCACGCTCCGCCAGCCGTTCGACCCGCTCGCTGTAACGGCTGCGTTCCAATCCCGAAAGCCGCCGCAACTTCTCCAGCGCACGGCGCACCTCCTCCTCCTTGATCGGTTTGAGCAGGTAGTCGATGCTGTCGACCTTGAAGGCTTCGAGCGCATAGCGGTCGTAGGCGGTCGTGAAAATGACGGGAGCCGTGAGCGAAACCCGTTCGAAAATCCGAAACGCCTCGCCGTCGGCCAGATGAATATCCATAAGCACAAGATCGGGCTGCGGATGCGTCCCGAACCACTCGACGCTCTCCTCGACCCCTTCGAGCACCGCCGTGATCTCCACGGCCGGCGCCACACGGTGCAGGATCGACTGCAAGTTGACCGCAGCGGCGGTTTCGTCCTCGATGATTACGGCTTTCATTTCGTGCGGGGTTTCAGAAGCGACATGCAGACCGAGAAGATCTCCCCGCTGCGGTCGATGCGGATGCCGTGGCCCGTGATGAGCTGCCAACGGCTGTCGAGGTTGTGCAGGCCGATTCCCGTACAAGGTTCGGCGTCGAGCTTCGGCAAGAGGGGATTCGACACGACCAGCTGGCCGTTTTCGACGCGGATCGAAACACGCAGCGGACGGCGTTTGGTAATGGCGTTGTGCTTGACGGCATTCGACAGCAACTCCTGCAACGTCAGCACGGGCAGCCGGTAATCCAAGTATTTCGGGGCGACGTCGACATCGAAAAAGAGCTTGTCGGCATAGCGTATCTTGAACAGATAGCCGTAGGCTTCGGCGAAACGTAACTCCTCCGCGAGCGTCGTCAGCATGTTCTGACCGTTGCGGATGATATAGCGAAACGAGAAGGAGAGCTGGTCGATGTAGGTGAGTGCCTTCTGTTCGTCGCCCTCGCGCACGAGCATCGCCAGCGAATTGAGCGAATTGAAGAAGAAGTGGGGGTTGATCTGGCTCACCAGCATGTTGTAGCGCGTCGTGAGGTTCTCGCTTTTGAGTTGTTCGTTCTCGACCTCCATCGCCTGCCGCTGACGAAGCAACAGGCTGATCTGCCCGTACAGGAGTACGACGACCAGCGTGAACGAACACTTCATGATCAGGTTATAGTCGAGCCAGCTGCCGCTGAGCGCCAATATCGTCAGCTCGTGCGTCCGCCAACGCACGACAGGGGCGATGAAATAGAGCCCGACGGCAAGCCCCGCACACAGCAGACCGCGTTTGAGAAATCCCGACATCGGCCGCACGCGGTCGCCCAGCCGCAGGAGCGAAAGCAGCAGGAAAGCCAGCACGAAGAAATAGAAGAGCTGCAACGCGAAGATCACCCCCTCCTGCGGACGTTCGAAGATCACACCGTAATCGAACGGCTCGCCGTTGCGTTCCAGCACTTGTCCCAGCACGAGCCGTCCGCCCGAACGGTGCGATTCGAGCGCGTCGGCCAACAGATGGTCGCCCGACCGCAACCGCAGGAAGCGCGCCGAATTGCGGGGGATATAGACGCTGTCGCGCGCCGGTGCGACCTCCGCCAGCCCCGTAGCGGCGGCATCGCCGTCCGAAAGCCTCTCCGGCGAAACGTAAAGCAGATAGCCGTGCCCGTCGGGCGAAATCCACACGTCGCCTTCGACGCGGACAATCTCCCGATCCGTCCGCAACTCCCGGCTGAAAGGCGGATGCCGGTCGTCGCTCTTTTCGACCACGAGCAACAGCACGTAGGAGAAATTGACCACCAGTGAAATGGCCACGGCGATCAACAGGTTGACGACGATTCCGCTGTATTTCGACGGTCGGGACATTCGCTATCGGACAGCTATTTGCCCTCCTCGTACCACGAGGCGTACATACGGTAGTCGCGGGCGATGCGCAGGATGATCTCTTCGCGTTGTTCGGGCGTAATCTCCTTGACCTTGCGGGCCGGGACGCCGGCATAGACCGAATTGGGTTCGAGTTTCGCGCCCGACAACACCAGCGCGCCTGCGGCCACGATGCAGCCCGACGCCACGACGGCATTGTCGAGCACCGTGGCCCCCATGCCGATCAGGCAGTTGTCTTCGATGATCGCACCGTGGATCGTGGCGTTGTGACCGATCGACACGTCGTTGCCGATATGCGTCTGCGAAGGGTGGGGCGCACCGTCGTAGAGCGTATGGATCACCGTCCCGTCCTGGATGTTGGTCCGGTCGCCGACGGTGATCGAATTGACGTCGCCGCGCAGGACGGTGTTGAACCAGATCGAACTGTCGCGGCCGACGGTCACGTCGCCGATCAGCACGGCCGTTTCGGCCACGAACGTCCCTTCGCCCACACGAGGCGTATGCCCCCGTACCTCTTTTATATAGGCCATATCGATTCCTCCTTTTCGTACTGCGGATGCGGAAACGCCCCGCACCCTCTATCTTGCAAAAATAGGAACTCCGCACGAGAATTCCAACTCTTCGGGCGGCGAAGCGGTGAAAAATCTTTCGGCCTGAATCCGTCACGCAGCTCCGCGCGGTTCGCCGCCGCCGGCAGACACAGCACGAGCCGCAGCGGATCGCAGTCCGCCGCATGGGAAGGGGGGGGGTGCCGGAAACACGAAGTAGGGACACCCTTACGCAAAATGCGAATAAATTTGCTTTTGCGCCCGACTTTTCCTATCTTTGCGCGTCGCAATTCCGCAAGGGAGCGCGGCGATGGAATGTGGAAAGATTTGACTGATTGCAAACCACAATAAAAAATCGCTAAAACAGCTTCGTTTTTTATTCCCAACAGCCAATTTTTCCCGTTTCGATACGTTTAACTCAGCGAACGATCTTCCGCCCACAACGGAAGACTCGAAAGGGTTGTCCGATCGAAGGACCGGCCTGCATGTGACAGGCCACGGAGTGAGTCCGGCAAGTCCCGCGTCGAGGCCCTCGACAATTGACAAATCTTGCCGGACTCACACGTTAAATTGTATTGAAAATGGGTTATCTATTCACGTCGGAATCGGTGTCGGAAGGACACCCCGACAAAATCTCGGATCAGATTTCGGACGCCATCCTGGACGAATTCCTGCGTCACGACGCAAGCGCCAAGGTCGCCTGCGAAACGCTCTGCACGACGGGACTCGTCGTCGTGGCGGGCGAAGTGCGCTCGGAAGCCTACGTCGACGTACAGGGCGTGGCGCGCCGGGTCATCAACCGCATCGGCTACACCCGCAGCGAATACCAGTTCGACGGCAATTCGTGCGGCGTGCTCTCGGCCATCCACGAACAGTCGCCCGACATCAACCAGGGCGTCGTACGCGCCGCCGAAGAGGAGCAGGGCGCGGGCGACCAGGGCATCATGTTCGGTTACGCCTGCAACGAGACGCGCGAGTACATGCCCGCGACGCTCATCCTCTCGCACGTCATCCTCAAGGAGCTGGCCGTCATTCGCCGCGAAGGTGAAACGATGACCTATCTGCGCCCCGACTCGAAATCGCAGGTGACGATCGAATACGACGAAGCGACGGGCCGTCCCCTGCGCGTACATACGATCGTCGTCTCGACACAGCACGACGACTTCATCGCCGCCGGCAACGGCATCGACGAAAAGGAGGCCGAGCGGCGGATGCAGGAGCGTATCCGCGAGGACGTGCGCACGATTCTCATTCCGCGCGTCAAGGCACGTCTCGAACGCGCCGGCGACAAACTGGCGTCGCTCATCGGCGACGACTACATCCTGCATGTGAACCCTACGGGCAAATTCGTCATCGGCGGCCCCCATGGCGACACGGGCCTCACGGGACGGAAGATCATCGTCGACACCTACGGCGGCCGCGGTGCCCACGGCGGCGGTGCCTTCTCGGGCAAGGACTCCTCGAAGGTCGACCGTTCGGCGGCCTACGCCGCCCGCCACATCGCCAAGAACATGGTGGCTGCGGGCATAGCCGACGAGGTACTCGTCGAACTTTCGTACGCGATCGGCATCGCCCGGCCGTTGTCGGTCTATGTCGACACCTACCGGTCGAAGCGTCCCGCAGCGATCGACGGCATGACCGACGGCGAGATCGCACGCCGCATCGAGCGGTTGTTCGACCTGCGTCCGGCGGCGATCGTCAAACGGTTCGGCCTGACGAACCCGATCTTCGAGGCGACGGCCTCCTACGGCCACTTCGGCAATCGTCCGTATACCCGCACCGAAAAGCTTTGGCGCGACGGACACGAAGTCGAACGGGAGATCGAGTATTTCGGCTGGGAGAAACTCGACGCCGTAGAACTGATCCGCAAGGAGTTCGGACTTTGACCCTGCGCCGCAGAAGGCGTAAAAACGGGACGACGGCTTTGCGGCCGTCGTCCCGTTTTCCATTTCGTACGAATGATTCCGACAAACCTTGCGGAGTAGCGTGAAAACAGGGTGCATGGTACCATTCTTGCGGCGAAACGACGAACCTTAAACAAGCAACGACATGAGAAAAATCAAGCTGCCGACCGACCGCATCCCCGACGGAATCGGCGAAATCGGCGAAGACGACCGTCCCGTCTACGACGAGGAGGGGTACACGCACGCACCGGGGGAGTGACGCCCCCCGAAAGCAGACGCCGGAAACCGTTCCCGCACCACGGCGTCGGCCGCATCGCCACACCGGGCGGTGCCCTTTCCGGAACATCCCGCACGGACGCGGACAATCCCGACCCTCCCGACAGAGGCCCCGGTCCTGCATATCCCATGCGCGTTTTTTCAACCGGCGATAAAATATTTCACGGCAAGGCACGTTAGTATGTCAGAATTTGGAAACGAAGGAATTTGCCCATGATAGAATTCGCCTAAAAGTTTAACGTAATTTTCAGAAGCGATGAAAAAGACTCTTTTATTTTTAGGAACGATTGCAGTTTCGGCCGTCACGAGCGGCGTAACGGTGTGGGCGGTAGACCGCTCGCACACCGACAAAATCGAATATATCGAACGCGAGGTCGAACGTACGCCCGCCCTCGGTTCGCACTTTACGGCCTACGAAGCCGATAAATATCCCGATCTGACCTATGCGGCCGAGAATGCGGTCAAAGCGGTCGTGAACATCGAAGCGATCCAGCAGGTCGACGTCTCGTCGGGTTACGGCGGAGGCGCCTACGACCCCTTCTTCGAATTCTTCGGCATTCCGCAGGGCTACGGTCGCCGCGGCGGCCAGCCGCAGACGCAGGAGCGCCGTGCCGGCGGTTCGGGCGTCATCATCTCCGACGACGGATATATCGTGACGAACAACCACGTGATCGAAGACGCCACGAAGCTGCGCGTGAAGCTCAACGACGGCCGCAAGTTCGACGCCAAGGTGATCGGCACCGACCCCACGACGGACGTGGCGCTCATCAAGGTCGAGGGCAAGGATCTCCCGACCATCTCGTTCGGCAACTCCGAGGGGCTGCGGCTGGGCGAGTGGGTGCTGGCGATCGGCTCGCCGTTCGACCTGCAATCGACCATCACGGCAGGGATCGTGAGCGCCAAGGCGCGTCAGCTCGACGTGATTCCCGACCAGTTCCGCATCGAGTCGTTCATCCAGACCGACGCGGCGGTCAATCCGGGCAATTCGGGCGGCGCACTGGTCAACACGCGCGGTGAGCTGGTGGGCATCAACACGCTCATCAAATCGCAGACGGGAAGCTACATCGGCTATTCGTTCGCCATTCCCGAATCGATCGTCAAGAAGGTCGTCGTCGACCTGAAAGAGTACGGCGTCGTGCAGCGGGCTCTGCTGGGCATCTCCTATCGCTATATCGATCAAGACTTTATCGACCAGATGGGCAAAGAGACCGGCATCAAGGAGTTGGGCGGCGTCTACGTTGCGACCGTCTCGGAGGACGGTGCGGCTTCGGCGGCAGGCATCCGCAAGGGTGACGTGATCGTAGCCATCGACGGCGTAAAAATCGACAATGCCTCGGCCGTACAGGAGCAAATCGCGAAGCACCGCCCCAACGATAAGGTAAAAATTACGGTAAAAAGAGACGGGGCAGTGAAACTTTTTGATGTGACCCTGCGTAATAAGGCTGGTAAAACGGAGTTAATCACCCGCGAAGCGGTCGATGTGACCGCCGCTCTGGGCGGCAAGTTCCGCGATGCCGGCACGAAGCTCTGCCAGGAGTTGGAGATCAAGGGCGGCGTGCAGGTTGTAGGCATCAAATCGAACGGAATTCTGGCCAGGGCGCGAGTGAAAGAGGGTTTCGTCATCACGCACATCAACGATCGTCCCGTCTACTCGCTCAGCGACATGGAGCGCATGAGCGACAAGATAACGTCGATCGACGGTATCTATCCCAACGGCCGTGCGGCCAGCTACATGCTGGTCGAATAATCCGAAGAGGCCGAACCGTCCGCGCACGCCGTGCGCGAACGACCGCCTCGCAGGAAGATTCGGTTACACGCCTGTCGGGATTTCGGGAAAAGAGAGAGAGTGAGTGAAGAGAGGGTCCCGGAAACCCGACGGGTTTTCCATAACGACGATTTGCCGGGGAGGAGTACGAGGCTTCTCCCCGCGTCGTGTGAAACGGAAGAACGAATTAGTATATTAGGTTTAGTTAGAGTATGCGTCAATTAAAAATTACAAAATCCATCACCAACCGCGAGAGCGCCTCGCTCGACAAATATTTGCAGGAGATCGGCAAGGAGGAGCTCATCACGGTGGAGGAAGAGGTGGAACTGGCCCAACGAATCCGCAAAGGCGATCAGGAAGCGCTCGAAAAGCTGACCAAGGCCAACCTGCGTTTCGTGGTCTCAGTAGCCAAGCAGTACCAGAACCAGGGACTCAGCCTGCCCGACCTGATCAACGAAGGGAACCTCGGCCTGATCAAGGCCGCCGAGAAGTTCGACGAGACGCGCGGTTTCAAATTCATCTCCTACGCCGTGTGGTGGATTCGCCAGTCGATCCTTCAAGCGTTGGCCGAACAGTCGCGTATCGTGCGTCTGCCGCTCAATCAGGTCGGATCGCTCAACAAGATCAACAAGGCGTTCGCCCGCTTCGAGCAGGAGCACGAACGCACGCCGTCGCCCGAAGAACTGGCCACGGAACTGGATCTGCCGCGCGAGAAGGTGACCGACACGCTGCGTGTGGCGGGCCGCCACGTTTCGGTCGACGCGCCGTTCGCCGACGGCGAGGACAACTCGCTGCTCGACGTGCTGGTCAATCCCGACTCGCCCAACGCCGACCGCGGACTGATCAGCGAATCACTCTCGACCGAAGTCGATCGGGCGTTGGAGACGCTCACCGAGCGCGAACGCGACATCATCAAATATTTCTTTGGCATCGGCTGTTCGGAAATGACGCTCGAAGAGATCGGCGAGAAGTTCGACCTCACGCGCGAACGCGTCCGCCAGATCAAGGAAAAGGCCATCCGCCGCCTGCGCCACTCGTCGCGCAGCAAACTGTTGAAATCCTATCTGGGATAACTTCCCGCACAGCGGCTGCCCGCATAAAAGACCTGCGGCTGCAAGATTCGATCTTGCAGCCGCAGGTCTTTTCCGGCCGAAGGCTCCCGCCCGATCCTTCGGTCCTCGCCGTGCGACTATTTCTTTTCGCGGCGAACCTTCGGCGCCTCGCCGCATTCGGGTCGGCACTCCGGCCCTTTCGCGTGCGCTTTCTTCCCGACCCGCGGAGCGTGACCGCGTCCCGGACGACTCTGCATCTGCGACCAGCGCATGAACTGCTCGGTGGAAAGGATCGATTTCATCGCCTCGGCCTCCTTCATTTTGACCGCACGCGCCTGCTCGCGCAGCGCTTCATCCGCTTGCAGCCGTTCGAGCGTAGCCTCATAGGCCTGTTCGGCCTGCTTTTCGGTCAGTTTCAACTGTGCGGTCATCCGGTCGGTCGCCTTGCGTGCCAGCTGTTCGGTCGTCGGACGCTCCCGGGGAGGCGCCACCGACTTGTTCTCCTGCGCGAACGCACTCGTCCCCGCCATCAGCAAAAGGGCCATGACGGCCGTCATCATCTTTTTCATCGTCGTAAATAGTTAAAATTATACATCGCTCCGACCGGAGCCGAATCCGGCCTGCGGAACATTCCGATAGCAAAGATAGGACGAAGCCGCACGATACGAACCGCGGGGCGGCCCAAACGGCAAAACTGCGGGATCAAGCGCCTCCGAGGCGGGGCGAACCGGCCGCCGATCGCTCCGGCGCGGACGGCCGGCCGCAAAAAAGCGGCGGGAATCCTGCAACGGATTCCCGCCGAAACGACGACGCGCCTCTTCGTTCACTTGACGACGGGCGACTGCACCGTCACGAAGGGGCAGCCGTTGCCTTCGCAGGTCGAGACGACGCGGATCGCACGGATCGGCTTCGACGGCCGGCGGATCGTCAGCCCGCCTTTCTCCAACTCGCCGACGCGCTCGAACGTCTCGCCGTCGGCACTCGATTCGACGTATCCCGTCGTGAAGATGAAACGGGGCAGTTGCAGGTTGCCCGTACGCACCGCCAGTTCGCGGCACGCGAGCGGCTCGGCGAAATCGTAACGGATCCAGTCGCCCTTCCGACAAGTGCGCGCCGTGCGGGCGATACCGCGGTACTCCTCGGCACGTGCGTAGGGGAACTGCTTGCTCTCGCCCATCGACGTGGTGATCTTCACAGCAGGTTTCAGCGTGCGGTAATAGGCCGGTGCGCCCACCTCCGGACTGCGGCCGCTGCGGTAGCTGCTGCGGAAAAGGTAAAGTTCGGGACGCTCCGTCCGAATCGGACCGGTGTAAGGCTGCGGCTGCGCGCCGTCGACGGTGAAGGTCAGTTGCGAATCGTCGTTGACAGCAGCGGTCAACACGCCGTCCTTGTAGCTCACACGGGGCGGCATCAAGCGGAAGCGAATGCCCTGCGCCCCCATGCGATCGTAGTGCGACCGCAGACGGCGGTAAAACTCCGTCCACTCGCGCACCCCTTCGCTCCAACCCAGTTCGGCCAACGCGCAGGCGCGCGGAAAGGTCATGTAGTCGAGATAATCGGGTGTTTCGGGATTGTGCGAAACGTACAGTTCGCTGAAAAAGGCCCCTTCGACACCCAGTACGTTGGCCTCCTGCGCCGGCGTGAATCCGCAGCGGGCGAAATCGAACGAATAGGTCTTGCGCACGTCGAAAATCGCCGCCCAGTCGTGCCCGTCCTCATGGGGCGACTGGCGCATGTCGAAATAGAAATACTGGCCGGGCATCACCACCGTACGGTAGCCCGCCGCCGTGGCATCGAGGCAAGCCTTGACGCTCTCCCAGCCGTGGACACGGGTGCTGCGGGCCAGCTCCCCGCCCTCGATCGCCTCGTTCCACACGGCGGGACGCTTGCCGTTGGCTTCGAGAATGCGGGTCAACCTTCCCAGAAAGTACTGTTCCAGCGCATGTCCGTCGGCCATTCCCTCGCGCGCCATGAGTGCCCGACAGTTCGGACACTTCTCCCATTGGCTCATGTCGACCTCGTCGCCGCCGATATGGAGGTACTCCGACGGGAAGAGCGCCGCCAGCTCGCCCAGAATATCGGCCAGCAGCCGATAGTTCTCCTCGCGCGAAGCGCACCACACCGAGCGGTAGTCGTAACCGGCCGTCGGACGCAGGTCGGGGGTATAGTCGCAGAGAATCTCGGGATGCACGCGCGCGAAGTTGCGGCTGTGCCCCGGCAGGTCGAGCTCGGGGATGATCTCCACGTTGCGCACGGCGGCATAACGGATCAGGTCGCGCATCTCGTCCTGCGTATAGAACCCGCCGTATTTCTCGTCCCATTTGCCGTAGACGGGCATCACGGGCGAATCGCCGCCGCGCCAGGCCCCGATCTCGGTGAGTTCGGGATGCGACTTGATCTCCAACCGCCACCCCTCGTCGTTCGACAAGAGCAAATGCAGCTTGTTGATTTTCAAGTGAGAGAGCAGGTCGATATGGCGCTTCACGCGATCGGCGTCCATCCACGTGCGAACCACGTCGAGCATCATGCCGCGGTAATGGAAGCGCGGCGCATCCTCGATGCGACAGGCGTCGACGGCCAGCGGCAGGGTGGCCTGCCCCGTATAAACCTCCGGCGGCAAGAGTTGCAGCAGGGTTTGGAGGCCGTTGAAAACGCCTCCGTAGTCGGCCCCGACGACCTGCACCCCTTGGGGCGTCACGGTCAGCCGATAGGATTCGTCGTCCATCGTCCCGTCGAGCGAGAGCCGCAGCGCAGCCCCCGCCGTCCAGGTGCGGTCGTCGAGCCGCTGCAAGGGAATGTAGTCGGCGATGTACTCCGCCAGCGGTTCCAGACCCGAAGCATAGACGACGGGAATACCCGTCGTAAACACGAATTGCCCGTCGAGACGGGTCGCCTCCTGCGGCCGCGGAATCAACGTCCCGGGCGCCGAACGGACGGTCGCGCTCAGCGTCAACGCCGCAAGCAGGATAAAGAGTGGTCGTAATTTCATTCTGTCAAGGATTAGTGAACTCGTTTCGTTTTTCCGCTCCACGCCACGACGTCGAGCCGGACGATCTCGGTACGTGCGAACGACGCTTCGGCATACCGCAGCCCCGTCGTCTTATGGGCAGGGGAGTACTTCTCCAACAGCAGTTCCAGCGCCCTCATGCGCTCCCCGGGCGGAGTTGTCGTAAGGCATCGTTCGCATCTTTCGGTTGACAAAGATAACCTTTTCCCGGGAAAAAATGCAAAATCGCCCCACGCTTTCACCCGGTATTCCGACAGACGGGCCGGCCACAGCGGGAAGGGCGGCCGCGGCATCCGGTCAGGGGGATTACCAGGCGTTCCGGTGAATCCTATCTGCCGTCCTGATCTCTTTCTGCCTGCACACGTGTGCATTTTCAGCGGCATAACCGACAGCGAGGAAACAGGTGAACTCGTATTCCTCGGGAGCGCCTACGAGCCGTTTCACGTGCTCCGGCTCGTTGCCGATGGGAATCCGGAACGCGCACGACAGCCCCTCAGCCGTCGCCGCCAGCAGGATATTTTCGACCGCCGCCCACGCCGAGGCGAAATAGTTGAGCGAACTTTGATCCGTCGGCCTGCACAGCGGGCAATCCTTCTGCCGGAAAAACGGCAGTACGAGGCAGTCGCTCTCGATGAGCATCCGCCGCTGTTTGGGCAAAGCATCGACGAACATGGCGCGTTCGTCCTCATCCATCGCTTCGGCCGCCTCCAACCCTGCTTGCTGGATATTTCGGGTATTTTCCGTTACCGGCGCTACGAGCCGTGCGATGTTCTCCCTCCCGCGCACGACAATGAACTCGAACTGCCGCAAATGGTCGTTGGTCGGAGCCTTGAAAGCCGCCGACAGAATTTTTTCCAGCACTTCGTCCGTGACGATTTTATCGGAAAAGTCACGAATGGTTCTTCTTCTCTCCAATACCTCATAAAATTCCATGACAACAAATATTTTTAAGTTCCGACTTTTGTTTACGGATACAAAGTTACGCCCGTCTATTGTTGTCGATTTGTGCATTCGTTTCATATATTTGTCATATATTTGCAATCAGGCAAATCAGAGTTTTCATGGAAGACACGGCCATTCCCTACGAATTACCCGAAGCGGAAAACCACTCGTTCTCCTTCATAGACCAGCGAGTCGAAACCCGTACCGAAGCAAAATTGCACCGACACGATGCATGGGAGTTGTATTACGTCGTTCACGGATACGGCAGCCGGACGGCGGGCGACACATGCCAGCCCTTTACGGCCGGCGACATAGCGTTGATACCTCCGTCCATGCTTCACCGGTGGGAGTATGCGCCCGAGTCGGCGGATACCGACGGGCGTATCCGCTATCTGATGGCTGCGTTCGACCACTCGCTGGTGAAGCGGTGTATGGAAACGTTTCCCGAAGTACGGAACCGGTTGGCCGGCATCCCTTTCCCGACCGATGCGTTGAAATTCGGGCCGGAAAGCTCCTGCATCATCCGCAAACTGCTATCCGAGATGACCGGCATGGATGAATTGGAGCGCCTGAGCGCGATGCTCCGCCTGCTGCCGACCGTTTTCACGTCGCCGGATCACACGTTCGCCGGTCGGCCGATGCGCATCGAGCGGGACGTGAGGCGGATGCAGCAGATCGCGGCATACGTCATGGCGCACTATGTCCACGCCATCTCCTTGAAGGAGATCGCTGCGGAAGTGGGAATGAACCGTTCGGCGTTCTGTTCGTATTTCAAACGGTGCAAGGGAATGACCTTTTCGCAGTTCGTCACGCAATACCGTTTGAACACGGCTTGCGAACTGCTGAAACATTCGCAGAAGCAAGTGTCGGAGATCTGCTACCTGGTCGGGTTCAACGACGTTCCGCATTTCAACCGCATGTTCAAAAAGGCGAAACGCATGTCTCCCAAAGCGTACAGGAACGCCGAATCGATAAAAAACCCTTGACTGTCCTGTTTTCCGGTGAAAAACCCTACCTTTGCATTCGAAAACGATTATTGCCAATGGAACAGGACAAACGTGCCGCGGCAACGCTGCGACTGTTGAAGATCATGGACGAATTGCGCGAAAAGTGCCCGTGGGACCGCAAGCAGACCTTCGAGACGCTGCGCGGCAACACGATCGAGGAGACCTATGAACTGGCCGACGCCATTCTCGACCGCAACATGGAGGGCATCCGCGAGGAGCTGGGCGACCTGATGCTGCATATCGTCTTCTACTCGAAACTGGGCGCCGAAGCCGGAGCGTTCGACTATGCGGATGTGGTCGACGGCCTGTGCGACAAGCTGATCTACCGTCATCCGCACGTCTACGGCGACATCCACGCCGACACGCCCGACGACGTGAAACGCAACTGGGAGGCGCTCAAACTGCGCAAGAAAAACCGTCGCAGCGGTACGCTGGGCGGAGTTCCCGTCAGTCTGCCGGCGATGGTCAAGGCGCTGCGCATCGGCGAAAAGGCCGCCGGTGCGGGATTCGACTGGGAGCGACGCGAAGACGTCTGGGCGAAAGTCCGCGAAGAGACGGCGGAAGTCGAGACCGAAATGCGCCGCGGCGATCACGAAGCGATGGAAGGGGAGTTCGGCGACCTCTTCTTCGCGCTGGTCAACGCCTGCCGGCTCTACGGAGTCGATCCCGAAGCCGCACTCGAACGCACCAACCGCAAGTTCATCCGCCGCTTCACCGCGATGGAGGAAGCCGCCGCCGGACAGGGGCGTATGCTCTCCGATCTGACGCCCGACGAGCAGGAAGCGCTCTGGCAGAAAGCCAAGCAGGAGGAGCGGTAAAAGCGACCCATTTCCGTTCTCCCGAACGGATGCTCCGATACGAAAAATCGGTGCGGGAATTCTTCTTCCCGCACCGATTTTTCGCTCCGACCGGCACTACCGCACGACGGCACCGGCCTGCCGTTCGAACTGCGCCTGCAAGTTGTTCATCACCCGCTCGATGGCCTTGTCGGTCAACGTTTGGCTCTTGTCCTCCAACACGAAACTCAACGCATAGGATTTCTTGCCTTCGGGCAACTTGTCGCCTTCGTAGACATCGAACAGCGAGACGCTTTTCAGCAACTTGCGCTCCGTGGCCAGTGCAATGGCGCGCAACTGCGCGAAGGTCACCTGCCGGTCGACCAGCAGCGCCAGGTCGCGCTTCACCTCCGGGAATTTCGACAACTCCTCGAAAGCGATGCGGTGCTTGCGCGTGGATTTCACGAGCGCATCGAAATTCATCTCCAAATAGTAGACCTCCTGTTTGAGGTCGAACGCACGGCGGATCCGCGGCGCCACGACACCCATTTGCAACAGCTCCCTGCCGTTGCCCGCCGACAGCGAAATGCCGTCGCCGAAGAGGTCGCTTTGCAGCGGCTCGCATTTCAGGGCGTAAATATCCAGCCCGAAGCGGCGCAGCAACTTCTCCGCCACGGCGCGCAACGTGAAGAACGACGACGCCTGCGGTTTGGCGTTCCACGACTGCGGCACGGCGGCACCCGTCACGGCGATCGCCAGCCGGTACTGTTCGGAGTAGGCCGAAAGCGGCTTTTCCGCATCGCGTGCCGCCTCGTCGTAGAAATAGCAATTGCCGAATTCGTAGAGTCTGAGGTTGCCGTTGCGCCGGTTGGCGTTGAGCTGCACGGCCTCCATCGTATTGAACAGCAACGTCTGCCGCATCACGTTCAGGTCGGCGCTCAACGGATTGAGAATCCGCACGCAACGGGCGGCGGGGTAGGAGGTCAGCCCTTCGTAATAGGACTCTTTGGTGAGCGAATTGGACATGATCTCGGTGAAACCGCCCGCCGTCAGGTAGTCGGCCGCAAGATTCATCAGCCGGTTGCGGTCGGGCTTCGCAGCATAGGAGAGCGTCGAGCGCACCTGTACCGGGATTTCGACGTTATTGTATCCGTAGATACGCAGCACCTCCTCCACCAGATCGGCTTCGCGCTGCACGTCCACGCGGTAGGGCGGCACCGCCACACGCCACACACCGTCGCGCTCGTCGAGGATCTTCACGTCGAGCGCATCGAGGATCGTGCGGTAGGTCTGTTCGGAGAGCTCCTTTCCGATCAGGGCATTCGACCGCGCGGGCGAGAAGTCGAAGACGAAATCGGCGGGTTCGCCGGCACTCACCTCGACGATGTCGCTCGAAATCCGGCCGCCGGCCAGCTCCTTGAAGAGCAACGCCGCGCGTTTGAGGGCATAGACCTGCAAACGCGGGTCGACGCCGCGTTCGAATCTCCACGACGAATCGGTATTCAGTCCGTGCCGCTTGGCGGTCTTGCGCACCCACACGGGATTGAAATAGGCGCTTTCGAGGAAGATGTCGGTCGTATCGTCGCCGACACCCGATTCCAGACCGCCGAAGACGCCGCCGATGCACATCGGACGTTCGGCCGAACAGATCATCAGGTCGCGGTCGCTCAGTTTGCGCTCCACGCCGTCGAGCGTCACGAACGGCGTTCCTTCGGCGCAGGTCTTCACGACGATCCTCCGGCCCTCGATCTTACGGGCGTCGAAGGCGTGCAGCGGCTGGCCGAGCTCGAAGAGAACGTAGTTGGTGATGTCCACCAGATTGTTTTTGGGATGAATGCCCGCCGCACGCAGCGCGTTCTGCATCCAGTCGGGCGAAGGGCCGATCTTGCAGCCGGTGATCGTCACTCCCGTGTAACGGGGTGCGGCCTCGGCATTTTCGACCGTGACGCCGATCTCCAACGCATGATCGTCGACCGCGAACGCCGACACGTCGGGCCACAGCACCCGTGCCTCCGCATCGCCCTTAGCGCGCAGATAGGCCGCCAGGTCGCGCGCCACGCCGATATGCGAAGCTGCATCGACGCGGTTGGGCGTCAGACCAACGCCGATCAGGTAGTCGTCCTCGATATGCAGATACTCCTTGGCCGGCATCCCGACTGGTGCATCGGCGGGCAGCTCCATGATACCGTCGTGCGACGCGCCGATCCCCAGCTCGTCCTCGGCGCAGAGCATTCCGAGCGACTCCACGCCGCGGATCTTGCTGCGCTTGATCTTGAACGCCTCGTCGCCTCCTTCGGGGTAGAGCACGGCACCCACCGTGGCGCAGAGCACCTTGAGTCCCTTGCGGCAGTTGGGGGCGCCGCAGACGATCCGCAAGGGCTCCGGAGCGCCCACGTCGACCGTCGTTACGTGCAGATGATCCGAATCGGGATGCTTCTCGCAGGTGAGCACTTCGCCCACGACGACGCCTTGCAGGCCGCCGCGCACGGTCTCGATCTTCTCGAACGACTCCACCTCCAGACCGATGTCCGTGAGGATAGTCGCCATCGCCTCGGCCGACAGGTCGGCGGCGATGTACTTTTTCAGCCAGTTGTAAGAGATATTCATATCGTTTCGAATTTTCTTTCCGATGAAATATAACGGACAAAAATACGAAAAAAATCGGCGAAAACGCTCGGTACGGCCAGAAAAATCGACTGCAAGCAATTCATTCTCTACCGCAGTTTCAAGTTTCCGATTTTTTTCTTATCTTCAACCAACAAAAACGAAAATCATGTATCGCATCCCCCGCATCGACTGCAACGTCGCATGTCCCGCATCGCTCGAAGAGGCCTTCGCACGCACCGTGCGCGAAACGGTCGCCTGCAACAACTGGCCGGCCGATTTCCCCTATGCCCCGCAAGTCGGGTTCCGCATCTTCCACACGGGCGCCGATCTGCTGCTGCGGTTCGACGTCGCGGAACGCTGTACGGCGGCCCGCACGCTCGACGACAACGGCCCCGTATGGACCGACTCCTGCGCGGAGTTCTTTTTCCGCCCCGAAGGGAGCGACTCCTACTACAACTTCGAATGCAACTGCATCGGCACGCTGCTCGTCGGGCACCGGCGCGACCGCACGCAGGCGGAACATGCCCCCGCCGAAGTGCTGCGCACCGTGCGGCGACGCGCGACCTATCCGCACGCTCCGCTGCCGGAAACCGAAGGCGACAACCGCTGGACGCTGACGCTCGCAATCCCCGCCGCCGCACTGTTCCGCGACCGGCTCGCAAGGTGGGACGGCGTACGGGGTGCGATGAACCTCTACAAATGCGGCGACGACCTCTCGTGCCCGCATTACCTCTCATGGCGGCCGGTCGGAACGCCTGCGCCCGATTTCCACCGCCCCGAGTTCTTCGAACCGGTATTTTTCGAACCGAAAAAACAATAAACGTCCGATGAAACCCAAGTACATTCTGGCGCTCGACCAGGGGACGACCTCCTCGCGCGCCGTCCTGTTCAACTCCCGCTGCGAGATCGTCTCGATGTCGCAGCGCCCCTTCAACCAACAGTTCCCGCAACCGGGATGGGTCGAACACAACCCGCTCGAAATCTGGTCAACGCAGTCCTTCGTCATGGAGAACGTCGTCAACAAGGCCGATATCGAATGGAGCGATATCGAAGCGCTGGGCATTACCAACCAGCGCGAGACGACCGTCGTATGGGACCGCCAGACGTCGGAACCCGTCTACAACGCGATCGTGTGGCAGGATCGCCGCACGGCCGACTACTGCGACGCGCTGCGCGAACGCGGTCTGACGGAGCGCATCCGCGAAAAGACGGGATTGATTCTCGACGCCTACTTCTCGGCGACCAAAATCCGCTGGATTCTCGACAACGTACCCGGCGCACACGCGCGCGCCGAGCGGGGCGAACTCTGTTTCGGCACGGTCGATTCGTGGCTCGCATGGCGGCTTTCGGGCGGGCGGCTCCACATCACCGACGTCTCGAACGCCTCGCGCACGATGCTCTTCGACATCCACACCCTCGACTGGGACGACGAACTGCTCGACCTGTTCGACATCCCGCGCTCGATGCTGCCCGAAGTCGTACCCACGAGCGCCGTATACGGCACGACCGACTGCCCGCAGGTACCGGTGCCGATCCCGATCGCCTCGCTGGCGGGCGACCAGCAGGCCGCGCTTTTCGGGCAGCAGTGCATCGCCCCCTTCTCGGCCAAGACGACCTACGGCACGGGATGCTTCATCATGCTCAATACGGGCGACCGGCCCCACGCCTCGGCCAACAACCTGCTGGCCACCGTGGCGTGGCAGCTCGGCGGCAAGACGACCTATGCGCTCGAAGGAAGCGTCTTCGTAGGCGGTTCGGTCATCCAATGGCTGCGCGACGGGTTGAAACTCTTCTCCTCGTCGGCCGATTCGGAACCGCTGGCCGCATCGGTCGAAGATACGGGCGGCGTCTATCTGGTACCGGCACTGACGGGACTGGGCGCTCCCTACTGGGACCCCTATGCCCGCGGCACGATCGTCGGCATCACGCGCGGCACGACCTCCGCGCACATCACCCGGGCGGCGCTCGAAGCGATCGCCTTCGAGGTCGACGACGTGGTACGCGCCATGGCGGCCGATACGGGACACACCTCGACCGAGATGCGCGTCGACGGCGGTGCCGTGGCCAACAGCCTGCTGATGCAGTTCCAGGCCGATCTCACGGGCGTGCGCATCATCCGCCCCTCGGTCATGGAATCCACGGCGCTGGGGGCAGCCATGTTCGCCGGTCTCGCGGTGGGATTCTGGCATTCGACCGACGAAATTTGCGCCCTGCTCAAACCCGACCGCACCTTCTCACCCGAAGCCGCTCCGGCACTCATGGAACAACGCCGCAAACGCTGGCACGAGGCCGTGCGCCGCAGCCGGCATTGGGTCGAAGAGTAACGACAACCGTAAAAACGACTCGTCATGACACCTGTTCTGGCCGAATTCATCGGAACCGCCGTGATGCTGCTTCTGGGCACCGGCGTCTGCGCAAACGTTTCACTGGCCCGCACCAAAGGCAACGGCGCGGGGTGGATCGTCGTCATCGTCACCTGGGCGATGGCCGTCTTCACCGGAGTGGTGATCGCCGGTCCGTACAGCGGCGCACACCTCAATCCTTCGGTCACGCTGGCCTTCGCCGCGACGGGGCAGTTCCCGTGGAGCGACGTGCCGGGCTACGTGCTCGCCCAGATGCTGGGCGGTGCGGCGGGCGCGCTGGCCACATGGCTCTTCTACCGTCCCCATTTCGATCTGGAAGAGAGCCCCGACACCATTCGCGGCGTTTTCTGCACCGCCCCCGCCGTCCGCAACCCGGCATCGAATCTATTGAGTGAGATAATCGCTACATTCGTATTGATTTTCACTATTTTCTATATCACGGAAGGACACCTTGCGTCGACCGAAGGCAACGTCCCTATCGGGCTGGGATCAGTCGGTGCGCTTCCCGTAGCGCTGGTCATCCTGGTCATCGGCGGCGCATTGGGCGGCACGACGGGCTATTCGCTCAACCCTGCCCGCGACCTTTCGCCGCGCATCGTCCACGCGCTGGTCCCGATCCGCCACAAGGGCGGCAGCGACTGGCGCTATGCGTGGATCGCCTCGGTCGGACCGCTGCTCGGGGCGCTGCTCGCCGCAGGAGTTCAAGTGATGATCCGCTCCTGAAACACGAAAGCCGGAATCTCGATTCCGGCTTTCGTGTTCGAACGGGCAGGTATTCCGCAGGCATAGTTTTTGTTTCCGGAGGAGGAAAACGACAAGCCGGATGAGCAAATTCAAACCCCACATCGCCCTGTTGGTGTGCAACATCCTTTGGGCGATGGACTATCCCTTCTACAACATCGTACTGCCCGAGTACGTCCACCCGATGGCCATGGTATCGGGCTCGCTGATCGCAACGGCGCTGCTGTCGCTCATTCCGCTCGCCTGGGAGAAATCCGAAAAGGTGGCACGCACCGACATCCGCAGACTGATCGGGGCCGCACTGCTCATCGGCGTGCTGCGCAAGGCCTTCATCATGTACGGACTCTCGATGACGTCGCCCATCGACGGATCGATCATCGACACGATCGTTCCGCTGCTCGTGCTGGTCGTCTCGGTGTTGTTGGGAATGGATCGCTTCACGAAACTCAAAGTCGCCGGTCTCGCACTCGGCATGGCGGGAGCCGTCGCCGTCGTACTGACGGGCATCTCGGCCGCCCACACCCATTCGCACCTGTGGGGCAACATCCTGATTCTGCTCTGCGCCTGCGTCACGTCGCTCTACATGGTCTGGTTCAAACGGCTGATCGCCAAATACCGAATCACGACCGTCCTGCGCTGGCTCTATTGCACCGCCGCGATCATCGCGCTGCCGTTCGGACTGCGGGCGATCATCCACACCGACTACGCCGCAATCGCGCAACATGCGCTCTTCCCGACCCTGTTCGTGCTGATCGTCCCGACCTATCTGCCCAACCTGATGCTCAACTATGCGCTCAAAACGGTGCAGCCGACCGTTTCGAGCATCTACACCTACCTGCAACCCGTGCTGGCCATCGCCATGTCGGTGGCAATGGGGCTGGACAAGCTGCACCTCGACACGGTGATCTTCGCCCTCGTGATCTTCACGGGCGTGGCACTGGTGCTGCGTTCCTACGCCACGCATCCCGACGCGCCCGCCTCGCGGACGCACTGAGAGGCCCGGCGGCTCCGCCGTTCTACCGCGAACCGATCCAGAGGAAGACCATACCGACGAGGATCAACGCCAGATCGATCGCCTTGGCGCGCAGGTTGCGTTCGCGGAAGAGCAGCGCGCCGAATCCGAACGAGACGACGACCGAGCCACGGCGGATCATCGAGACGACCGAAATCATCGCTTCGGAGTCGCTCAACGCATAGAGATAGCAGAGATCGGCCGCCGACAGAAAAAGCGAAATGAAGGGAATGGCCCAGCTCCAATGGAAGGGCGTCGTACGCCTCCGGCGCGGCCACCAGATCAGCAGCACGGCCGCGGACATCATCCAGAACTGATAGAAGGTATACCAGCTCTGCACGAAGACAGGGTCGAGCCGGCGCGTGATGAACTTGTCGTACAACCCGCTCGCAGCCCCCAGCACGGCGGCCGCGGCGATGCAGTAGATCCAGACGTCGTGACGGAAATCGACCCCTTCCCTGCGGCTCGACCGGCTCAGCAGAAAGAGCGATCCTATGGCCAGCACCACGCCGACCCACTGATACCCGTTGAGCCGCTCGCCGAAGATCAGCATGGCCCCCACGAGCGTCATCACCGGCCGTGTGGCGTTGATCGGCCCGACGATCGTCAGCGGCAGATGTTTGATGCCGAAATAGCCGAATACCCACGAAGAGAGTACGATGCACGATTTCAACACGACGAGCAGGTGAGCGTGCAGATCGCCCGCAGGACAGCGCAGGGGCGTCGCGTCGAACCATCCCCAGCCGCCGGCCGTCGAGAGGATCGTCGGCAAGAACAACAGCGACGAAAAGAGGGTATTGAGCAGCAGCACCGGCAGCACGGCATTGTCGCGCAAAGCCTGCTTCTTCGCCACGTCGTACAATCCCAGCAGCAGCGCCGAGGTAAAAGCCAGCAGCAACCACATGGGGCGGCTACATCAGGTCTTCGCCGTAGACGGCGCCGGGCAGGTCGTGGAGGTTGTAGCGCGACGCCATCGACATGCCGTAGGCACCGGCCGACTTGATCGTCAGCAGGTCGCCGCGCACCGAACGGCGCAGGCTCACGTTCTCGTCGAACCGGTCGGTCGACTCGCAGGCCGTGCCGACGACCGTGTACTTGTCCGTGCGGTCGGTTTCGGCCGTGATGTTTTCGATGTTGTGGTAGGAGCCGTAGAGCGCGGGGCGGATCAACTCGGTCATCGAGGCGTCGACGATCAGCAGCTTGCGCCCCGTGGCGGTCGTCTTGTTGAACAGCACGCGCGTGATGAGTTCGCCGCACTCGCCGACGATCGACCGGCCGAATTCGAAATGCACCTCGCGGTCGCCGACCCGCAGATGGTTGTGGACGATGGCGAACAACGACGCGAAGTTGGGGATCGGCTCGTTTTCGGGCATGTCGTAGTTGATGCCCAGACCGCCGCCCACGTCGACGAAACGGAACGAAAAGCCCAGCCGTTCGAGGTTCTCGACGATGACGTTGACCTTCTGGCACATGTTCTCGAAGACGTGCAGTTCGCGGATCTGCGAACCGATGTGCAGGTGAACGCCCACGATGCGCAGGTGTTTCAGCGAACGGATCCGCTCGGCGTTGTCCAGAATCTCTTCGTAGGAGATGCCGAACTTGCTGTCGGCCTGACCCGTATCGATGCAGTGGTTGGTCTTGGGATCGATGTCGGGATTGACGCGCAGGGCGACCTCCACCGTACGTCCCGCCTCGGCGGCCATCGCGTCGAGCACGAGCAGCTCCTCGATCGACTCGCAGTTGATCGCCATGATCTCCTGCTCGATGGCGTAGCGCAGCTCCTTGTCGCGCTTGCCCACGCCGGCATAGACGATGCTCTTCGGGTCGAAACCCGCCTCGATCGCCTTCTGCACCTCGTTGCCCGACGCGCAGTCGACGCCCAGCCCGTATTCGCGGATGATCGCAAGCAGACGGTCGTCGTAATTGGCCTTGATCGCGTAGTGCACCTTATAGTTGTACCGTTTCGACTCGTTGACCACGCTTTCGAGCGTCTGGCGCAACAACTCCGTGTCGTAAAGGTAGAAGGGGGTCTCCATGTCCCGCAAGCGGGAAGCGATACGTCTGCTTAACATAATCCGAATCTATTTAAATTAACTAACCTGCAATCAATTGGGCGATCACGAAGAGCGCCAGCGTGAGACTCGCCAACCCGTTGAGCGTGCCGAAGGCGATGCCGATGTTGCGCTGGCGCGAGGGGGTCACCAGCAGATGTTCCGCCGCGAGAATGGCCACGAACAACGCCTCGCCCGTCCACAGCAGCGCCCCCTGCGGACAATAGCTGCCGAACCACAGGAGCGCGCCCACGCTGACCGCATGGAGCGCCACGCTGATCGCGAGCGCCGTGCGCAGCGAAAACCGCTGGGGAATGGAGTGCAGGCCGTGCGCGCGGTCGTAGTCGGCGTCCTGCAAGGCATAGATGATGTCGAATCCCCCGCACCACGTCAGCACGAGCAGCGCCAGCACGCACGGCTCCCAGTCGAAACGCCCCGTCAGGGCGATGTAGGCACCGACGGGCGCGATCGAGAGCGACAGCCCCAGCACCAGATGCGCCGCCCAGGTGAAGCGTTTGCAATAGCTGTAACCCATGATGACGGCCAGCGCCACGGGCGACAGCAGCGCCGTCAGGCGGTTGATCGTCGCAGCGCACGCCACGAAGAGCAGAGCGTTGACCGCGACGAACGTCAGCGCCCGGCGGGGCGAGATCACGCCGGCGGGAATCTCCCGACCGGCCGTGCGGGGATTCGCGGCATCGATGCGCCGGTCGGCCCAGCGGTTGAATCCCATGGCCGTATTGCGTGCGAAGACCATGCACAGCACCACCTGCACCAGCGGCACGCACCACCACAGCGGTACCGGACAGACCTCCGCCAGCGCATATTTCCACATGGCATAGGCAAAGGCCATGAGCGCGAAGGGCATGGCGAAAATCGTGTGCTGGAACTTCACCAGACGCATATAGTCGGCAAATCGAGGCATTTCCGTAAGGGTTAACTCCGGCAAAGGTATGCAAAATAGCGATTCGGACGACCGTTCGACGGAAGAAAATCGCGCGGAAGGCCGGAAAAGACCGCCGGCATTTGGCGATTTTAAATCCGTATCGTATCTTTGTCGTGGATAAACCGCCCGCAGCGACGGCCCCGACCGAACCGATATACGCGGTTCCGCGATCCGGTCCGCACGCCCCGAAGCGGGAGAGACAAAACAAGCGGATTTACATGAAGAACATACGCAATTTTTGCATCATCGCCCACATCGACCACGGCAAAAGCACGCTGGCCGACCGGCTGTTGGAAAAAACCAACACCCTGAACCAGCGCGAGATGCAATCGCAGGTACTCGACGACATGGACCTCGAACGCGAGAAGGGCATCACCATCAAGAGCCACGCCATCCAGATGGAATACGCCGCGCGCGACGGCGAGCGGTACGTGCTCAACCTGATCGACACGCCGGGACACGTCGACTTCTCCTACGAGGTGTCGCGCGCGATCGCCTCGTGCGAAGGGGCGCTGCTGGTGGTCGACGCCACGCAGGGCATCCAGGCACAGACGATTTCGAACCTCTATCTGGCCGTCGGGCACGATCTGGAAATCATCCCCGTACTCAACAAGATCGACGTCGACTCGGCGATGATCGACGAGGTGACCGACCAGGTGATCGACCTGATCGGCTGCAAGCGCGAAGACATTCTGCTCGCTTCGGGCAAAACGGGGCAGGGCGTCGAGGAGATACTCGAAGCCATCATCGCCCGCATCCCCGCACCGAAGGGCGACGACAACGCCCCGTTGCAGGCGCTCATTTTCGACTCGGTATTCAACCCCTTCCGGGGTATCATCGCCTATTTCCGTGTCTTCAACGGCTCGATCCGCAAGGGCGAGCACGTCAAATTCATCAACACCGGCGCCGAATACGACGCCGACGAGGTGGGGGTGCTCAAACTCAAAATGTCGCCGCGCGACGAGATCCGCTCGGGCGACGTGGGCTACATCTGTTCGGGCATCAAGAACTCGGCCGAGGTGAAGGTCGGCGATACCATCACGTCGGTGGCGCGCCCCAGCCGCGAGGCGATCGCCGGCTTCGAGGACGTCAAGCCCATGGTCTTCGCGGGCGTCTATCCCGTCGTGGCCGACCAGTACGAGGATTTGCGCGCTTCGCTCGAAAAGCTGCAACTCAACGACGCCTCGCTGACCTTCGAACCGGAGAGCTCGCTGGCGCTCGGCTTCGGCTTCCGCTGCGGCTTCCTCGGCCTGCTGCACATGGAGATCATCCAGGAGCGTCTCTACCGCGAGTTCGACATGGACGTCATCACCACCGTGCCCAACGTCTCGTACCGCATCACCACCACCTCGGGCGAGGAGTTGGAGGTACACAACCCCTCGGGACTGCCCGAAATCACGAAAGTGGCCAAGATCGAGGAACCCTATATCCTGGCGCAGATCATCACCAAAGCCGACTTTCTGGGCAATGTCATCAAGCTCTGCATCGACAAGCGCGGCGTACTGAAAAACCAGACCTTCATCACCACCGACCGCGTGGAGATCAATTTCGACATGCCGCTGTCGGAGATCGTCTTCGACTTCTACGACAAGCTCAAATCGATTTCGAAGGGCTACGCCTCGTTCGACTACCACCGCACGGGCTATCAACTCTCGAAGCTGGCCAAGCTGGACATCCTGCTCAACGGCGAGCCGGTCGACGCGCTCTCGTCGCTCATCTACGCCGACCACGCCTACGACTTCGGCCGCAAGATGTGCGAAAAGCTCAAGGAGCTGATCCCGCGCCAGCAGTTCGACATCGCCATTCAGGCGGCTATCGGCGCCAAGATCATCGCCCGCGAAACGGTGAAGGCCGTGCGCAAGGACGTGACGGCCAAGTGCTACGGCGGCGACATCTCGCGCAAACGCAAGCTGCTCGAAAAACAGAAGGCGGGCAAGAAGCGGATGCGGCAGATCGGACAGGTGCAGGTGCCGCAGTCGGCCTTCCTCGCCGTGCTGAAAATGGACTAACCGGCGTCTCCGGCCGCCGCGGCCGGCGCGATACCATAACACGCCTTCGCTATGAAAAAGACCATCATCGATCTCTTCGAGGATTCCGTCGGGAAATACGGCGGGAAAACATTTCTGCTCGAAAAACGCCACCACAGGTTCGAGCCGACGACCTATGCCGAAACCCGCGAACTGGCACTCGAAGTGGGTGCGGGACTGGCCGCCTCGGGCATCCGCCCGGGCGACAAGGTAGCCATCCTGGCCGAGGGCAGCAACGCATGGATCATCTCCGAACTGGGCCTTTTCTACGCCGGAGCCGTCAGCGTCCCCCTCTCGGTCAAGCTCGAAGAGTCGAACGACCTGCTCTTCCGGCTGCGGCACGCCGAAGTCAAAGCGCTCTTCGTCTCCAAACACCAGCTGCCCAAGATCCGCCGCATCCGCGCCGAACTGCCGCAGATCGAGCTCGTCGTCGTATTCGGCCACATTGCGCTGGAAGCGGGGGAGACGGCCTACGGAACGCTCCGAAAACTCGGCCGCGACTACCTCGCAAAACACCGCGAGGAGTTCCTGAAAATCGGGCAGGCGATCCGCAACGACGATTACGCCACGATCACCTACACCTCCGGCACGACGGCCGATCCCAAAGGCGTGATCCTCACGCACCGCAACTATACGGCCAACGTCGAGCAGTCGCTCACGCGCATCGACATCCCGCCGTACTACCGCACGCTCATCATTCTGCCGCTCGACCATTGTTTCGCCCATGTCGTGGGATTCTACATCATGATCGCCTGCGGCGCCACGGTGGCCACCGTGCAGATCGGCCGCACGCCGATGGAGACGCTCAAAAACATACCGGTCAACATCCGCGAAGTCCGGCCGCACTTCCTGCTGTCGGTTCCGGCGCTGGCCAAGAATTTCCGCAAAAGCATCGAATCGTCGATCCGCGCCAAAGGCCGCATGACCGAAGGGCTGTTCCGGCTGGCGTTGAAGACGGCATACGCCTACAACGGCGACGGTTACCGCCGCGGACGCGGCTGGCGATGCGTCCTGCGACCTGTCGTAGCACTGTTCGACGTCACGCTCTTCCCCAAGGTGCGCAAAGCCTTCGGCGGAGAACTGCGTTTCTTCGTCGGCGGGGGAGCGCTGCTCGATGCGGAACTGCAACGTTTCTTCTACGCCGTCGGGATGCCGATGTTCCAGGGCTACGGTCTCTCGGAAGCGACACCCGTCATCTCGACCAACTCGCCCCGGCCCCGCAAATGCCGCTTCGGCTCGTCGGGCACGCTGGTACAGCCGCTCGACTGCCGCATCCTCGACGAAGAGGGTCGCGAAGTTCCTCTCGGTCAGAGAGGCCAAATCGTCGTCCGCGGCGAGAATGTCATGGCCGGTTACTGGAAAAACCCCGAAGCGACGGCCGACACCGTGCGCGACGGCTGGCTCCATACGGGCGACATGGGCTACCTGACCGACGACGGATTCCTCTATGTGCTGGGACGTTTCAAAAGCCTGCTGATCGCCTCCGACGGCGAAAAATACAGCCCCGAAGGCATGGAGGAGGCGATCGCCGACGCATCGCAGCTGATCGACCAGATCATCGTCCACAACAACCAGAATCCCTACACGGTCGCCATCGTCGTTCCCAACCGCGACGAACTGCGGCGGCGTTATCAAACCTGCGGGAACGATCTCGCCGCATTGGCGCGGGAGGTCGCAGGCGAGATCGACGCTTTCCGTGCGGGCGGAGTCCATGCCGGCGAATTCCCCGACCGCTGGCTGCCGTCGGCCGTCGCCATCGTCGACGAAGCGTTTACCGAGCAGAACGGACTGGTCAACAGCACGATGAAGGTCGTTCGCAGCAGGGTAGAGGAGCACTTCCGCGACCGGCTGGATGCGCTTTACACTCCCGAAGGAAAACGTCCCGACAGCGCACAGAACCTCGCTTCGCTGAAAAAACTGGTGGAATAAAGCCTCCCTTACCGAAATACGGGGACGGATCGTTGCGGTTCGTCCCCGTTCGGTTTACCGGCGAAGCCTGCCGCACACGATCCGGCGGCGCGACCGCTCCCAGAACAGGAACAGCCGTCCGGCAAAAATTTTACGGCATCGGACCGTCCCGTCGCAACAGCCGGTCTTCTCACGCCCCGTCCCGACAGACCGCGACATCGTACAAAAATTATGTGTCGAGAGACGGATTCTACCCGCAGGAACGGTACAACAAGATAACACCATACGATCGATTCCGATTTTTTTTTTCGGGCGACGCCCCATAAAAATGCGAAACCAGTTGGAGATTCACCGTTTTTTTATTACTTTTGTCCTGCTTTCGGAGTTTTTCCATCGAAAAGCGGCATGCAATGCGGGAGTAGCTCAGGGGTAGAGCATCAGCTTCCCAAGCTGAGGGTCGCGGGTTCGAATCCCGTTTCCCGCTCAGGGCTTCTTTGAAAGGAGGAGAAAAGTCGAGTAAAAAACCTTATGTATCAGCGATATGTAAGGTTTTTTCGTTTTTTAGGCGATGTATTCGAGCGCATAAAAAAGCAGGTTACTCAGACCTAAATCGTGACCTGTTTCGCTCGAACCGAAAAGAGGTCACGATTTACGACCGATGCGTTGAATTACATCGTTTTGCGTCCAATAATCTCTATGCTGCATACGTTTAACCGATTCAACCCATGCAGCATGATGAAACGCACGACATTCAGCGTGGTCTTCTTCTGCAAGAAGACGAAACTCACGAAGAAGGGCAAAGCACCGATCTATGCCCGAATCACGACCTCCGGCCAAATTTCCGAAATCCACACGCAGTGTCAGGCCGTACCGGAATATCGGAACCAGCGTTTGGAACGCGGTCTCCACGCAGTTACCGCAAGGTATTCGCCCGAAAAACACGATCACCGAGCAGATCGAGAATCTGAAAGGGCAGCAAGAAACGCTGCCGGTAGATGTTAGATATTACAGCTTTGCAGGCGCAGTGGAAGGCCGTGCGGACGGACTATGACGCCATCGACGAACAATGACGAAAGAAGAAAGAGGAGCCGGCGAAAGCCGAGGAACCTGCGCAGCCCCGCCGCGGGATCGAAGCCGGCAAACTCAAAGGTATGGACGTAGATGCCACGGCCGAAGCCGTCGAGCGAATCGGAACGTTGTTCCACGATCCGAACCCTTGCAATACGAAAAGCAGATCACAGACTCGCAGGGGATAATTGCCGACAAGTACCAGCGAATCGGAAAACTGCAACAAGAGATTAAACGATGCACACCGGATATGAGAAAGAGGTCGCCAACCTTAAACAGAAGGCACAACAGCTATTGAAAACATCCGTCCGCATCGATAACCTGTTCCCGCACGAAAGGGACTGTCGAAATGGGAAAACTATTGCAAGACCATCGGGCCGAGCGGGGGCAAGTTCACAGCAAACGCAACAGACGCCCCGTGGTTCGAACAGCAACGAAAGGAATTTGACCAGAAAATCGGAACCGACATCGAACGAGCGGAGGAAAGGCCGGAAATGGAGATTTCACCACAAAGCGGGTCGGAACGAAAAGGCTGTCCCGCTTTCATTTTTCACTCAAACAAATGGCCCCAAATTGAAATAACATTGTTCAGAATCAATATTGATTTTCAGAATTTTTTTACCGAAATTTGCTTTCGCAACAGCTCGAAAAAAGAAGACGGCAATTGCATTTTCCGGATATGTTTTCTACATTTGCATTGACATATTGGAACCACGGAAAGTGTAAGTTTATTCTTGACTGGACGAACGTAGGAAATTCATCAGTGAAAAGAATAGGCGAATATCTTCTTACGTCGTATCCTTCGGGGTATAGGCGTGGGGCTGTTGCTTATTTTTTCACGAAGGTAATCCTACGACCTGTCCAGTTGAAATAAGTTTTCGGCACCACGCTTTTCTTTTTGTTAAAGCCGCCGAGGTGCGGACGGCATTTTTCGAAACTTATGAAAAAATTGATTTTGTTGGCGTGCATCATATTGTGCGCCGGGAGTGCGTCGGCACGGCGAGTGGGCGTCTACTGCTTCTTTGCCGACGGAGCGAATGCCGTCTATGAAGACGAGAATCTCAAAGTCATGATCGGAATCGACGGCGGACACTCCTGTTGGATAGTGGCAAACAAATCGGACCGAACGCTCTACATAGACAAAGGAAATTCATTTTCTTACAAAAACAATACGCCGACTTGCCTTTTCACCAATGCATCCTACACGAGCGGTAAGGAGAAAAACTCGGGCGTCGGAATCAATCTGGGAAGTGTCGCCAATGCTGTCGGAATCGGAGGGATTGCCGGAACACTCATGAACGGCATGAACGTCGGCGGAGGACGTACTACACAAAATTCGACGACGATTCAAGAACAGCGTGTGTTAGCACTCGCCCCTAAGGCGGTCTACAAACTTTGCGATTGGACAATCGATGCTTCCGACTTCGCCCAGATAAGCTTCCGCCCCCGTAAAATCGGCCGGACATGGCATTTCGAGAATACGAACACGCCCTATTCGGTACGAGGCGTATTGCGTTATTCTCAAACGGAAGATTTCGCGGAAACACAGGATATAACAGTGTCGAACTATGTTAACGACATTGTGCTGGACAAACGCCAAAGCCTCCGTAAATTCAAAAAGGCCCGAGTCGTCAATAATCCTATTTATGCAAATCGTAGTTTTTGCGTTTTCCTTGAAGGGCAAAATTACGCTGCAACCGCATACCTCGTCGGAGGCTGCCTCGCTGTTGGAGTCATTGCAGGAGCAGTAGCAGCGTCCGCCTAATTCGAAGGTAGAGAGAGAGGTAGTTTAAGTCAACATATAAAACTCTTTATCTTCCCGATTACCTCCTGAGACAAAAATATAATACGGAAACCTCCAAAAACAGATCGGTTCAAAACAGATTAAAATTATTTCCATCCATAAAAACAAATTCTTATAACCCGTCAACGGAATCGAATCAGCGTATTTAGTTCCGTCGGCGGGTTATGGAATAATATCCGGCGAACGAATATTCCTGTTATCGTGATTAGTTATCCAGAGCGGTAAAGCACGGCGCGAATAACGGAAAGATGAACCGTCGCCAAATCATATAATCAGCAAGTAATATCCGTCAAACGGCTGTTTCTTTGAAACAGCCGTCGACTGAGCAAGAGGAGGGGGGGGGCGGCTGATAATTCTTCGAAAATCAAGATTCGGGAAACAGCCGGACAAGAAAACGCAAAAAAGCAGAGTTTACGACTGCGTTTCCATATCGTCACCTGTCCGATTTTACGAACGTATTCATACTATACGGACATTTATTTGCGCCCTATTCCACCGCGATAGGTTAAGATATTTACAGACCGCCACCCTGAATTTCAGGGTCGTCGGACGCACCGCCCCTTCCAAATCCGAAAAACACCGAGACCAGCTTCCGTCCCCAACCGCTATCGCGTATCAGCTACGATGCCCAGTCCCTGCGTCTCGCACCATAGCCACGCCTTCGTGTCGGCCGTCTTCACCACCTCGAATTCGGCACTGCCGGCTTTCAGAGCGAACCCCGTACCCTCGTAGCGTGCGACTATCGTCACGCCGCTCTGTGGACGGGAAGAGAAGGTGCACGCCAGCACGCTGCTCTGCTCCGTATTCTGGATGCGGAGCGTCGTTCCCTCGCTGTCACGCACCAGCTGATCCGCTGTGCGGCAGAATACCCGCACGGGCACACCGTCGCTGTAAAGTCCGTATTCGGTCGCCGCAGCGAGAAATGCCTCGCACTCGGGTGAACCGTTTTCCACGGTCTCACCGCCCTTCTCGCAGGCGGTCATCACTGCGGCGACCGCTAAAACAGCCGCAATTTCCATGCGGAACGCTATATTTCCCATCACTTATTCTACTTTGATATACTTCGTTATAATCTCCGTGCGACCGCCGTCGGTCACGCGTAACTCGACTTCATGTTCGCCGGCCGCAAGCCGCACGACGCTCTCGGTAGTCGCCTCGCCGTCGACCGCCCAGCTCAACTGCGCCTCGTCGGAGACGTTGATCGCTTTCAGCAATACAGGCGCTCCGACGGCATACTCCGACTGCAAAGCCATGCCTGCATAACGGCCGCTCTGTGCCGCCGTCGTGAAATAGGCGATCCGATAGCTCCGCTCCGCCTGGCCGGAAAGCTCGGCGATCCGTACGACATAGTCCTTTTGCCGTTCCAAATCATCGATATCGAACTGCGACTCGGCGACCGTCTCCGTACCGATATAGAAAGCCGAATCCATCGGCCGCCACTGCACGCGCCACGCTTCGGCTTCCGAAGCACTCCACGTCACGAAGGCCGAACGCTCGAATGGCTGCACGGCAACCTCGAACGTCCCGTCGCCCCGATCGAACTCGTCGGATCGGAGCAGCGGCACTTCGAGCAGCGTCATGCCCTCCGTTACCGTCGCCGGCACGGCCTGCTCCGGATACCCTTCGCATGTGAGCAGCAGCGAATAGTCGCCTGCCGTCACTTCGTCCACCTCACTTGTGAAGCAGCCGTCGTCGCCGCTGACGAAAGCCGCGACTCGCTCGCCGTCGGCGTCGGACATCTCGATCGTCGCACCGGCCGCTGCCTCGCCTTTCCCGTTACATACACGACCGCGCAGCATCCGTCCGTCGACCACCTCTATATCGAACGCCGCAGCCGCACCAGTCGATCCGGCAACGGCACGTACGGTTGTCATACCCGCCCGCAGGCAATGCACGACACCCTCGCCGTCGACCGAAGCGACCGTTTCGTCGGAACTGCTCCACGCCAGCTCCCCGACGGCACCGGAGGGCATCACGATAGCGCGCAGGAGAATCGTGTCGCCCGCAACTGTCCGCTGGCGCCCCTCGATACGAACGTCCTCGATACTTCCTTCGGCCATACGCACCGAGAAACGGATGACGCCCTCCGGGGATTCCGAGATGTCGTACAGTTCGGCCGCCGGCGAGGCACCCGACCAGCTCTGCGCTGCCGGCCGGCTGGCGGCCGAGAACTCCGTGTTTCCGGTCTCGCCGGGATAGGGCATGAACGCCTCATAGCCGTCACCCGAATCGGGACGCGCCGTCACGAGGCGGAAACAGGGATGGCCGGCCACGTCATTAGGCATATTGTAAGTCCAACGGTCGCGGGCCGAGTATCCTTCGACGATCCGCTGCGAACGGTCGACGTGGTAAATCAACATGCCGTGTCCTTTGAGCGCTCTGTCCCATCCCGTCTGCTGACGGTTTTCGAGCAGGAAAAATTCACCTTCGGTATCGGTCGCAATCAGGTAGGCCTCGTTTTGCTGAATGGGATTGAGTTCGTAGTCGCCCGAACGGGTGAGCGTCGTCGGGGTCAGCCATCCCGCCATCATGCGCTCCATCGCCGTGAGCGACGGCGGCGTGCGGCCTCCGTCGTTCCGACTGCCCTGACACATGAGCGACCAGTTGAAGACGCCGACTCCCGTACCGAAATCGCTACCGTTCGTATCGTAGAAATCGGGCCAGCCGAGCACATGACCGAACTCGTGGCAGAAGGTTCCGATGCCGGCCATGCAGCTGTCGAAATCGGGCCAGCCGCTCAGCTCCGACGTACAGGCGTAGACGCACAGCTCCTTGCCGCCGAGCATCTCGCCCGGATAGGATATTTCACCCCGGTGCGGCCATACGGTATTCATACCGCCGCCGTCGGATTCGTTGTGACCGGCATAGTAGACGAAGACGTTGTCGATTTTACCGTCATTGTCGAAATCGTACTGAGAGAAGTCGACGCCGGCACGCTCCGCCTTGCGGCAGGCCTCGATAATCATTCGTTCGGCATTCTCGTCGCGATAATCAGTATTGGCGCCGTAATAAGCGACGGGATGGTCGAGCGTCACAGGACCCACCACGTCGAAGGTCGGGCGGAACCGTCCTCCCGAGTTATCGAGGTAGTAGTCACGCGCACTGCCGAGCGCTCCGTTGTCAGAATACCCCTCCTCATTGAGCATCCGTTCGAAAGCACGCTGCGGATCGGGCACCGTGAAACCGACGTCACTGAACGCTGCCAGAATCACCACCGAACGGATTTCGCCCGTCGTAGGGAATCCCGTTTCCAGTCCGGCACGCGTCTCGCTGCGCAGCCTATGCGCGCGAGCGCGCAACGCCGTCGCCACCACGCCCGGGCGCAACGTCTCCAACACCCGGCGTTCGTCGGCTGTGCGGCAGCCGCGCTCAGACACGCGGACATTGCTGCGCACGGGACGGCCGTCACGCTCGACCAGATAATAGTAGAAACCATCGGGACCCTGATCGACGGAATAACCATCGGAGGTGACAGCATAGTGGAAAAACTCGTCGCCGCAAATTCGCAGCGACAGCGTCGTGCCGTCCGCCTGCCGCACACGGGCAAGCCTGCCGGTATCCGCCGCCCGTAGCGATGTCGGCACGCATATCATTGCGACGGCCAGCACGCATGTCGCAAACCGTACAATCGTTTCGTTCGCTCGATTCATAAATGACGATACATGATAGCAGCACGAGGAGTGCCGCATCGGTTCGAGTAGCTAATGTACGAAAAAAAATTGAAACGAACGTTTTTTATGATTTTTTATTATATTTGTGCGAAACGCATACCGACGCGACACCTCTGCCGGCGGTCGTCCCCAATGCCTGCGGAGAGTATGCGTTCCGTGTCCCTTGACAATATCTTCATATATTATATGTTATGAACAAACTGTACCCAAATCACCGGAGAACGTGGCGCCGCACGGTGACCCGTCTCTCCCTGAACGGCCTTGTTTCGCTATCGGCCGTTACAGGTCTGTTTATCGCCCCGTCATGTTCGACGACCGAACCGGAGGGGGGGGGTGAAACGAACCTGCGCATCACACTGGCGCCGAGCATTACGACGCGCGTCACCGGAACGGCCTTCGACGAGGAGGACGCTATCGGCCTGAGCGTCGTACCGTGGAGCGATGGCCGCGAACAACCTCTTTCAAGTTCGCGCTGGGAAGACAACGTGAAGTTCGTCTACCGCGACGGACAATTCGTTTCATCGGCAACTGCCTACTTCCCCGATGCCACGACGGCCAATACCTTCTACGCCTACTATCCCTATAATCAGACCGGATTCCGGTCCAATACCTCGTCGCTCGCCGTCGCTGTCGCGACCGACCAAAGCGACGCCGCGAGCCGTACGGCTTCGGACTGGATGGTCGCTGTCACGCGCAACGTGAAGCCGGACGGGCAGGCTGTTCCCGTCGCTTTCCGTCATATCCTGAGCCTCATGCAGATCCGTATGACGGCAGGCGACGGCGTCACTGCCGACGAGCTGCTCGAAGCCGAGGTGCTCCTCAAAGATTTTTGCAGTACGGCACTCTACGATGTCGATGCCGAGACATTCGGCGAGCCGGCCGACGTGACCGACATCCGTCCCTACGGCACGACGCGAATCGAGGGCGACTACGTCACCGGCCTTTCGGCCGTCGTAGTCCCGCAGACACGCGAAGCGGGCGAGACGGTCATCTATTTTACATTCAAAGGCAAGACAATGGCCTACAAACCCAGTTCGGAATTCACCTTCGAGCCGGGCAAGAGCCATCTCTTCACCGCTACAATCGGCATGACGCCGCAGGGCCCGACGCTCGCCGTCAGCGCCCAAATCGACGATTGGCAGGAGGGCGGCGTCATTACGGGCGATGCCTCCAAACCCGAGTTGCCCTCTGTCAGCGACTACGATGGCAACACCTATCCCGTCATCGAAATCAACGGCGTGAAGTGGCTCGCCGCCAACCTCCGCACCACGCACTACAACGACGGCACGGAGATACCGGTCGTCGACGGCGGCACGGACGCATGGGACGCACTGACCGCGCCCGCCGCCTGCATCACGGAGAATAACGCGGACTATCGTGAAAAATACGGCCTGCTCTACAACTATTATGCGGTCGAGAAGGGCGACCTCTGCCCGAAAGGCTGGAAAGTTCCCTCCAAAGAGGAGCTGGGGCTGCTGCCGTTCAACGACGAGAAAGGCGCCTATTCGCTGATGGCGCCCGACGAGAATTGGAGCAGCGGTTACAATCCGACCAATACGACAGGCTTCTCCGCATTGCCGGCCGGCATGTCCGTCGGCAACGGCTGGATGACGGGCGACGCCTACTTCTGGAGTTCGACCTGCGACGATACGCAGACCTTTCCTGCATCCTATCTCTATCTGGCGATGTATTCTGGTATAGACACGCATTACAAATACGCAGGCATGTCCATCCGTTGCATCGAAGACGAAGATGTTCCGGAACCCGAGCCGGAACCCGAACCGACAGAGACGGTCAAGGACATCGACGGCAATGAATATCCCGTCGTGAAAATCGGCGACTTCTACTGGATGGCATCCAACCTCAAAACACAGCATCTGAACGACGGCACGCCGATTCCCGTCATCGAAGGCGGCTGCTCCGCATGGGACGGACAGACCGAGCCTGCCGCATGTATCTTTATGAACAAGAGCGAAAACGAGGAAAAATACGGTCTGCTCTACAACTTCTATACTGTTGCGACTGGGAAACTCTGTCCCGAAGGCTGGACGGTGCCCGACTGGGAGCAGACGGACGCTTTGCCTTACGGTTCTATTGCTCAGAATGTCGCCCTGATGGCACCCGACGATAACTGGACGGCACTCGCCTCCGACCCGACCAATACGACAGGGTTCAGCGCACTGCCGGGCGGCAACTCGTCGTGGGCCTTCTGGGAAAGAGGCAGCGCCTATTTCTGGACATCCTACACAAGCGACAGCGGGCCGGCCAGTTTCACGCTCGGCGGAACGACCATGATTTCTCAGTCGTATTACGAAAGCGCCGGCTTGTCTGTCCGCTGCATAAAAAAGGCCGAACCCGAACCAGAGCCCGAACCCGCAGCGACGGTTAAGGACATCGACGGCAACGAATATCCCGTCGTGGAGATCGGCGGCCTAACGTGGATGGCTGCAAACCTCAAAACACTGCATCTGAACGACGGCACCGAAATTCCTATCGGCAAGGGACAGGAGGCATCGTGGGATACCTTTACGACTCCTACTGCCTGCGACTTCATGGACAAGACCGAGAACCGAGCCACTTACGGTCTGCTCTATAATTTCTACACCGTCGACACAGGCAAAATCTGCCCCGAAGGATGGACGGTACCCGACTGGGACCAGATGCAGTCGCTGCTCGACGCCGTACCCAAAGCGGCAGATCTTATGGCGCCCGACAGCCGGTGGAACCACTACAATCCTACCAACGCTTCCGGATTCGGCGCCCTGCCCGGCGGCATCCAATCCTATTATTATTGGCTGACATCCGATGCCGGCATCTGGACATCCTATAAAGGAGACGATAGCCCTGGATACCTCTATCTGTCCAACATGCCCTACATTGCGCAATCCTACCTCTACTCGGGCATGTATGTCCGCTGCATAAAATCAACGAATACAAGCGATTTATGAAACGATACAGCTATCATTTGCGACTACTCGCCCTCGCATGGGCGGGAGTCCTGCTCGTCGGCGCCACAGCATGTGGCGACGGCGACGATCCGAACGAAACGCCGGAGCCGCCCGCCACGCAGCCTGTACTCATCGACGGCAAGTTCTCCTCATGGAACAGTATGTCGGCCGACGGCATCTTCGACGACGGTGCAGCCATCGGTCTCTTCGCCGTCGAGGGCGCATTCACGGCCGATGCACCGCGCTACATCAACAATGCGCGTCTCACGTTGAAGGAGGGCCTGTTCCGAAGCGCAGCCTCACTCATGCTCAAACCTTCGGCCGGTACGCTGGCAGCCTATACCCCTCATGCCGACCGGATGCCCCTCGCCGGCACGACGGCGACCGTCACGGCTGCGGCCGACCAATCGGCCGCAGCAGACTTCGCCGCTGCCGATTTCATGGCCGCGACGGCACTCGTTCCAGCCGACCAGCAGGGAGCCGTGCAGATGACTTTTCACCGCATGTTCTCGCGCATCGACCTTTCGTTCACGACGGCTGGTGAACCCACGCTCGATGAGTTGGCCGATGCCAAGGTCACTTTGACGTTAGACCTGTCCGCCGACGTGGACTTCGCGACGGGTAGCGTTACGGGATCGTCGAATCCACAAACAACGACACCCAATGGCACGCTGGTGCCCGACGGATCGACGATCAAGGGACTTTCGGCCATCGTCGCACCGCAGCGGATCGCAGCCGACGAAGCGGTGCTCAATCTCAAAGTCGGAACATTCGAAGCCTCCTACCCGTTGGGCAAGGAACTGACGCTCAAAGCCGGTATGCAGTACGACTTCGCCATTACGGTGGGGCAGGCCGTACCGGATATTACCGTCACGGTGGACGTCACCGAGCATGAATGGACGGAGGGTACGTCGGTCGAGGAGACTGTCGAAGTCGACGACAACATGCCCAAGTCAATCACCGACATCGAGGGCAACAGCTATCCCGTCGTGAAAATAGGCACGCAATATTGGATGGCCGCCAACCTCGCCACGACTCGGTATAACGACGGTACGCCCATCACGCGAATGGACGACGCCGAAATGTGGACGAACAACGGAACGACTCGCACGGACGCCTACTGCTACCCGAACGGCGAGTCGGCCAACGTCGAACGCTACGGTCTTATTTACAATTACTACGCGGTAGCCACCAACAAACTTTGCCCCGAAGGGTGGCATGTGCCCACCATCGATGAAATCCGCATGACCATCGAACTGTTGGGCGGTGAAGATATCGCCGGCGACAGGATGAAGAGCGACTCGGGCTGGAAATACAAGGGAGAAGAAAACCCCGCTTATCAGGGTACCAACAGCAGCGGCTTCAACGGACTGCCTGCCGGTTCGCGCGAGGATAACGGCGCGTACTGGCAATTCGAAAGCTATGGCTATTGGTGGAGCAGTTCAGCAGTGGGGGCTTCACAGGCCAATGGGTTCTATCTCTACTACAACCGCCCGACAGTGTATGTCACCTCGCCGCAGCAGCGAACCGGCTACTCCGTCCGTTGCATCCGTTACAGAAACTAAACACCGCACGATTATGGACAAAAAACAATATAATAGCATTTGGGCAGGTTCGTTAGCCTTGCTCCTGCTTGCAGGCAGTTGCAGCAAGAGCGATGAAACGGCGGCGCCGGAGCCAGCCGACGGTCGGATTGTCGTCCGCGCCCTTGCGTCGGACAGCGGGCAGGCGCCCTCGTTCGACCGCTTCGGTCTTTACATTGTACAGAAAGCGGCCGAGGGTTCAGAGGCGCTCGCCGGCGAACGCCTCCATGCGAACGTGGAGTTCACTCGCTCGGGCGACACCTATGTCTCGACACCCGCCATTGCGTTTCCAGGAGCAAAGAAGTTGCGGTTCGACCTCTACGCCTACGCTCCCTACCGTGAAACCGCACTCGAAGCCGGTGCCGTCACGTTGCCGCTGGCGCTCGCTGCCGACCAACAGGACGACGCAGCCTACACGGCAGCCGACCTGCGCTTCTCCAAGCGGACAAACTACGCTGCCGTCACGGGCGACGTGGCGATGGAGTTCGCCCATGCGATGAGTCGTATCGACATCGTACTCAAAGCCGGTTACGGTTATACGCTCGACGACTTCGCTTCGGCAGGGGTCGTTCTGAAAGGGTTGAAGAACGAAGGTGCGTTCTCATTCGTCGACGGCGGCAGCACGACTTCCGGTGCGGCGGCCGACATCGCGCCGCACGGTACACTGACGCGGCAGGACGATTGTTTGGAGGGATTGTCGGCCATCGTCATTCCACAAAATGCCGCAGCAGGCGAACCGCTCGTCGAAATTACGGCGAACGGCGAACGCTTCGAGTATTCGCCTTCCGAAACGTTCGTCTTGCAAAGCGGTAAACGTCACACGCTGACGCTCGTGCTAAGCCGATCGTTCGAAGGCGTCACCGTACAGACCGACGTCACCGTCACCGACTGGCTGCCCGGCGGCGAGGAGTCGATGAACGGCGAGGAAATTCTGCCGCCGACAGGCACGACTGTCGAGGATGGCGACGGCAATAGTTACGGCATCATCCGCATCGGACGTCAGTATTGGATGGACGAGAACCTTCACACGACCAAATACAACGACGGCACCGCCATCGCCCATATCACCGACGGCAAGGAGTGGATGGCTGCTATCGAAGGCGCCTATTGCAGTTACGGCAACGACGACGCCAACGCCGCACGTTACGGCTTGCTTTACAACCGCGCTGCCGTGAGCACGCACAAACTCTGCCCCGAAGGGTGGCACGTGCCCACCGTCGACGATTGGAACAAGCTGGGTTCCGCACTGGGCGGTACGCTCAACGATTTCGACTCCTGGGTCGGCGTCGCCTCGAAACTCAAAGCGACGGCAGGCTGGCCTGCGGGCGAAAAGGCTACCGACGAGAGCGGCTTTGGCGGACTGCCCGGCGGTGCGTTCCGCGCCGACCCCAACGACACGGCGACGGCCAAGTTCTACTACGCTGAAACGAACGGCTATTGGTGGAGCGACAGCGACTTCTCAGGCGAAATGACCTATTACTACGGTCTGCGCACGCAGGGGGACAATCTCGACCAATACGTCGGTGACCGGTGCAGTGGGATGTCGGTTCGCTGCGTTCATGATTTTTAACCCTCAAACGAACACGTTATGAAAACAAGAGATATAGTGTCTTATGCGACCCTCGCCGTAGCGGCATTTGTAATGGCCGGCTGCGAAAAGTCGAACGACATGCCACAGGAGAGCGGCCCCGGCCACCCTGCGGAAATCCGCTTCGCGCCGGCCATCGTGCCCCTGACCCGTGCGACGGGCACCGCATTCGAGGAGGGCGACGCCGTCGGCATCTACTGCGTCGAGTCGACCGACGATCCGGCCGCAGCCATTGTCGGCGAACGGTATATTGACAACAAACAGCTCACGATGACGGCGGGAACGCTCACCGGAACCACGCCCTGTTTCTGGCCGACGGAGTATACGGGACCCTCCGACTTCTACGCCTACTTCCCCTATAACGAAAAGGGGTTGAGCGGCGACAAGCAGAGCTATGAGATTTCCGTTGCGCTCGACCAGAGCGACGACGAGGCTTTCCGCACGAGCGATCACATGCTCGCCCGTGCCCAGAATACAGCGCGCACCGAGAAGGCGATTCCGCTCGACTTCAAGCGTCTGATGTCGCTGCTCGATTTCGTGCTGCTGCCCGGCACAGGTTACGACGACGTCGACGGGATACTCGCCGCCGAGGTGCAGGTAATGAACATGGCGCAGGTGGCCAACGTCGATTTCGTGACGGGCGAAGTGTCATCGCCGGCCATCAAGGCCAACATCACGCCGCACGGATCGTTCCGCGCATCGGACGGCAAAGCGGTCGGCGTCGAAGCCATCGTCCCGCCGCAGCACGTCGACGCCCGCAGCTACCTGTTCAACGTTCGTATCGGTGAGCGCAACTTCCGCTGCACGACCGACAAGGAACTGACCTTCGAAGCAGGCAGGCGCTACACCTTCACGCTGACAATCAACCGCGCCGCAGCGGGCGGCGAGGTTGCACTCTCTCCGACGATCGAGGACTGGACGCCCGGCACTGCATCGAGCGAGGAGACTGTCGAGGTCGACCCCGACCTCGATGCGAAAGTCGTCCGCGACATCGATGGCAACGAATACGCTATCGTGCGCATCGGCACGCAACAATGGACGGGTGCCAATCTGCGCACGACGCATTACAACGACGGTACTCCCATCACCCTGCTCGAAGATCAAGAAGCATGGGCGCAGTGCGAAAACAGCGAGGAAGCGGCCTACTGTCTGTACGACAACGACGCGACCAACAGCGAGCTCTACGGTATGCTCTACAACTGGCATGCGGCGAACACCGGAAAACTCTGCCCCGAGGGATGGCACATTCCATCGGTTGAAGAGTGGAAGACACTCTCCGACTATCTGGGCAGCAACGCCGGCGCCATGCTGAAATCTACGTCGGGATGGAGCGACACATGGGGTGAATCGAAGCCCGAATATCAGGGCACCGACGACTACGGTTTCACCGCCCTGCCGGGCGGCGCCCGCAAATGGAACCAGTTCGAGACTCTCGGTTCGAAAGGGACATGGTGGACGACCGACGCCGTTCCTGACTATCCATTGTCGGCTTCCTACGCCCGTCTGGATGCCTCCGACCAGATTCTTTCGACCGGCAGTTCATGGGGCAAGGAGACGGGATGTTCGATTCGCTGTCTCAAAGATTAAACGTTAAACGAAAAGAATCATGAAAAACGAACTCATCATATTTGCGGCTGCGATCGCATTGCTGGCTGGATGTTCCAAAGAGGAGGGAGCTCCGGCGGCCGAACGTCCCTGCATTCGCCTCTCGACAGGCGTCGAGGCCGCCACGCGCGCGACGGATGTCGCATTCGAAGAGGGCGACAACTTCGGCCTCATCGTCCTCAGCCGCACGAGCGAGACAGCACCGTCGCTCGACGGCGCACGTTACCTGAACAATGGTTTGTGTACGCAAACAGCGGAGGGCGTCGAAATGCCGACAGTCAAATACCCCGAGAAATCGGCCGATTTCTATGCCTACTATCCCTACCGCGAGGAGTTTACCGCGGGGAGCAGTTTCACGTTCACCGTGCAGAGCGACCAGAGCGCAGGCCGCAACTACACGAACAGCGACCTGATGAGCGCCGTACGGCAGAATGTTGCCCCGACGGCCGATGCCGTCGAACTGACCTTTTCGCACCGGCTCACGCGGCTCGACATCGAGCTGATGCCAGGCGAAGGATTCGCTGCGGCGGATGAGTTGAAGGGAGCGACAGTTACGGCCAAAAACGTCAAGAGCAGTTGTCTGTTCAACCTGAGCGACGGTTCTGTGAGCGAAGCCGGCACACCGGCAGATCTAACACCGCGAGGCAACGGCGCGAAGGTCACCGGCGAGGCAATCGAACCGATGCAACTCATCGTCGTTCCGCAGACGCTCGCCGCCGGCGAGATACTCTTCGAAATCGCGCTGGGCGACGAGACATTCTTCTATGCGCCCAACGAGGAGCTGGTGCTCGACGGCGGCAAATACTACCGCTTCGAGATTCGCCTCAACCGCACGAATGTCTCGGCTACCGGCGTCCGCATCACCTCGATGCCGCTGTAACGACTCCGCCGCAGGCAGACGTTCGATACACGCTTCCGAAAAATATCCCGTCCCGAATGGACGGGATATTTTTATGAAACCATACGCCTCCGGGTTCTTGTTTACCGTTTCGTATTCTTCTCCCGTTCTTCGCCTAAAATCGCAGAATGACAATCCGCGACCGCATGGTCGGGCACAGGAGGCTTTTGACTATTTTCATCAACCCGAGCGAACTGCAATGACCGAATGCAAACACATCAGATTTGCGAATTCAAAATCGGCGTATTGCAGTACCTCGCTTATTTTCTCCGGCGAACGGTTCCGCTTCGGAATCGCTTTCATCCGGATTACCGGAGAACGGACGACACGGCCGCCTTCTTGCAACGTCGATCGGCGATAGCTACATCCTCCCATGCCGATGCGAAGTATCCGGAAACTGTCCCTTCCGGCAATAAAACTCATGCAGGCAATCCGCTACTTGCGTTGCCGGCAATCTCTTGACCAATATCACATAGAGTCTCAGCAGCTCCCTGAGTTTCCGAGGAATCACGACACCGGTAAGGCGGTCGGAAGGGTAGTGCAAATAGTGGCGGAAAGTGTTCTTTCCGATACCGAACAGCTCCCGAACGATGAGCGAGTAGCATCGGCTGTGGCACCGGCAGGCGTCGCCGGATTCGTAAAACAACGAATCGACATACCGAACGACGGCGATGCGGTAGAGACAATGTTTGTCCGTGAAGACTGCGCTCCCATGTCGGAACGTCTTTTGTTTTGAGTTTTTCATGATGGCATATTGTTTGAAATGTTCGTTTCAACAATATGCGCGGTCTCGGCTCGCCAATCGTGAATTCAAAAGGTCTGGTAATCCTAAAAGCGACAAAAACTCGCCAAGAACCGCGCATATAACGGCCCTTAGCTGTTCATCTTTGTCGCTTAGTTTACCAGACCTTCTGATTGAATAAACAGCTGTCGAAATAGTCTATATCATAAATCTTGAACTAAATTAACAAACATATTTCAAAATACAAAATTATATTGCTATTTAATTGCAACCCCAATCAAATCCAGGGTCGCCGAGCCAAGCTGTCGTACAATATCGACGGAGTTCTGCTTCCGTGCATCCGGTCGTTCATCCGCCTCATTTATCCGGCAGGGATACTTCCAAACGTACGCTCGTACGTCAGCGGCCGGCGCCCGCCATCGAACGATAACCAGTTGCCGCTGTCGACATAGGCAATGCATTCACCACATACGGCAGCGCAAAAGCCGGCACCTCGGCCGGCGATGTTTCCGGCAGTTTCGTCAGGCCGCCTTCGGCTGCCCTTTCTTTTCCCGTTCGCCCGAAGGACTCCGCTTTCGAGATCCGCGTTTGGCCCCAGATTTGGAGTTTCGATCGAAGTCGTCCGCCGCTGACCCGACGGAATTTCCATATCGCAGATTTACCGGTAGCACAAACTCAAAATGATCAAAGGCTCTATCTTCATGTTCATATCCTCCTTTATGGCGCTGTTTCCTGTGGCGAATCCCGTAGGGGCGGGATTTCTCGTGAACGGATTCTTGTCGGGACTCGACCAGAAGACCCGCATGTCCATCATCCGAAGAATCGTCACCGACTACCTGCTGGTCGGCCTGGGAAGTCTGGCCGTCGGGCATTTCGTACTCGCGCTCTTCGACCTGTCGCTGCCGATCATCCAGTTGGGCGGCGGCCTGCTCATCTGTCGCACGGCGCTGCAATGGCTCGGCGACTCCGACGCTTCGGCCGGCCGCGTATCGAAAAGAAACGCCGACCCCATCAGTCTGCGGGCGGTCGAATCCCGGATATTCTATCCCATTACCTTTCCGATCAGCATCGGCCCCGGCAGCGTCTCGGTCATTCTCACGATGATGGCTTCGGCCAGCATCCGCGGCGACTGGGTCCGTAGCCTGCTCAACTACGCGATCATCGCCGTCGTCATCGTATTGATGTGCTCGATCCTCTACCTGTTTCTTACACAGGGACAAAAGATCATCCGAAAAATCGGCGACAACGGCAGCATCGTCATCAATAAAATGGTCGCGTTCTTCACCTTCTGCGTCGGTATCCAGATCGTGGTGACGGGCATCGCCAAAATATTCCACCTGACGGCACTGTAAACCGCCGGAAAATCATTCGTCGTATGGACTCGCAGCTCTTACTGAACAACGTCGAAATTTTCAACGGAAAGGACGCACGCACCTTCTCCGGCAACCTCCTGATCCGGAACAATCGGATCGAGACGATCTCGGCCGCTCCCATCGAAACGCCGTCGGAAAGGCCCGTCACGGTGATCGACGGAAAGGGACGATTTCTGATGCCCGGTCTCATCGATGCGCACTGGCACGCCTATCTGTGCTGCAACACGATGACGGACCTGCTGGCAGGCGATCCCTCGTATACACACCTCATGGCAGGACGGGAGGCTGCGGAGACCCTGCAACGGGGATTCACCGCCATCCGCGACGCCGGAGGTCCCGTCTTCGGACTCAAACGGGCCATCGACAGCGGGACGCTCCGGGGCCCGCGCATCTATCCGAGCGGAGCCATGATCTCCCAGACCTCGGGACACGGCGATTTCCGAATGATCTATGAACACGCCCACGGAGGTTGCGGCTGCGAAATGGCGCACGTCGAACAGATCGGCGCCTCGAAAATCGCCGACGGCGCCGACGCCGTGACGGCAGCCGTCCGCGAGAACCTCCGGCAGGACGCATCGCAGATCAAACTGATGGCCGGCGGCGGTGCCGCATCGCTCTACGATCCGCTCGATGTGACCGAATTCTTCGAGGAGGAGCTCCGTGCGGCAGTCCGTGCTGCCGAGGATTGGGGCACCTATGTGATGGTTCATGTCTACAACCCGCGGGGGATCGCCCGGGCCCTGAAAGCCGGTGTGCGAAGTATCGAACACGGGCACCTGATCGACGAGCCCACGATGGCCCTGCTGGCCGAAAGCGGCGCATGGCTCAGTATGCAGGCCTTCGCCGTCGAGGACAACACCTATCCGTCGCCCGTCCAGCAAGCCAAACACCTGCAAATCTGCAACGGAACGGATCGGACATACCGCCTCGCCAAAAAACACGGCGTAAAATTGGCTTGGGGAACCGACCTGTTGTTCGATCCCGCCAATACGAAAAATCAGAATCACGGGATCGTCAAGTTGCAGAAGTGGTTCACCAATTTTGAAATTCTCAGAATGGTTACCTGCGACAACGCCCGTCTGCTGGCGCTTTCCGGCGCACGCAACCCTTATCCCGGCAATCTCGGCGTTATCGAAGAGGGCGCGTTGGCCGATCTTCTGGTAATCGAGGGCAATCCGCTCGAACGGATCGAAGTACTGGAAAATCCGCACGACAATCTCCGCGTCATCGTCAAAGACGGAGTCGTCTGCAAAAACACGCTCTGATTCGAAATCTGCCCGCCGCACCGCCCTCGGCGGCACGCACTCTCAGCGTGATCCCGCACCTCCGGCGAAGGACTTCACCCAAAAGTACGATACGAACCGAATCTCGATGTTCGTCAGCGAAATCCCCGCACGGTACGGATGAGCCGCGGAGCTATCCGAAAAGCCGCAGGGCGATCTCCGCACAGGCTTCGGCGTCGGCCAGTGCATGGTGGTGGCGTTCGAGCAGGTATCCGCAGGCTGCGGAGACCGTATGGAGCTGATAGTTGGGCAACCCTTTGATCCGACGGCGCGAAGCGCTCAACGTACACAGGAAACGGTAGTCGGGATAGGGTAGTCCGTAATGGGCGTGGACAGCCCGCAGACACCCCTCGTCGAAGGGCGAGTTATGCGCCACGAGCGGCAGTCCCTCGATTCGCGGAGCGATCTCGTCCCACACGTCGGGAAACGACGGTGCATTCTCGGTATCGCTGCGCGTGAGACCGTGGATCGCCGTAGTGAAGGCGGAGTAATAGTTGGGGTAGGGACGGATCAACCGGTAGATGCTCTCCGACGGACGGCCGCCGCGAACGACGACCACGCCTACGCTGCATACGCTCGTGCGCTGCCCGTTGGCCGTCTCGAAATCGATCGCCGCGAAATCCCTTATCCGCTCCATTTTTTCTTAACTATCACAATCGAAAGAAGGCCGGAATCGCCCCGGCCTCCACTATTCGATACACCCCCGCAACAGGCGAAGGCGCTCGTTCGCTCAGCGTATCTTCACGCAGCGAACCTGCATACCGCCGGCGGCATACTGCAACGCCGCACCCTGGAACGACGAACCTGCACGCGTGCCGTTGATGTCGAACGAGAAATCCATCGCATAGGCCTCTTTGCCTTCGCCCGTCGAACTCCAATAATACCCCGTCCACGGAGTCGGACGCACCTCGTTGTCGTTCATGTTGGTCAGCGCGCCGGTGTAGAAACTGCGGCGGCCGGCTCCGGGGAAGAAGGCTTCGTTCGTACCGTCGCTCAATGTGAAACCGTAATTCTTCTCCAGCTCGGGCGAAATAACGTCCTTGATATGCAGAGCGGCGAAGACCTCTTTCGAAGGCACCTTCCAGCCTCTCGGACACGGGTCGTTATTATTTTTCTCCGTCCCCCACAACGACGCATCGGCCGTCTGGAGCCAATTGTAGCCGCTCTCCTTCGTACCCGTGATGAAGGTCATGGCATGAGCCGAGGCATAACCCGCCGCCCCCCGCTCGGCATCCGTCGCGGCGTATTCGGGATAGACGCGCAGATTCTGGCTGTCGTAGACCTGCGCATCGGCCGAATCGGCCATGTTGTAGTAGCGCGGCCCGACGAACGGATCTTTGCGCCCCCACTGGTAATAGACACCGTACGAAGCCAAAATATCCTCTTCGGATGTGCCCGAAACGACGCCTGCACCCAAATTGCGCTTCATCATCACCTCGCCGCCCAGTTCGACCTGCTCGTCGGCAGGATCGAACTCCGCGCACCACAGGTGCCACGACCACAGCAGATTGCCCGCCGCATCGAAAGCGCCGAGGAGAGCGTTTCCGTGATTGAAAAACTCCTTCTCATCGTCGTCGGTGCCGATCGCATGGTAGAAATAGGCCTTGCCGTCGACCAGCTTCGGGAATTCGATCACCTTGTAGGGCGTCTCCCACAGGATCGCCACGCTGGCGGGCGACATCGTCGCTTCGGTATCCTCGCCCTTGCGGGTCACGTCGATGCAGTAGCGTGCATTCGACTTGTTGATGATGTAGCAATTGGAGGGTTGCCCCGTGAGATCGACCGTCTCGGCGAGCGAAACATAGAGCGAAGTGGAAACGCTCGATCCGCCGGACGAACGTCCCGTCAGATAGACGGTTCCGAATCTGACGTTGGTATTCTCCTCCTCTTCTTCCTCCCCGTCGGCCAATGTCTTCGGGTCGTCGGGAAAGGTCATCGGCGCAGTCACGGAGATACGGCGTTCGTTCATGTCGACCGTCACCGACCAGCCCTGGGGAACGGTCGTCGGGGTCACCGACGAGATGTTGATCGCCGTAAAACCCAGCGACGTCGTACCGCCCGGCTCCTCGACAAAAGCGCCCCGTTCGTTGAGGAGGAACGAGTAGGTCTCGCTGTCCTTTTTACACGATTGAAGCAGCACCGTCGCAACGACGAACAGCCCCACGAAGATTTTCACTGTCAGATTTTTCATTTGTATAAAGCGACTCGTTATTTTCCAAAATATCTGCAAATATACCAAAAAGCGGAGAATAATCCGCTACACCCGCCGAATTATTTACGGTTAGGAATAATTCTTGCCCGTTGTAGGAACGTTCGAACGGCCGGAATTAGTATATCGCCGGTACGTTACCGACACCTATTCCGACGGACTCTCTCCGGAAAACACGTTTCGGAAACATGCCGGCAGCCGATCCGGCGTCCCGAGGACGCCGCAATGCGAGGAGGGCGGGATTTCCTGCCGGCACGACCGTATAAACCATCCAACCATGCCTTCCTCCCGCTCGTATATGAAAAAGATCGACATCGAAAAAGGATCGAAACGGGCCGACGCCCGATTCCGCATCACCGTCGAAGAGACGGGCCCCTATCTGGTCTACGGACAGCCGCCGCTGGCCCAGCAGTTCATCATGCCCGACGCCGAGGGCGAAAGCTGGTACTTTCAGCAGGGTGCGCACTTCCCGACCGACGACGAACCGACGGCGCTGTGCCGCTGCGGCGCCTCGAAGAACAAGCCCTATTGCGACGGAGCACACGTCCACGCGGCGTGGGATCCGCGCCTGACGGCCGACGACGCTCCGCTGCTGGACAACGTCGAACTGACCGAAGGCGAGACCCTCTCGATGACCGACAACCCCAAATACTGCGTCTTCGCACGTTTCTGCGACGCCAAGGGGCAGGCGTGGAATCTGGTCGGGCAACCGGAGAACGACGAGGCGCGCGAACTGGCCATCCGCGAGGCTTCGATGTGCCCCAGCGGCCGACTGATGGCGTGGGACAACGAGACCGGCACTCCCTACGAATTCCGCTTCGAGCCGTCGCTGGGACTCATCGAAGACGTCGCCATCGGAGCCAGCAGCGGCCTGTGGGTGCGCGGCGGAATTCCCGTCAGCCGCGAATCGGGCGAGACCTACGAGATCCGCAACCGCGTCGTGCTGTGCCGCTGCGGCGCGTCGCACAACAAGCCCTACTGCGACGGCACGCACGCCTCGATCCGGTTCAACGACCGGCTCGAAGGGACTCCCGAAGGCGAAACCCTCCCCGAAAAAGTCTACTGATCGGCGCGGAGGAACGTCCGACGCCCCGGCCCCCACGATTCACCCCTGCCGGAACATTCCGGCAGGGGTGATTTTCATTCGCGGAATCATGCGGTTCCATGTTGCAGGCCGCCGCTTCGTCTCTGCCGATTTACCTTCGGCGGCTCGCGCAGAGCGCAACTCCCAAAACCTCATTCCGTTTTCACGTCCGGATAAGGGGAACCCTCTTTCCGAACGAAATGAAGTTCAAAAACGGAACTTATCCTTTTTTGGGGATTCTCCGCTCGCACGGCACATTGACCTGGCACTTGCCGCAGCCGAAGCGCGGCGCATACTTCTCCCGCAGCGTGTCGAAATAGGAACAGCACAGATGATGCGACTTGCCGTGTTCGAGCGAAATGGCCTGTGCCGGACAGTTGCGCACACAGGCTCCGCACATCGAGCAGTAGTCGTAAAGCCCCGTGTAGCGGCGTTTCGTGACGGGCAGCGGGGCGTCGGTCACGACACTGCCGAAACGGCCGCTCACCCCGCGTTCGGTGATGAGCCCCTTCGAAAGCGAAAACGTCCCCAGCCCGCAGACGTAGGCCACGTGCCGCTCCGACCAGTTGCTCGTGAAACTGAGCGACTTGTCGGCGATTTCGGCATTGGTTCCGGCCTCGAAAACATACCGGAACCCGGCGCTCGCATAGGGAGCGACGGCCCTGTAACCGCGCTCGCGGAACCATCGTTCGAGGAAACGGTTCACCTCCGTAAGAAAAGCCTGCCCCTCCACGCGCGCATAGAGCCAGCCGTTGCCGACATCGACCGCATCGCGTTTGTTGCCCTCCACGACGAAATCGCTGAACGGGGCGAAATAGGAGACCACGCTCACGGCCTCCGGCAGCCACTCCTTCGGCGTGCGGAACAGATGTCCGACGGCCTCCGGACGCTTCATCTCTTCCCATTCGGGATCGTCGGCCGAACCGACCCGTACGAGCGGCGTATCGTAGAGCCGCTGCCCGACATCGGACGGCACGAGCGCCATCGCCTCGTCCACATAATTGCGGGACGATTCCCGGATATACGTTTCGAGCGCGTATGTAAGTTCCTCAACCGACATGTCGCAATCCCCGCGGCAAACGGGTCTCCTATTTTTTATCGACGGGCTTCGAGATCGCTTCGCGCATGGCCGTATCGGCCATGACGTTTTTCATCTTGTAGTAGTCCATGATCCCCAGATTGCCGTTGCGGAACGCCTCGGCCATCGCCAGCGGCACTTCGGCCTCGGCCAGAATCACCTTGGCACGGGCGTCCTGCGCCTTGGCGCGGTTTTCCTGCTCCAACGCGACGGCCATCGCGCGGCGCTCCTCGGCTTTCGCCTGGGCGATGTTCTTGTCGGCCTGTGCCTGATCCATCTGCAACTGCGCGCCGATGTTCTTGCCCACGTCGATGTCGGCGATATCGATCGAGAGGATTTCGAACGCCGTACCTGCATCCAGTCCCTTGTCGAGTACCACGCGCGAGATCGAATCGGGATTCTCCAACACGACCTTGTGGCTCACGGCCGAACCGATCGACGAGACGATACCTTCGCCCACACGTGCCAGCACGGTCTCCTCGCCGGCACCGCCGACCAATTGTTTGATATTGGCACGCACCGTCACGCGCGCCTTGGCGATCAGCTGGATACCGTCTTTCGCCACGGCCGCCACGGGAGGGGTGTTGATGACCTTCGGGTTGACCGACATCTGCACCGCCTCGAACACGTCGCGGCCCGCCAGGTCGATCGCCGTAGCCATCTTGAAGTCGAGCTGAATATTGGCCTTCTGCGCCGAAACGAGCGCATGGACGACATTGGGAACGTTGCCGCCCGCCAGGAAATGCGCCTCCAACTCGTTGGGATCGAGCGAAAGCCCCGCCTTCGTACTCTCGATCATCGACGAGACGATCACCGAAGGCGGCACCTTGCGCCAGCGCATCAAAATCAACTGCAACAGGCTGATTCTGACGCCCGAAACCAGCGCAGAGAACCACAATCCCACCGGAATGAAATAAAATATCAACCACAGCGCGACGAGGCCTGCAAAGACCGCGATCGCGATAATTCCCGTTTGATCCATCTTGAACTATTTTTAGATTAGTAAATTCATGCGGAGGGTTCGTCGGCGACCTTGCGCACGACGACGTTGAAATTCTCGAACCCGACCACCTCGACCGTGCTGCGCTGGTCGATATAGACATCGGTCGACTTGGCCTCGTAAATCCTGCCGCCGATCTCGACCTTGCCCATCGGAGCCAGGCGCGAGACCGCCACTCCGCGGTCGCCCGCCTTCACCTCGTTATCGGGAAGGGGCATACTCGACGACTCGATCTTCTGTTTCAGCGAGAAGCGCTGCCACGTCTTCGAGCGCAACGAAAGCACCGTAGCCACGAACGACAACGCCAGAATGATCAGCACGACGATACCGCCCGTGAAGGGGCCGTAATCGGCAAAAGCCGTATAGATCGCGCTGCCGTAGCAGACCAACGCGAACAGCGCACCCAGCGAGACACCCGGCAGCAACACCAGTTCCGCCACCAGAAACAGGACACCCAATAAGATCAGGAGGATAATGAGCCACATAGATTGAGAGGTTTAGTTTCTGGAAAGATAATCGATTTTTTCGAATTATTCAACTATTTCCGCAATTTTCACCTCCAACGACGCATTCTGCTGCATCACCGCTTCGGCGACCTTGTCGGCTACGGCCTTGTCCGCCAGCGGCCCGACGATGAAATGCCGGCCCGCACGCGAAATTTCGGATTCGCCGGCCACGGCCTGCACCGCCGCGCGCAACTCCTCCGGAAAACCGTCCAGCCCGCCGATCTCGACGCGGAACATCGGGGCATTGCCCTGCTCGGCCGCATCGGCCAGGTTGGTGCGCTCGCCGTCGTTCCATACGACGATCTCAGGACGACGGAATCCCTTCTTCTTCATCTGCTCCTGCGCCGCACGCGCTTCGTCGAGCGTACGGTACCCGCCGGCATAGTAGGCGTATTTCCCCTCGACCTTTTCGTATCCGAGCGGATAGGCACCCTTGAAGAGGTAACCGCCGTTGGTGCGGTTCGTATAGGTGCCGAGCAGAATCCGGTAGATCGTTCCACGCTCGTAGACCTTTACCTCCGGAATGTGGTGCGAGGCGTTGTATTTGGCCGGCGTGACGAACCCGATCGGCTCGTATTCGAGGAACATGCGCTCTTCGATGAAGAGTTTCGGCAGCCGGTAATCGACGATTCGCAGGCCGGCGGCCGCGCGCGCCAGCGAATCGCGCGCCGCGGTCAGCCCCAGCGCTCCGGCCAACTCCGTCTCCACGTCGACGAGCGCCCGTTTCTGCAACAGATAGTCGGTCAGTTCGTCGGCATAGTAACGTCCCCGCTCGGAGGCCATCTGCTGCCGCACGCCGGCCAGCTGCTCCTCCGTCTTGGCGAGCAGGTCGTCGCGTCCCAACCTGTCGAGCACGTAGGCGTAGGCGTAGTTCTTGTTGTCGTAGACCGCGCCCCACACCCGTTGCAGCGAATCGCACAAGGAGCGGTTGAGCGATTGCAGGGTACGGTAACGTTCGTACAGCACGGCGGCCGGCGTCTCGGCCGTGATCGTGTCGTAGGAGATCTTCAACTCTTCGATCGCTTCGTAGTTCGCCGCACAAGCCGCCGCCAGGTCGAATGCCATGCGCTCCCTGCGCTGCGCACTCAGCAGCGCCCGATAGTCGGCCTGCGGAAGCTGTTCGCGGAAATAGGCGTTGTGCACCAGATCGGCCGTCTGCAACGAATCGGGCAGGGGAGTACCCGCCGCACGGCCGGCCGTCGTCGTCGACGGACTGCTCAGGTCGAGATTCGCCAGCACCCAATCCTGTTCGACCGTATTGATCCGATCGGTCAGCCGCCCCCGTTCGGTGCGGATCGAAAAGAGCTGCTCCTCGCACCGCAGAATCTCGGCCGAATAGACCGCCCGCTGCGCCGGATCGTCGCGCAGCTGTCGACGCACCCGGTTGACGACCATCGTCACCGAATCCTCGCGCGCCTGCAACGACGCCTCTTCGCGCAGCATCTCCATATACTCCGCATTGCCTTCCAGTCCCGCGATACGCGCCGTCACCTCCTGCGCCGAGGCTTCGGCGGCACCCACTGCGACCAACACCGCCAAAAGGAAAAATCCTTTACGCATCATCTCCACCATTTTAGAAAAAACAACTGCACGAGTCCGAAAATCTCCAAACGACCCAGCAACATCAACATCGTATTCGAAAACTTCATCACGGCCGGCAGGTCGGAGTAGTTGCCCAGCGAGCCGACCATGCCGAATCCAGGCCCCACGTTTCCCATACAGGCCACCGCCGACGAGAAACTCGTCTCCATATCCACTCCGCACATCGTACCCACGACCGTTCCCGCGAGCAGCGCCAAAAAATAGGCCACGATGAACACCACCGCCGTCGAGGCGATCTTGTCGTCCAGCACGTTGCCGTCGATACGCACGCGCACCACGGCGTTGGGATGCTGCTGTAAAGAGAAACGCAATCGCAGGGTCTTTATTGCCAACAGGAACCGGTCGGTTTTGATACCGCCCGTCGTCGAACCGGCACAGCCGCAGACGATCGAAACGGAAATCAGCAGCACGATCGCCGTCGCCGGCCAGACGGTGGTGTCGGCCGTAGCGAATCCCGCCGTCGAAATCAGCGACACGACCTGAAAAGCCGCATAGCGCAACGCCCCCGCAACGGTGTCGTACACCCCGCCGAAATAGAGGCTGCCGGCCACGACGACCGTCACGACGGCCACGATCGAAAGATACCACCGCGTCACCTCCGAATGGAAAATATTGTTCCGGCGTCCCGTCAATGTAGCGAAAAGCACGCCGAAATGGATACTGGCCAGCAACATCGTCACGATCAGGATCGATTCCACGGCCACGCTGTCGAAATACCCGATGCTGGCGTTCTTCGTGCTGAATCCGCTCGTTGCGACGGCCGACATGGCCTGCGTCAGCGCGTCGAACCAGTTCATGCCCGCCAGTTTCAACGCCAGCGTCGAACAGAACGTCAGCCCCAGGTAGATGAACAGCAGGATCTGGGCGATCATCGACGCCTTGTAGTGGTAGTTGTGCTTGGCCATCGACGACAACTCGACGTTGGTCAGCAGCGCCTTGTTCGTCCCCAGCGAAGGAAGAATCAGCAGCGCGAACATCACCACACCGACACCGCCCAGCCACGTCGAACACGACCGCCAGAAGAGCAGCCCGCGCGGCAGCGCCTCGACGTCTTTCAGGATCGACGCACCGGTGGTCGTATAACCCGACACGCTCTCGAACCAGGCGTTGACGAGCGAGAACTCTCCGCCCCACATCAGGTAGGGGAACATCCCCACGACGCTGGCCACGATCCACGAACCCACGACGATACAGTAGCCCTCCTTGCTGCTGAGCTGTTCGGTGCGGTCGACGAAGATGAGCGGGAAAGCGCCCAGCAAGGCCGTCAGCAATGCCGAAAGCAGCAGCGGGTAGTACCCGGAGTCGGTATGGCTGACCAGCGACACGCCGGCCGAGAGGAGCATGAACAGCGCCACGACCAACATGATGATTCCCACGTATCGCAATACGACGCCCAGTCTCATCGTTGTTCCGGTTTCGTTTTCCTGGCCAGCTGGATCACGTCGTCGATACGATCCTTCAACTCGGCCACCTCGTCCTTGACTTCGGCCTTGATCCTGAACGGAAGACCGAAACGCAGATAGTCGCCCAGACTCTTATTCATCGCCAGCACCGGACGCACCAGATAGGCCGAAACGAAGTAATAGAGCATCAACACGATAGCGATCATCACCAGCAGCGAGATCAGCACCGGCGTCACCGCACGGTAGGCGTTGCGTTTGAGCTGCTCGGTACGCGGGGCCAGCGAACTCTGGGTCGAGATCATGTAGTTCTTGATCGAACCGGTCAGTTTGTCGTAAGCCTTCGAATAGGCTTCGGCATACCAGCGCGCGCCGTCGAAATCCATTTCGACGCTCTTCATCGACAGCGAGTCCTTCCCCCCGCGCAACTCCAACCTTCCCGAAACCTCCGACGTCATGCGCTGCGCTTGCAGACGCAGGAACTCCTGCGTAAGGCGCTGCACGTTCATGGCCGACGCCGAAAGCGTGTCGAGATAAGCCTGCTCGACCGCCTCCCGACGGACGACCTCCAACGTGCGGGCCATTTCGGCGATGCTGCCCATGAGCACCGTATCGTAATCGCGCTGCCGGAACACGATGCTGTGCACGACGGCCTTGTTCTGCCGCGCAGCGGCATCGAGCATGTCCTTGGCAAGTCCCAGATTGCGCTCGCTGGCACGCAGAATCTCCTCCGTATCGGAGCTCACGCGCCGAAGCTCGAACAACGAGACCAGCCCTGCGAAAAAAAGCAGGACCACGACGCTGAGAAAACTCACCAACACCCGTTTGCGGATTCCTTTCATCTTTCAATGAGAATTTGTAGCAAAGATACGAAAAGTCGAGCGCAGAAGCAAGCGTTAGCTTGATTATGCCGAGA